>ERZ795052.5712-NODE-5712-length-11917-cov-3.798010_pt1 | contig 11917 bp, 9 predicted proteins | sample MGYA00375136_ERZ795052 | MGnify/ENA primary metagenome ERZ795052 (study PRJEB30181, sample SAMN05720156) | activated sludge metagenome | isolation source: Anaerobic digester | place: Japan | collected 2015-05-26 ... | reverse complement strand
GGTCCCAGGACGTCCAGGAAGGCGGAGACGACGGCGTGGGCGCCGCCGGTGACCCAGCCGAGGCTGCTGAGGGAGCTGTGAAGGGCCACCAAGCCGCCTGGGCGCAGGCCGAGTTCTCGCAGGCCTGCCTGGATCTCGGCGCTGTCCACCAGGTGTCGTCTGCGCCAGAACACGGGGGATCCTATCCGAAGAGCGCGAGGGCGGCGTCGTACATTTCGCGGGGGACGTTCCTGGGCTCGGCGGCGTTCTCGGCCAGGTCAACGTCTACGATGTTGTTGCCTTGGATGGCGACGAGGCGGCCGAACTTCTTCTTGCTGGCAAGGTCGACGGCGGCGACGCCGAAGCGCGTGGCGAGGACGCGGTCGAAGGCGCTGGGCGAGCCGCCACGCTGGGTGTGGCCGAGGATGGTGACGCGGGTCTCGTAGCCGGTGCGGGCCTCGATCTCCTTGCCAAGCTGGACGCCCACGCCGCCCATGCGGACTTCGTCGAACTCGTCGCGGGCGTTGCTGGCGTGGGTAGACATGCCGTTGGGGGCTTTGTCGGTGGTGACGCAGGCGCCTTCGGCGACGACAACGATGCTGAAGTCGCGGCCGCGCTCGTGGATGCCGGCGATGGTCTCGCAGACTTTGTCTATGGAGACGGGGTGTTCGGGGACGAGGACGAGGTCGGCGCCGCCGGCGAGCCCGGCGTAGAGGGCAATCCACCCGGCGTGGTGACCCATGACTTCGACGACCATGACACGGTCATGGGATTCGGCCGTGGTGTGGATGCGGTCAATGGCCTCCGTGGCGATGTTGACGGTGGTATCGAAACCGAAGCTGTAGTCGGTGCCGCCGACGTCGTTGTCGATCGTCTTGGGGACGCCGATGACGGGGACTTTGCTCTCGATCCACAGGCGTGCGGCGACGGACAGGGTTTCGGCGCCGCCGACGACGATGAGGGCTTCCAGGCCGAGGCGCTTGAAGTTTTCAAGGAGGCGTTCCACTCCGTGCGGGTGGCGGTAGGGGTTGGTGCGGGAGATGCGAAGAAGGGTGCCCCCGCGACTGATGACGCCTTCGACGTCGCGTTCGGTGAGAGGCACGAAGAGGCCGTCCATCAGGCCCCGCCATCCGCGCAGCACGCCGACGACCTCCATTTTATACTGGCGTACGGCCCGCAAGGTGATGGCTCGGATGGCCGCGTTGAGGCCGGGGCTGTCTGCTCCTCCGTTAAGTACTCCCAGCTTGACCAAGGAAGGCTCTCCTCTGCGAGGAAGGGATCACGGCCCTGGGGGCGCCAGCGCACGCTTCCCAGGACGCCGCCAGATTAGCACAGCGGGTCGGGGGCCGCAACAAGAAGGGGGCGGGGTTGTGGTTCCCCCGACGCGGGGGAGCCGCAACCAAAGAACGGCAGACGACGAACGGCAACCGCGGATGACGCAGATGGGGCTGATGAGGACGGAAAATGACCGGCGCGGAAGAGTGTTCCGAGAAGCGGGGTTCTGCCTGTTGACGCACGGGTGGACCCAGCGCCAAGCCCTCTGGCCTGAAAAACTTGTGAGCGCGGCGGCATGAACTCTTGCGTCAAAAAAACACTTGCTGGTTAGTGGCACAGAGCAAGGCCCAGCGTTGGGCGAGGCATTTGCCCTGTGGAGCTTGCCTGGAACGGGGGCGTGCGCGTTCAGACGGTCGTTGAGAGCGCGGAAGCGAACGCAATCATTCGCGCGCCCAATTCGTCACAACGCAAATGCCTCTTGGGTGGGCTTGCCAAGCGCGGCGCGGAGGAATATGCTCTGATGTGGTGTTTCGGAAATGCCCCGCGTCTCCGAAGCAGCAGGGCGGGCGAACTCGATACTGCGGGCGCACTGAGCGCCGGGTTTGTGCCATGCAGCGTTCCGGGGATCGCGAGGCGATTTTTGAGATATCACGCCCGCATGGCGCGGCGCGGATTCCAGGGCGCGTGGGAAGCATCATGGGTCACCGCGGGAGATGGGTGTTGGGGGTGGCTTGGCTGGCCGCGCTGGCGGGATCGGCGCCCGCGGCGGACCAGGTGGTGCGTGTTGGGGCGCTGGTGACGCGGGGCGTGGAGAGGTGTGTGGCTGAGTGGACGCCTTTGGTCGAGTACCTCTCGGCCAGCGTTGAGGGCTATACGTTCCGGCTGGTTCCCGTGGGGTACAGCTCGTTGCGGGAGACGTTGGCCGGCAAGAAAGTGGACTACTTGATCGGCAATCCATTGGCGCACGTGGAGGCGGAGTTGATTCGCGGGGCCCGGCCGCTGGCGACAATCCGGAGGGCAGGGCCGGACGGACGGGCGAGGTCGATGTTCGGGAGCGTGGTCTTCTGCCGGTCGGATCGCGGGGACATCGCGAAGCTGGAGGACCTGCGGGGCAAGCGGCTGGCGGCCGTGGACGCGCTTTCGTTCGGTGGCTGGATTGCGGCGTGGCGGGAACTGCAGGAACGCGGCGTGGACCCGACAAAGGGGCTGGCGTCGCTGGTGTTTTTGGGGACGCACGACGCGGTGGTCTTTGCGGTGCGCGAGGGGCGGGCGGACGCGGGTGTGGTGCGCACGGACGCGTTGGAGTGGCTGGCTCAGGAGGGGACGATCCGGTTGGGCGATTTCCGCGCGCTTAGCCCCGTGACGGGCGGCAACGGTTCGTGTTTGCGTTCGACGCCGTGGTATCCGGAATGGGCGTTTGACCAAGTGGAGGAGCGGAGCGACGGGCTGAGCGAGCGGGTGGCGGTGGCGTTGTTGCGTATGGGGGGCGACCACCCGGCCGCGCGGGCGGCGCAGACATCGGGATGGGCGATTGCGGAAAACTACCGGCCGGCGCGGGAGTGCATGCAGGCGTTGCGGATCGGGCCGTACAAGGACTACGGCCGGGCGACGCTGAAGGAGGTGCTGAGCCGCTATTGGCCGGAATTGGGCCTGGCCTCGGCGTTGACCGTGAGCTTGGGTGTCTTTGCTGTGGTGGTGGCCAGGCTGAACCGGCGCCTGGAGGCGGCGATGGAGCGGCAGCGGGCGGAACTGGCCGAGCGTCAGAAGGCGGAGGAGCAGGTGGCCGCTTACCAGCTCGAACTGCGGGCGCTGGCTTCGGAGTTGTCGCTGGCGGAAGAGCGGGAGCGCCGGCGCATCGCCACGGAGCTGCACGACCGCATCAGCCAGACGCTGAACGTGGCGAGCATGAAGCTGGCGGCGGCGCCGGAGGCGGGCGCCGGGCGCGAGCGGCTGGAGGAAGTGCGGGGGCTGGTGGACGAGGCGATTGACGACGCGCAACGCCTGACCTTTGAGCTGAGTTCGCCGGTGCTGTATCAACTGGGGCTGGAGGCGGCGCTGGAGTGGCTGGCGGACCAGGCGCGGCGCAAGGGCAACCTGGACGTGACGTTCTCGGACGACGGCCAGCCCAAGCCGCTGCCTGAGGACGTGCGCGTGGTCGTGTACCAGAGCGTGCGCGAGCTGTTGAACAACGTGGTCAAGCACGCGGGCGCGCGGCGGGCCACGGTGGAGGCAGGCCGCGAGGGGGCGCTGGTGCGGGTGGCGGTGGCGGACGACGGCAAGGGCTTTGAGGCGGGCGCGGACGCGCCCAGGCGGGGCGGAAAGGGCGGGTTCGGCCTTTTCAGCATCCGCGAGCGGATGCGGCAGCTTGGCGGAACCGTGAGGATTGTATCGCGTCCCGGCAGGGGCACAACTGTTGTGCTGACCGCGCCGGCGGCGGAGGGCATTCAAGGAGCGAGCGGCCATGGCGGCGCGAATTCTGCTGGTGGATGATCACGAGATCTTTCTGGAAGGTCTGAAGTCCATGCTCGCCACTGTGGAGAACGTGGAGGTGGCTGGCGGCGCGGCGGACGGGGCGGCGGCCGTGCGCATGGCCGCGGAACTGAAGCCGGACGTTGTTGTCATGGACATGGCGCTGCCGGACATGAGCGGGGTGGAGGCGGCGCGCAAGATCCTGGAGGCGCAGCCGGAGATCAAGATCATCGCGCTGTCGGCGCATTCGGACAAGAGATTCGTGGTGGAGATGTTTCGGGCGGGCGGGTCAGCCTACCTGCTGAAGCGTTGCGCGTTCGAGGACCTGGCCAAGGCGATCGAGGCGGTGATGGCAGGGCAGAAGTTCCTCAGTCCGTCCATCGCGGGGATTGTGGTGGGCGACTACCTGCGGCAGCTTTCGCTGGCTGAGGACTCCAAGTTGTCGGGGCTGACGGCGCGGGAGCGGGAGGTGTTTCAGTTGCTGGTGAACGGTCAGGGGGCAAAGCAGATCGCGCGGCAGCTTGGGGTGAGCGAGCGCACGGCGGCGGCGCACCGCATGCAGATTATGACCAAGCTGGGGCTCGAGAACACGGTGGACTTGATCAAGTTCGCGGTGCGCGAGGGGCTGACGGGCGTCTGACCAAGCTCGTGGCCGAGGAGGTTGGCTAAGATCGCGGCGCCGCAGGGCAGGCGAGGTCGTTTGACCGGCGCCGATCGGGCGTGTCGCTCTGTGGTGGCTGGGGCATGCGCCGTCGGCGCAGGGGTTCTTCCGGCACAGGGGCTGCTCAGTAGTTGACGTGGCAAAACGGCCCTGAGGAAGAGGGGCAACTCGACCCTTGGCCGCAGGACACAGATCGCTGGGGTTGGATTCAGGGCAACATGAGGCCAAGCTTGGGGATGCGACAAACCCGGCGCAGGGCGGCCTGTCTCACTTCTTGCCACGGAGACAGGAACGTGGCGCAATTTCGGCAATGGGGTTTGTCCTGGCTTTTGGACTCGATTGGGAGGGATGTGAGACGCTGCGCGGGCTGTCGTGGTGGCATGGTGCGTAGTCTTGCCGACCTGCCCGAACCTCGCACACTGCCGATTTGGCGAGTGCAAGGCTCCGTGATGGCAATAACATTGGGGGCACGATTGGCCGATGTTAATGAGTGGAAGCGGCCCCGATCTCCGGTCTTGCCGCAGAGGCTTGGTCGGTTGCGGGCAGTGGGCAGCCCCTTGAGAGCGCCATCGGCTAGGGAGAAACCGGCAGGCGCAGGCATTCTCATGTGCGCTCGGAGAGCGCACGGTGTCTGGCGCGGATTCCGCCGCGTGGCGGTCCGTTCAGTCCTGCCTTAGAGTTGACGGCGCTCTCGCGGGCTCTGCCGACTCCAGGCGTCTGAGGTCTCGAAAGGAGCGGGAATGAAGCTCTCCTCGAAGATGGGTCTGGGTTTTGGGGCGCTGGTCGCGCTGATGGCGGTCCTGGGCTACTCCGGCTATGCGAGCCTGGCCAAGGTGGACAGGTACTCGAAGTATATGTCGAGCAGCGCGTCGCTCAGTTCGCTCGTTGGGGACTGCGCCACGTTCCGGCGCGACTTCGCGATCAAGGGCTTTGCCAAGATGGCGGGCGGCGAGAAGACCGCGGAGGAGAACTGGCGGGAGACGTACGGCAAGCTTGCCGAGGAGTTGAAGGCGCTGCAGAACGAAGGGTCTCTGCCGGACGCGTATAGGGGTGTCGTGACGGAGTCGGCCCAGGCGGCGGAGCCCTACAAGACGGCGTTCGACAATCTCGTGGCGGCGCGCAAGGCTAAGGACGACGCCTTTGGGACGTGGGCCAAAGTGGGCTGGCGCGTGACGGAACTGATCGGCCAGAGCAAGAAGACCGTGCTTGATCCCCGCCGGGAGGAGAGCGAGAAGGCCAAGGACGTGGCGGGCCTCGCGAAGTGGACCGGGATTACGAGAAGCCTGGACGGGGACGTGTTGCAGAAGTTCCTGATCACCCGCGTCAGCGCGGTCTATTTGATGGTGACGGCGGCGGACGCGGAGTGGACCGCCTACCAGGCCCGTCTGAAGGATTGGCGAGACGGGCTGGCCAAGTGGTCCGAGGAGTGCAAAGGCTTGCCGGAGCTCGAGGCGGCGGCCAGGGAAATCGGCGGGCTGCTGGCCGAGTACGAGCAGGCGGGGGAGAAATACCACGCGGGCATTCTGGCGGACCGCAAGGCCGGCGGTGAGATGGCGGTGGCGGCCGGAAAGATTGTCGCGTCGCTCCAGAAGCTGGACGGCATGATCCGTGCGGACATGGACAAGGTGGTGGCTCGGGCGAACATGCTGGCTCTTGCCTTGACGGTCGGCGGCGTGCTGATCGGCGTTGCGCTGGCCGTGTTGATTACGCGCAGCATCGTGGGCCCGATCCAGAAGGTGATCGCCGGATTGCGCGACGGCTCGAATCAGGTCTCGGCGGCGTCGAGCCAGGTGGCGCAGGCGAGCCAGCAGATGGCGGAAGGGTCGAGCGAGCTGGCGTCGAGTCTGGAAGAGACGTCGTCGGCGCTGGAGGAGATGTCTTCGATTACGCGGCAGAACGCGGACAACGCCAAGCAGGCGAACGCGATCACGGCGGAGTCGAAGGCTTCGGCGGAGAAGGGCGGCCAGGCCATGAGCCGCATGGCGCAGGCCATCGAGAAGATCAAGGCGTCGTCGGACCAGACGGCGAAGATCGTGAAGACGATCGACGAGATTGCGTTTCAGACGAACCTTCTGGCGTTGAACGCGGCGGTGGAGGCGGCGCGCGCGGGCGAGGCGGGCAAGGGGTTCGCGGTGGTGGCGGAGGAAGTGCGGAGCCTGGCGCAGCGGAGCGCGGAGGCGGCGAAGAACACGGCGTCGCTGATCGAGGAGTCGCAGGCGAACGCGAGCAACGGGGTGACGGTGTCGGGGGAGGTGGCGGGGATTCTGGAGGAGATCTTCCGGAGCGTGGACAAGGCGAGCCAGTTGATCGGCGAGGTAAGTTCGGCGAGCGCGGAGCAGGCGCAAGGGATCGAGCAGGTGAACACGGCGGTGGCGCAGATGGACAAGGTGACGCAGACGTCGGCGGCGAACGCGGAGGAGTCGGCGTCGGCGAGCGAGGAGTTGAGCGCGCAGGCGAAGGAGCTGAACGACATGGTGGGGCAACTGACGCGAATCGTGTCGGGCGCGCAGGCGAACGGGAACGGCGCGCCGGTCATGGCGGGCGCCAGGACGGCGGCGAACGTGAGCCACGTGGCCAAGCCTGTGGCGGCGGCCAAGCCAGCGCCGCAGGCCGCGCGCCACGCGGCCAAGACGGCGACAACAAACAAGCCAGCCCCGGCCGAGGCCATTCCTCTGGACGACAAGGACGTGGCGGACTTCTAGCCGCTTTCTCTCCTGCCCGGAGAGCGGGCCGCTGGGCCTCCTCCCGGACAGTCCCCGTGAAACGCGACCGGCCGCCCAGGCATGACCTGGACGGCCGGAGTGTTTTCTGGCGGAGAGGCCGGGATTCGAACCCGGGGTACGCTGTTACACGTACAACGGCTTAGCAAGCCGCCGCATTCGGCCACTCTGCCACCTCTCCGCGGGTGGCGGCCGTTGAGCCGCATTGTTCTATTTTACCTGGACGGCTGGGAAAAGCAAGACACAAGAACTGCAAACGAGGCATTGCTGTGCTTGCCTTTGGGTTCGCCGCTGCATATAATGGAGAACGTGGGGATGGAGTCCCCCGACAACCGCCTGTCCGGCTGATGACTCCTACGGCAATGCCCAGCCAGTTAGGGCCAGCGGCCGGCGAGCGGGTTCCTGCTCAGGTTCAGGGGCAGACGGAGTGGCAGAGGCGGTGTCGCGCCAGGAGGACTCCATGTGGCAGAAGTATTTCGGATTGGCGATTGCGGGCGCGTGCGGAACGTTGCTGCGTTATGCCTTGGCAGGAGTGGCCCAGCGTGCGTCCGGCAGTGATCTCCCCTGCGGAACGGCCGTCGTCAATCTTGCCGGCTGTTTCCTTGCTGGGGCGTTCTGGGCCTATGCGCAGGGCCGCTTGAGTATCAGCGGCGAGATGCGCACCATCATCTTGGTCGGCTTCTTCGGCGCGTTCACCACCTTCTCCTCGTTCATGCTTGAAACGAACGCCCTCCTGCGCGACGCGGAGTGGATCGCGGCGTTTGGCAACCTTTCCTTTCAGAATATCCTCGGCTTGGTTTTCATGTTCACCGGCCATGCGGTTGGGCGTTTGCTCTAGGAGGAACAGCCATGCATCTGCCTTCGGAAGCCGACCTGCTTCGGGTGTTCATCGGCGAAAGCGACCAGTGGCATGGCAAGCCGCTGTACGAGGCCATTGTCCAACTGGCCCGCGCGCGTGGCATGGCCGGGGCAACCGTTCTGCGCGGCGAAATGGGCTTCGGGGCGGACAGCAGACTGCACATGGCCAAAATCCTGCGGCTTTCGGAAGACCTGCCCATCATTATTGAGATCGTGGACAAGCCGGAGCGCATGGAACCGTTCGTCGCCGAGATTGACGGGATGATTGAGGAAGGGATGGTGACCCTTGAAAAAGTCCGCGTTATCGCCTATCGCCACAACGGCTCTGTGGGCAAGGCCAGCGTTTGATCGGTGACCGGCGTGACCCATCCTGACAAGCCAGTCCATTTGAGCGAGAACCACCTGCGGGGTGTTTCGACTACTCTCGCGCTGCTGGACGAGTTGCTGTGCGTTGTCGAGGATTGGGCCAGCGGGCGGGAACGGCAAGGAACGCTATATCGCGAGAGGAACAGTTTGGACGCTGCCCAGCGCGAGGAACTGCTTCAGAGGAGCGCGGGCCTTCGTCGTGTTGTTCAGGAAGCGCGGCAGGACATGAATCTCTCCCAGTACACACGCGACGCGGCCACGGATATCTGGAGCCGATGCGCCGTCTTCCGCGAAAGCATCATGGAGCTGACGGGCGCGCAGCTTCGCCGATACGGACCGCTTTCTTCGGACGCGGAGAGCTATATGGACCATTTGTCCCACCGTCTGCTGACTGGGCTGGATGGCTTGCTTCAGTCCGTAACTCGCCAGCGTTCCGTTTCATGACGACCTTTGAGGCCCGTTTGAGAGGCGCTGCGCCGGCAGGGATATGGCGCCTCAGCCCGCCAACGTCGGGATCGCAACGTGTCACCGGATTGGCGGGTGTCGCGAATGGTTGTGGCCTGCTTTCGCATGTTTTATAATCCTCAAGCCGTGTCGCCCCGCCGTGGGCTGCGACAGGCACTGATCTTTCTTGGGGGTGTTGAGAGTGAACGAGGTGGACGGCAGTCGCAAGGATACGTCCGACCCCGGTCAATGTTTCGAGCGCCAAGTGAGCCCCAGACCGCAACGCATCCGTGCGGCCTTGGCGGCGCTCTGTCTAGTCGCGATTCTCCCCTGACCGACGGCACGCCTCCGGCCGCGCCCTGCTTCGCGGCCCAAAGGAGGTGATAGGTGAGAAACCCGCTTCTTGTGCCCGAACTCCGAGAAATGCTCTCGACGGGCAATATGGACGCGCTCAAGAAGCTCTGCGCCGCCACGCACCCGGCCACGGTCGCTGAGTTCATCTCTGCGTTGGACCCCGGCGAGACCCGGCAGGTGTTGTCGGCTCTTAATCCAGAACTGGCATCCGAGGTTTTCGGGCATCTGGAGGAAGAAGTCCAGACCGCGCTTCTCGATCTGTTGCGGCGCGACGAACTGGCGCGGCTGCTGACCCACATGGCCCCGGATGACCGCGTTGACCTTCTTAAACGCATTTCCGAGGAGAAACAGCACGTCCTTCTGCAGGCCCTGGCCGTGGCTGAACGCGAAGACCTTCGCCGTCTGGCATCCTACAAGGAGGGCACGGTCGGGTCGATCATGACCACCGAATACGCCACGCTCACCGCGTCGCTCACGGCGCGGGAAGCCATCGAGAGGCTGCGCGTGGCGGCTCCGGACAAGGAGACCATCTACTACGCTTACATCGTGGACGAAGCGCGCAAGCTGATCGGTTTCGTGTCGCTCAAGGACTTGATTCTCGCGAGGCCTGACAGCCGGGTTGAGGACCTGATGCATCGGGATGTCATTTTTGTGTCCGCGCAGGACGATCAGGAGACCGCGGCACAGATGATATCCAAGTACGACCTGCTTGCCGTGCCCGTGGTCAATAACGAGGGGGCGATCATCGGGATCGTGACCCATGACGACGCCATGGATGTTCTCGTGCAGGAAAACCAAGAGGATATTGAGAAATTCATGGCCATTACGGGCAGCCACGCGGCCGGAGCCTACCTCAAGACCCCGTCTTGGGCGCATTTCAAGAATCGCGTCTGCTGGATCGTCGGGCTAGCGGCGCTCGGCCTCGTTTCCGGCATTATTATTCATAGCTTCGAGGATACCCTGACGCAGGTGCTGATTCTTGCGCTCTACATGCCGATGGTGGCGGATACGGGAGGCAACACGGGCAGTCAGTCGGCTACGGTGGTCGTGCGCGCCTTGGCCCTGGGGGAAATCTTCCCTCGGGACGTCTTCAGGGTGCTCTATAAGGAATTCAAGATTGCCTTCCTTTTGGCGGTTATCCTTGGATCGCTTTCCTGGCTCAAAGTGCTCTTCTTGTCTCGAAGTTCAGAAATGCCGGCCGGGCACTCGTTGCCCAAAATCGGCGCGGCTATCGCCATAGCTCTTGGCCTTCAGGTCATCACGGCCACGTTAATCGGGGCGCTGTTGCCCTTGGGCGCTGCAAAGATGAAATGGGATCCAGCCGTGGTTGCCAGCCCGGCGCTCACGACCATCGTGGACATCACAGGGCTGCTGATCTATTTCACGACTGCAAAAGCCTTTTTGGGGTTGTGAAGTCGTGCGCGTATTGCCTTTTGATCGGCTCAGCGAATGGGCGCGGCCTTGCTCTGTCTTGGAAGTAAGGATTTCCGTCCGCCCCGCTCTGCCCCAAGAAGATGGGAAGCTTCTTGCCTTCTGTCCGACCGAAAGGCATAGTGCGGCGCGTTTCGTGTTCTGAGCGAGGGAAGGCGCATGTCGGACAAGGTGGGCGGTTCGGCGTCGGTGGATGCGGTCGAGACAAATCAGTCTTGCGGAATCAGGGGTGTTTGGGGTGGCGCGGCGGTCTGATGGAACGGGACGCATGAGCGCAAGGGGCTCAAGAAGACCCGCGTTTCGCCTGGTCGAGAACTTGGAGGACGGCGAGGGCGTCGCGGAGGGTGGCGGGGGGAGGGGCGCCGGAGTCGGGGGCGGTGAAGAGGCTTTGGACGAAGACGGCGCGGGAGTCTTCGGCGGGGAGTTTCTCGACGCCGCTGGCGCCGGCGCGGTCCCACCATCGGAGTTCGTTGGCAGCGCCGGAGAAGGCGATTTCCATGTGTTCGGTCATGAACTCGAAGGCGTCCATGTCATCGGGGCGGCCGGCGGCGGTGAAGCCGGTTTCGACGTGGCTGATGACGCCGCTTTGGGTGCGCAAGAGCAGGTGGCTGTGGTCGTCGATGCGCTCGCGGAAGAGGTTGGAGGAGAGATGGCCGGAGGCGTGGGTGATCTCTTCGCCGGTGAGGAGGCGGAGGAGGTCAACGTAGTGGACGCTGAGGATGATGGTTGTTCCGCCGCCGCTGCGGGCAGGGTCGAGAACCCAGGGGCAGTTCCATTTGGCGTAGCGCTGGGGGGGGCCGGTGAGGTATTTGAAGTTGAGGCTTGTCCAGGGACCGAGGCGGCCCTGGTCGCGCCAGCGAAGGAGGAGGCGGGCGAGGGGGGCGGTGCGGTAGACGTAGCAGCAGGCGTTGAAGAGGCGGGCGCGTTCGGCGGCCTGGGCGAGGGGGCGGAGCTGGGGGGCGTTGAGGGCGGCGGGCTTTTCGACGCAGAAGGGGATGCGGCGGTCAATGGCGAGGGAGATGAGGCTGGGCATGTCGGCGTGTTCGCCGAAGATGAAGACAAAGTCTGGCCGCTCGGCGTCGAGGAGTTGCTCGGAGGAGGCGTAGGCTTTGCAGGCGTATTTGGCCGCGACGTTCTGGGCTAGGGGGAGGCGTTTGTCGGAGACGGCGATCCACTGGCGGCCGGGCAGGTCGCGGACGGCGTTGAGGTACATGGGGGTGTGCCAATGGCTTACTTCGAGGGCGGCGACGCGCACGGGTCGGCTCCTTGAAGGGAAGGGGGTGGGATCGCGGCGGGGGCGATGTCAGCCGGGCAGGCCTTCGAGGCGCCGCATCGCCAGCCACGCGAAGGCGGTGGCTTC
>ERZ795052.5708-NODE-5708-length-11922-cov-4.700598_pt1 | contig 11922 bp, 7 predicted proteins | sample MGYA00375136_ERZ795052 | MGnify/ENA primary metagenome ERZ795052 (study PRJEB30181, sample SAMN05720156) | activated sludge metagenome | isolation source: Anaerobic digester | place: Japan | collected 2015-05-26 ... | reverse complement strand
TATTGCCGATAATCGCCGCCGCCACTCCCTTCAAGTTTTCGCCCATGACCGGGATCAACGCGGGTTTGGGCGGTTTGTAGAACTTGGCCAGACCCAGAACGATCTGTTTGGCTTCATAAATCTGCATATCGCGGCTCATGTTAATCGCACAGTTCGTGCGGATGAAACCGAGTTCCTGGGCTTCCTGAGCGCTGGTGGCGACTTTCGCCGTGGCAATATTTTCAAAAGCCTTGCCGTAATGATACTGCATGTTCAATCCGGCTTCCACCACGCCTGCGGGAATGCCTTCCGTCATGCGTATCGCCAGTTCCTTGCAGCCGCCGCCCGCGGGAATGACGCCGACGCCGACTTCAACCAACCCCATGTAGGTTTCGCCGTTGGCCAGACAATAATCCCCATGCATGGAAATTTCACATCCGCCGCCCAAGGCCATGCCGGCGGGAGCCGTCACAACGGGCTTGGGCAGATACTTCATCTTCATGTTGGCGTTCTGCAGGGCGGCAACCATTTTTTCCAGCTCATCCCATTGCCCCTGCTGGATGGCGATCAGAACAGCGAAGATATTGGCACCGGCGGAGAACATCCGCTGGTCATGGTTGGCGACAACCATCCCCGCAAAATCTTTATTCACGATGTCGCAAGAATCCGATATCATCTGAATCATGTCCGCATCAATCGCGTTCATCTTGGTATGGAATTCCAGACAGACGACACCGTCGCCGATGTCCACCAGCGTTGCGGCCACGTTCTCTTTCACAACCTTCTTTCTTTCCTTGAGACTTGGCAGGAAGATAATTTTGGGATTTTCTTCCAGCTTGACATAGCCCTTCTTTTCAAAATCATAATAATATTTCGTTCCATCGGCATCTTTTTTGTAGAACGATGCGCAACCTTTGGCCAGCATCTCTTCGACTTTGGCCGGAACTTTCTTGCCGAGTTTTTTCATTACGTCGACCACTTCCTTGACGCCGATCGCATCCCAGGATTCGAAGGGTCCCAACTGGTGATTATAGCCCCACTTCATGGCATTATCGATTTCAACGATTGTATCGCAGATCTCGGGAACACGGTTGGCCGCGTAGATGAAGTTGTTGCACAGATACTCCCGAAGGTAATCGGCTGCAGCATCCTGACCGTTGAAAGCCACCTTCATGCTGTTGGCAACGCCGAAATCCACCCATTTCTTGGCTTCAGAAATTGATTCAAACTTCGGTTTTTCAGCCACTTTGTATTCCATGGTTTTCCAGTCAAGAGCGTATTTGACGTTCTTCCCGTTCTCATCCTTGACTTTCTTATAGAAACCGCCCTTTGTCTTGTTGCCCAGCCATTTGTTGGCCATCATTTTGCCTTGGAAATCAAGGGGCAGGAAAGTGTCACGGCATTCATCATCGGGCACGGCGTCGTATAAATTTTTGCTGACGTGCGCGCCGATATCCAAGCCGACAAGATCCATCGTGCCGAAAATGGCCGTGCCGGGACGTCCCACGACTTTGCCGACAATGGCGTCCACTTCCTCGATTTTCATTCCCTTCTCGACCATCACTTTCTGGGCATTGCACAAATCGTAAACGCCGATGCGGTTACCGATGAAATTGGGAACGTCCTTGCAAATTACAACACCTTTGCCCAGAACCTCTTCGCCAAACTTTTTCATGAAGGCGACGATTTCCGGATCAGTTTCCTTGCCGGGAATGATTTCCAGCAATTTCATATAGCGGGGGGGATTGAAGAAATGGGTCCCCAGAAAACGTTTTTTCAGCGACGGACTGAAATTCGCGGAAATGTCTTTAATCGGAAGACCGGAAGTATTCGTCGAGACGATGCAGGTCGGCTTGACCACTTTCTCGACTTTTGCAAAAAGTTCCTGTTTGATTTTCAGATTTTCGACCACCACTTCGCAGACCCAATCGCAATCCGCCAGTAATTTTAAATCGTCCTCGAAGTTGCCGGTTTTAATCATTGACGCGTTTTTCTTTGAATAAAAACTCGCGGGTTTTGACTTGACCGCAGCCGCCAAACCGTTTTCTGCAAAGCGGTTGCGCCACGCCGGGCTTTTTTCGGTTAAACCTTTTTTCTTATCATCCTCCGTAAGTTCAAAGGGAATGATATCCAGCAAATAACACTCAATGCCGGCATTCGTTAAATGGGCAGCGATATTCGCCCCCATCACTCCCGCGCCTAAAACGGCCGCTTTTTTGATTTCCAATGACATGACTTTCCTCCTTTGCCTTTCTTAAAGCTATTGGCTGACTAAAATATTCATCAATACTATTTCAAGCCCTTGACGAATACCTCCAATGCTGACTTAATCGTTGCGTTAATTTTATCTTTCCTTCTTTCCTTGCTGCCGAAAAAAATGAATAAAGAAACAACTCCGTTGAGCAAACCCCAGATGGCGTTTTGATTCTGCCTGATGTTTATCTGCGGCGAAAACTCACCTGACTCTACGCCCTTTTCCAGTATTTTGCCAATAATATCTATTGACCGAGCGTTTGCTTCCAGAATCCGGGCATTGAGTTCCTGTGATAAATTCATCCGATCCGGATGAAGCATAAAGGTCATCAATATCCTGAACAATTCTCCTTCGTTGAGAAAGAAATCGACATAAATTGTTGAGAACTCTTCCAATAATTCGAGCGCAGAACCTTTCTTTTCAAACAACACAGAGGCGATCTGATAAAAATTATCGATATCATTGAGAAGAATTTGCGCATAAATTTCTTCTTTGCTGTTGAAATAAAGATAGATGGAACCCTTTCCCAACTCCGATATTTTTGCTATTTCATCAACGGTGACTTTATTAAATCCCTTCTTGAAAAACAGGGTCCGCGCAGATTTGAGAATTAATTTTTTGCGATTATCCTTTTCCTTTATTCTGCGTTCGTGAAGTCCCACAGCTCTTAATTCTCTCTTATTATGACATTTTCTAAATAACGGTCAATAACTGACCATCAGTCACGACATTTGTAAAACAATCTTTTCTCAATGTCAAGGAAAAATAAAAATTATTTTTATTAAGGAATTAAAAAGAGGCTCACAAGATCGTGATTATTCAACTTTTTGTATTCATTGAATAATTTATTTTAAAGACCAAAGGCACAAACTGTTTTATGGATTAATAATCACCATCTTGCTTTTTTGCCTGTAATTGCGAGGCAATTTTTAAATTCGTCTGGGCGTTCTTATCGCCGGGACTTATTTTCAGCGCCCGTCGGAAATATTGGATGCCTTCTTCTACTCTCCCGTTCTGAACAAGCGCCACTCCAAGGTAGTTATAGGACTCGATAAATTCAGGCTTGATCTGAATACTTTTTGAAAAATAACGGACAGCCTCATTGAATTTTTTCTCCTCAAAACAAAGAACACCCAAATTGTGATAAGCCTCGGCCGCATGGGGATAAATTTTCGTCGCCTGCTGAAAGCTCTCTGAAGCCTCACGGCGTCTTCCCATAATTTTCAATATAAGACCCTTATTGTTGAACGCCTGCCAACACATGGGATTCGCGCTAATCGCTTTTTCGTAAAAAGATAACGCCTCTTGATATCTTCCTTTTTTGCCCATCTCCTGACCCAGCGCCTGGTAGGCAATATAATTGTTTAAATCCTTCTTTACAGCATCTTGAAATATCGTTTCCGTATCGGTCCATTGACCGATCCGATGGGATGCCGTCGAAGCTAAAAGAAAAACCGCCAAAGCAAAAGCGGTCAAAAAAATTTTCCGTAAAAAAAGTTTGTCCGCCGCAAGATGGTTCGCACCCCAGACAATGACAATAAACAGGCCGATGAAAGGCACGTAAGCATAACGATCCGCCATGGCCTGCAGACCGACTTGATAAATTCCGATCACCGGCACCAAAGTTCCTGCAAACCAGAACCAGCCGACAAAACAATACGGGATTTTTTTCACATACAGCAGCACAAAAAAGGTAATGGCCAGCAACACCAAAATTGAAATTGAGAATTGAGAAAACGTGGTTCTGGAAAAGGGATAGAAAACAGAAAGATCAACCGGCCAGAACATCTTTTTGATATAGGCAACATAAGAAAACACGACATTGAAAAGCCTATCCATAAAGGGCCAGGAGGCAAAATCCTGGGCGTTTTGGGTGTATTCTGAAGCGTATATCGTCATATAAATCGACAACGCCGTCAGCGCAAACAGAGGAATTTTTTCGGCAATCAGAAAAGATGTTTTTCTCTTCCCCGCCCATCCGGCAAACGGACTTTGTGCCTCCATCGCCGGATTGAAAAACGTCCGGTTCAAAGGCCAGTAATCCATCAACAGCAAAACAAACGGCAACGTCACCAGCATGGGCTTGGACAAAAGACCCAACACAAAACTCACGCATACCCAAACGTACCGCTTCCAACCGGGATTCCTCACGTACGCCACATAAAGCAACATCGTCAAAATCCAGAAAAACGTGCTCAAGACGTTCTTCCGCTCCGCAATCCACGCCACCGACTCCACGTTCATCGGATGAACCGCAAACAGCACCGCCACAAAAGCACTGCGCCAAACCGCGCCTGTCATACTGCGCAGCAAAACGAAAAGCATCACCGAATTCAAAAGATGAAAAATCACATTGCTCCAGTGATGGCCGCCGGCACGCAAGCCGAACATTTGCCAATCCAGCATATGGGACATCATGGTCAACGGATGCCAGTGGCCCGTGTGGAAATCATAAAATGTTTTTCTAATGCTCTCTAGCGATATGCCGTTTTGAATTCTGAAATTATCATAAATATAGAGTTGATCGTCGTAACTGATGAATTCATAATGCTGCACCGGCCAGTACAGAACAAGAATAAACGCCGCAAGAATTAAAATAACGACAATTGATTTTTTTTGATTTTCTTTTTTTTCAAAAAGCATAAGAGGTGCTCTATAAAATCAGATGATAAAATTTCTTCGACACATTAATCTTCCCATTCAATGAATTTCGTTATTAAACTCGGATAAAGCAATCTGCAGATTTTTTTGCGCCGGAAAATAATACGGATCAATCTGCAATGCCTTTTTCAAATATTTTATGGATTCGGCAATCTCCCCTTTTTTCAAAAAAGCGACGCCGAGATTATTATAGGATTTCACGTACTCGGGATTGGCCGCAACCGCCTTGAACGAATACGCAATGGTTTTATCCCAATCTTTCTCGTCCAAATAAAACTGTCCAAGATTGTGATAGGCGTCGGCAAAGAACTTGTTCACCGCTATGGCCTTCTCAAAGTTTTTCAGGGCTTCCTCCTTTTTGCCCATCGCCAACAAGACAAGTCCCTTATTGTTATAAGCCATCGAAGAGCGCGGATCCAAACGGATGGCAATATCGTTGTAGGCCAGTGCGCGGTCATGCTTTCCCTGGCGTGCAAACTCCAGAGCCAGCACCTGATAGGCCATGTAGTTGGAGGGATTTTTCCTGACGGCATCTTCAAACAACGTCGTTGTGTCCGCCCAGATTTTGACCTGTGCACGGGCAGCGACCGAAAAAACGGCAATAACGAGAACCGCTGCAACAGCCAAGTACTTCTTCAGAAAAGGATTCTTCGTGCCCATATCGTGTCCGGCCCATGCCATTGCCAGGAACAAACCGATAAAAGGTACATAAACAAATCTGTCCGCCATCGCGTACGGTCCGTTCTGAACAATGCCGATGACGGGAACCAAAGTGCCCAGATACCAAAACCAACCCACGGCGCCATAGGGAATTTTCCGGACGTATCGACATACAAAAAGGGTTAGAATAAGAATCCCCGCGATGGCCGAAACAATTTGAACGGTTTGCTGATGAACGAAGGGATAAAAAACCGCAAGATCCTGTGGCCAGAACAACTTTTTCATATAGGAAACATAGGCATAAAAGGCGTTTCCCAATCGATCAGACAAGGATACTTCTTCCAAACCGACCAGCGAATTGATTCGGCGGGCGCAATACAATGTTATGGCAACGGAAACGATCGTCAGCGCAAACAGAGGAATTTTTTCGGCAATCAGAAAAGATGTTTTTCTCTTCCCCGCCCATCCGGCAAACGGACTTTGTGCCTCCATCGCCGGATTGAAAAACGTCCGGTTCAAAGGCCAGTAATCCATCAACAGCAAAACAAACGGCAACGTCACCAGCATGGGCTTGGACAAAAGACCCAACACAAAACTCACGCATACCCAAACGTACCGCTTCCAACCGGGATTCCTCACGTACGCCACATAAAGCAACATCGTCAAAATCCAGAAAAACGTGCTCAAGACGTTCTTCCGCTCCGCAATCCACGCCACCGACTCCACGTTCATCGGATGAACCGCAAACAGCACCGCCACAAAAGCACTGCGCCAAACCGCGCCTGTCATACTGCGCAGCAAAACGAAAAGCATCACCGAATTCAAAAGATGAAAAATCACATTGCTCCAGTGATATCCGCCGGCGTTTAATCCGAAGAGGGGATATTCAAAAAGAAACGAAAGCACTGTGAGGGGATGCCACAGTCCCGTATTTAAACTCGTGAACGCGTCTTTGAGGCTTTTCGATGTGATGCCGTGTTGGATGCGGAAATTATCCGCGACATACACCTGATCATCGAAATTAATGAAGCCGTAGTGCTGCACCGGCCAATAAATCACCAGGACGAGGGCAATCAATACAACGGCGGCCAACCAGGAATGTCGCCGCCGCAAATCGGTTTTCACGGGCACAAGAACTCCTTCGATCCGCTGTTTGTTCTCTTCCATGAACGAAGCATGACATCATCAAATAAACTTTATCCGTTTCAATGCGAACAAAACCATCTTCAGCAACAGCCAACCGTGCTTCCAGCGGCTGATGTTGGTTGCGCCGTAGGTGCGTTCCCGATAACGGATGGGCACTTCCGCAATTTTCAGATTGAGCTTCGCGGCGCCGAACAGCAAATCAAAATCGCCGAACGGGTCGAAATCGCCGAAGTATGAACGGTTGGCGGCGATTTTTTCGTAATCTTTTTTCCACAGCACCTTCGTTCCACACAGCGTATCCTTGATGGGTTGCCCCAGCAGCCATGAAAATACCATGCTGAAAAATTTATTGCCCAGAAGATTGAAAAAGCGCATGGCCTCTTTTTCCATCGGATACACCAGGCGCACGCCGTTGACGAACTCAGCTTTTCCACCGGCTATCGCTTCGTAAAAGCGCGGCAGATCTTCCGGCGGAACGGTCAGGTCGGCATCCAGGATCATCAGGATATCACCTGCCGCCTCCTGGAATCCCAGGCGCACCGCATCCCCCTTGCCCCGGCCCTTTTGACGGATGAGTCTTGCCGGAAGCCGGGGATTTTCCCGAATTGTTTTTTCGATGGCCGCAAAGGTATCATCCAAAGAGCCGCCTTCCACAAAGATGATTTCTGTTTCACGGCCCATTTTGGGGACCCGTTCCATGATTTTCGGAATGTTGCCGGCTTCGTTGCGTGCGGGAACAACAACCGACACTTTCGGCGGTGTGCTTTCTTCCAACACACGGACATTGGGCCTCGCAACAAGAAAATGCGTCAACGCGAAAATCCTGAAAGGCCAAAGTTTCACCAGAAAACGGTTCAGAAAAGCGTCGAGAACGGGCGTGCGGACGGGCCAGAGAATCTCTTCTTTGCGGCTGATCACCTCGCAGTCGGCAAGCGCCAGCATCCCCGTGATGTCCTCCACCGTCAGCCAGTTCTGCAAAAGAAGGGGCTTGGCAAAGCCCAATTTTCTGACCGCCGCCAGCGGCAACTCCCACAAACGGCTGTAGAAATTGATGATGATGCGCGAACGCGGCGCGGCCAGTCGCGACGCTTTTTCCAAAACGGTCTGCACATCCCACAGCTCGTTGACCACGTCCGATAAAATCACGAAATCAAACGTTTCCCCAAGTTCGAGTTCTTGGGCGTCCGCGCAGATGATTCGCAGCTGCGGATGCCTCCGGCGCGCCTTTTCAACCATGACCGGTGAAAAATCCACGCCGACGCCGCAGGACGGCTCCAGGGCGGCAAGCAAATCGCCGCTTCCGCAGCCGATTTCAATGACTCGCTGACCGCGCGGAACCAGAAACCGCATCACCTCCACTAATCTTCGGTGATAATAAGCACTCCATCTGCTCCACTGGTCAAGATTTTCAGCAAGCTTGTTCCAGTGATCTATCCGTTCTTTTTTGTAAGAAAAATATTCTGTCTTGCCCGAGGGCAGTTCTTCCCTTTCCACAAATCAGGCCTCTTTATGATTTTGCGTTCAATAAAGACTTTTTACAATTTATTTTCAACCTTTTTTCTCACGAAAATCACACTGATCTGATCAGAATAAACAGCCTCCCAATCCTTTGCGCGGTTCATCAACCGGTGCGCAGCGGTGTTTGCCTTCAACAGAACCGCATCATGCGGATATTTTTTCAAAAAGACATCCCAACCTCTTCTTCCAGAAGAAAAAGCAAAATACTCCTGACAAACGTCTTCCCGATATGCCGTTTCATAACGTCCGTCGATGGCCACACGAAAGTCCCGATGACAGCACCACAGGATATACTCGCCCCAGTCAAAGTGGCACAGCAGATTTCCTCTGATCTGGTTTGACTTCAGCCAGGCCAGCGCCTTGATGGGATAGGCATCCGACGAAACAAAAAACCTGAAGGTGGGAATGACATGAATCTGCCGCACCGGATAGCAATACAAATAGACGGCGACCAACAGTCCTGCAAAAAAAACCGGGAAAACATGCGCGGCAAGCCGCAACCCTCTTTGTTCCATGGCGCCGAAAATTTCCGTCAGCCACAAGGGCAGGTAAGCGCCCAGCACCAATCCGAAAAAGACATTATGGCGTACATGCACAAAACCCAAGTATGTCACAACACACACAACCAATATTTCCGTGATGTTTTTTTTCTTGAGAAAAATCAAAATCGCCAGGCCAAAAAAACCGGCAACGAGAAACAAGGACACAGGAAAAACATAAACGCCGGATTTCAAAGCTTTGATGGCCGAATACCACTCGGTGATGTCGGCCCGCTCAAGAAATACGGCGTGAACGGTATATATCCAATAATCGAACCCGTAAGGATTAATCAGTGTAACCGACAGGGAGAGAACCCCCCACAGGAAATAAGAAACGGCCGTTTTTTCGCGCGCCAGCAAGCCCCCAAGCCCGTATAAAAAAATCACGCCCAAGCCAGAGACAAATCCGCCGTGGACATTGCACCAAACAACCATCATCACCGGTAGCCAGCGCAAGAGCGACGCCTTTCCGGAATTTCTCACGCTTTCCAAAATATAGATGGTCAGCGCAAAGAAGAAGAAGGTGAAAATCTGAGCCCTGACCGGAACATAGCCGAAAGAAATCAAAATCAACACAAAAACCAAGGTTGCCAGAGCAAAGCCCTGACGTCCGCCCCTTTTGATGGCGGTCGCGTAGACCAGACAGATCGTGAACACAGCCAGCACGTATTTCAGAAATTGCAAGCTGGCCGGGCCAAAATATTTCTGAAGACCGAAAAAAATAACGCCGGTCAGCCATTCATGGTATACCCATAAGGGCTTGGTCGGCGTGTAGGCAAAGACGTCCTGATACGGAAAAAATCCTTCTTCCCAAAAAACGCGGCCGAACGAAAGATATCCCCACAAATCATAGTCGGCCAAGCCTTTGTTGAACAAAACCACAAAAAAAAGATAAAAACCCATGCCCAGAATCAGGCCGGCAAGCACCCACATCAGCGCTCTGAAGGGAAAAAATTGCTTCGTCATGCAATCAAAGAATCAATTCAACCATGTCCTTTATTCGTCTGATTCGGATTATTCAATGTCTCTGCGTCAAAATCAATAACTTTTTCCGCGAGGAAAATTCATCCGGCAGGATTGGATTGACACGCCTGTTTATTCTTGTTAATGAATTTCATAAACTTAAGCGGCCCCCGGCCGCTCTTGTCGGTGCTTTGCCCCCATGACAACGCAGAAAAACGATTCATATTCCAAATGGCTTTCTTTTTTTCTCGGCATCTCGATTTGCGCGATTTTGGCCACCGAATTTATCTTAAATCTGACGCCGCCCATTTCCCGCGACGCCCTCATTCACCATCTGGCCATCCCCAAACTATGGCTGAAGCACGGCGGCATTTATGAAATCAAATGGGCGGGCTTTTCCTATTACCCGATGAATGTGGATTTGCTTTATCTGTTCCCACTTTACCTGAACATGGATTTTTTGGCCAAGTTCATTCACATGGCCTTTGGACTCGGCACCGCGGGGCTGATTTATCTTTATCTGAAAAAAAGATTCGGCAACCTCGCCGGGCTTCTGGGCATGGTGATTTTTTTGAGCACCCCGATCATTGTGCGTCTCTCCACCCAGGCTTATGTTGATCTGGGATTGATCTTTTTCACAACGTCAAGCCTCCTGGCCTTCATCCGCTACCGCGACAGCCGATTTTCGGAATCGAAATGGCTTCTTGTTTCGGCAGCGGCCATGGGGCTGGCGCTGGGAACGAAATACAATGCTTTGATCGCCTGGTTTTTTATCACGGCGGCCATTGTCTTTGTTTACGCCAGAGAAACGCAAAACCAGCCGCGGGCCCTGCGGGCCGGCTTGATCTTCTTTGCCGTGTCTCTTCTTATTTTCTCGCCGTGGCTCATCAAAAACTGGCTCTGGACGGGCAATCCGTTTTTCCCTCTCTTCAGGGGATGGCTGTCCCTCGGTCATTCCCCGGCGCAGGAGGGAATTTACTCCGTCGTTTCGGGGGGCGCCTCCCGGGGAATCTTTCAGACGCGGGAGATGCTCTACGGAGAGCATTTCTGGCAGAGCCTGCTTATTCCTGTTCGGTATTTTTTCCAGGGACAGGACAACAGCCGCCAATATTTTGACGGCGTGCTCAATCCTCTGCTCCTCTTGTTGCCTCTTTTTGCCTTCGCAAAAAAAGATTTTCAACACGACAAAATGCTCTTCGCGACTTTCGCCGTCTTTTTTCTGCTGACCGCCACGTTTCTCGACCAGACCAGAATCCGCTACATTTTGCCGGTGGTTCCCGTTGTGGTCATTCTGTCTGTGATGGGCCTGGTGAACATTTTTGAATGGGGCGGAAAGCGCCCGCCGGTTTTAAAAAACATCATCTATTTGGGGACCGCCGCGGCTTTCATCGCCCTGATGACGCTCAACGGGCTCTACGCGAAAAATTACTATCAGAGTATCAGACCGATGAGTTACGTTCTGGGCAGGGAATCGAAAGATGATTTCATCAGCCGTCACCTTATAGGTTACCCCGCCGTGAAATTCATCAACACCCACACACCCCCAGAGGCCAGAATCCGTTTAATCCTTTTCGCCGGCCGCGGCTACTATCTGGACAGGCCCTACGAAGAAGGGCCCGACTACGGAATGTCCGATATCAAACAAATAGTGGAGCACTGTCAGGATGACGGCGCTTTTCAGAGCTATCTTCAATCCTTAAACTGCACGCATCTGCTTGTGCGGACGGCGCTTTTTGAAAAATTTCTGCGGGACAACTACAACGATCAAACACGGCAACTGCTGGTTCAGCGCATGCAAAACGCCCTGCGGATGATTTTCGATCAGGAAGGATGCGCCGTTTACGAAATCGCCGTAAAAAACAACCTCCGCTGATTCAATTCCAGCCGCGGTCCAGTTTCTGCGGAATCAACGTGCCTTGTTCTTCGAAAGAGAATTTTGAAAGGCATGAAAAAGGCGCATCGCGCCGAAAAGAAGAAAAACTCCGCCCAGCAAAAACATAAAAAAAGCGAAAATCAAAGAGGGGCTTCCCCCGTACATGGGCATGTTCCGGGTTGGCTCTTTTCTGTCAAACCGGATTTCCATGGTATCGCCGACCTTCAGCATATCCCATTGCTGTTTGGTGATGGACCCGGTGGCGCTTATTTTCCCGCCCCCGAAAGGAACAAACCAGTAATCCACGGAATACGCCCCGCTTCCGTCCG
>ERZ795052.5706-NODE-5706-length-11924-cov-5.600977_pt1 | contig 11924 bp, 10 predicted proteins | sample MGYA00375136_ERZ795052 | MGnify/ENA primary metagenome ERZ795052 (study PRJEB30181, sample SAMN05720156) | activated sludge metagenome | isolation source: Anaerobic digester | place: Japan | collected 2015-05-26 ... | reverse complement strand
ATAAAAGATACATTATTCAGGCGCAGTTGCACTTCATTAATCAATGCAAAACGGTTGGCTCTTTTTTTATTTAAAAACGACTGATGAAATGCAAAAGAAAAACGTCCGATTAAAAAAGCAAAAACCAACAGCAATGGCAGGCATTTTTGTAAACCAAGCCACCATGCAGCATTGCCTTTGGAGGGCAAATTCCTATGCGAATAGTTTTTTAATGAGTATGCATTTATTATCATGCATTTCGGTTTTGGTTATTTGTTGCGTTTACTTTTCTGAATAAGTTTTTCAACCTATTTCGTTTTCAAATATATGATGAAAATTGAATTAAGCAACACACTTCATTATTTTAGGCTGGTTGTAAATATTAAACCATTGATAATCTATGGGTTAATTTTCAAAAAAATATTTTGGCATGGGTAACAAAACGCACATTTTCTTCTATTTAAGCAGTTGCACCGGCTATTCATGCAGTTGTTTTAAAACACTTTGTTTATTCAATGAAAATAAGCGATTAACTATTTGAAAAAGCCAAAAAGAGCACTTTACACATAAATATCTAAAAAAATGCCCGGCAAACTTTCGTTTGCCGGGCAATGTACTTTCAAAATCAATTTTTACTTTTTACTCTCTTCTTTTTTCTCAGTCTTTTTTGCATGGCTTTTATGAGCAGCCGGTTTTTTGGCTTCATGCTTTGTTGCAGTAGCTTCTTTTTTCTCCATCTTCTCTTCTTTTACCTCTTTTTTCTGAGCAGCAGTTTCATGTGTTGTGGCAGGTGCAACCTGATGTGTTGTTGTAGCTGCAGGTTTTGCATTAGTTTGCGCATTGGCAAAAGCAGTGCCTCCAATTATAAGGGCAGCTGCGGCAATCATTACTTTTTTCATTTTATTATTTGTTTTGAAATGATGGGTCAAATGTTCAATTGCCAACATGATGATGCTATGAAAATTTATACATCTTCATTTTAACTAAAAACAGACTTCATAATTCCGTCATCGGATTACTAATGGTTAATCAGGTCGCCCTGAAGAGGATTTTATTACAAAGATTTTTATAGTTCAACCAAAACTGTACACTCCTGCAAAGCTTTATAGAATAATTAAAACAAGTCTTGTCACCCATGAGCTTTTTGAAATGTAAACATGGCTCACTTACGTACTTATTAATGACATGTTGAAATACTCACAGAATCGAACTCATGGCAAAAAGATGTAAAGAATAATTTTAATAGTCATTGAATAACGGCAAAAAAATATTGTCAAGATTATACTCTGTAAAAACAGTGACTAAAAACAACAAGAGGCCTGCTAATAAGAAGCAGACCCCCGATTGTACAAACACAAATTATCAGTTACTCAAACTAATTTTTTAATTAAACCCTGCTACAACAATTTTATAATCGAAGTTGGGCAGGCGTTTCCAAACCATTACAAAGTTTTTGTTTACGGTATTACTTTCTGTTTGCATTGTAAGTGTTCCTGTTTCATAAATAAATTTGCCGTTACCATTCATTTCGTCAACACTAATTTCCATTTTTTTTCTGGCTGTAATTTTATTCCAGAATTCAGACAATGCCTTTCGGCCTGTTACTTTATTTCCGTCTATATAAATTGTGGCATCGTCATCAAAGTATTCACTCACTTTTAGTAAGTCTGTATGATGAAATGACGCTGCCATTTCATCATTAAGCTGCAGCAACTGTTGTTGTGCCTGATCGCTTGTTTCTCTTTTCTGAACCACCTGTGCGCGCATTGTCGCAGTAAGTGCAAGGCATAGCCCTGCCAATAACATAATTCGCTTCATAATATTTGATTTAAAATTTAATTGATATTGATTGATAAAGGGATTAACCTTTATGAGTAGGACGATTACTAACCGGAATTGTTACAGTGTGTAATGCAGTATTTTATTTATCAGTTGACTTAATATGCACACCGTCTTTTCCGATGTTGATATTAACATCTTTATCACCGCTTTTTGCATCCTTGCCTTTTATGCGAACACCATTGTTATCTATACTGATGTCCACATTTTCAGGATTATGAATATCTGTGCTGTCACCTTTCTGAAACTCAAAATCTGTACATACCAATCCGTTTTCTGTCATTTTCCAGTTATGTCCGCCCATGTCGCCATCCCAGGTGTCGGTTACATTAGGAATATCATGAATAATTTCCTCCATACTTTCATCCAGAAAGATGCTGCTTCCGACAGGAACTTTTAGAATGAGGTTCACCTGCTGTGCGCGGTACTTGGTTCCTTTACCTATCGGAAAACGGTCGCTAAACATGAGTAAAGAATCTTTTTGCTCGAAGTTGTAAATGATAGCACGTGCACTTTCAACAGCAAGATTCTCTGTTGCGCCATTGGCAGCATATACTCTTATCAATTCAAACTTATCTGAGGGCGATTTTTGAACCGTAAACGATACATCATCAGAATTAAACTCAAAGTTACTTCCGGTGGTGATGCTAAAATTACTGCCTCTGCGATGAAAAATTTTACTGTTATCTTCTTCATCATATTTAGGATCGTCCATCAGCTTTAGATACATTGTTGATGAAGCAGGTGTTATCAATTCAACGGTATTGCGCACCTTACCAACGAAAGCAAAATCGCGTGCAATATTTAGTCCGATAAAAAATGCAATGACTATTCCAAGCATAAACAACATACCTGCTGTTACATTTAAAAAACGGCTGTTATATTTGATTCTGAAAATCCATTTTATGAGTAGGGTCATTAACCAGATGGCAGGAACACCGATGAGCAGCAACACGGATAGAGATACCCACCACTGTTGCGAGCTTGACAGAAACTGATCAGAAATATAAATTGGAATAGTGAGTCCGCTAACGCCTAACATTGCCAAAATAAACAAGCCTATTCCTATCAAAATCATAAGTCCTGCAAAGGCTAATATGGCCATGATGGCATATACCACAAACTTGAAAACTCCTTTAATCAAATCGCCAAGTGTATCAAATACACCTGAAACTGCTGAAGGCTGTTTTGCAGAAGCCGGTGTTTCTGTTTCGCGTCTGATGCTTGAAATATTCACCGGGTCACCACGCATTTCAAGTTTCTGTGTTGGTGTAATGGCTTTGGGCATGACAATGGCCAGGATGATATAAATTAAAATACCACTGCCTGCAAAAAAGAAAATGATGATAAAGATCAAACGCATCCACACTGCGTCAATGCCCAAACGGTGGCCTATACCGGAGCAAACACCTGCAATAACTTTATCATCAGTATCGCGATACAACCTGCGTCTGAAAAAATGATCGGACTGATTGTTCTGTTCAGTACTTGCTGATGCATTGTTTGCTGATGCTTCTTCTGTTGCACCAAAATCTTCGGGACGTCCCATAATTCCGATTGCCTGATTCACATCATCAGCAGTAACCACCTGCCTTGATGTGCCTAAGTTTTGCTGAAATATTTCAGCTATACGGCTTTCAATGTCCTGAATAATTTCATCGCGTCCATCGCTGATGGTAAAATGATTGCGAATTGCCTGCAGATAACTGCCAAGCATGTCATAGGCGTTTTCTTCTATATGGAAAACTATGCCTCCGATGTTTACTGTTACTGTCTTGTTCATTCTTCAGTTGAGTTTTGGTAGGTCTGGCTAACAGCGTCAACCAGTTCGTCCCATGTTTTTCTTAATTCTTTTAAATGTTCCTTTCCTAATGGAGTTAGTTTGTAATATTTGCGGGGAGGTCCTGCATTGCTTTCTATCCAGGTGTAGGATAACAGCCCTGAATTTTTTAACCGTGTAAGCAATGGATAAAGTGTTCCCTCCACCACAATGAGCCTGGCTTCTTTCATTTTTTCGATGATATCGCTGGGATAAACTTCTCCTTTTGATATGATTGATAAAATGCAGAACTCCAAAACTCCTTTGCGCATTTGCGACTGTGTGTTTTCGAGATTACCCACGTTTTTTAGATTTATGATTGTTTAACTTTATTCTTTTACTAAATGACTATGCAAAGATATATATGTTAAATAGTACCATGCAACACATAGTACTAAAATATTTTATATTACACTGATTATCAAGTCAATTATTTTTAATGAGGGCTGAAATATTATTGAAAAGTGCGATGTACGTATCACCTCGTGCAGCGTAGTGAGCATAAAAAAAGCCGGAAAAGGAAAATCCTGTCCGGCTTAAATAAAGTTGTTATTCAGCACTAATCGGGTCTGTCGTGCAAGAATTTATTGCCCTTGCTAAGACCCGGAGTTTTATCCTGATCGCCATTGAGTGAATAGCGTGAATAGTTAGTATCGCCTGAAGAAAGAACATTCTGCAACTTTACATTCTTACGTAAGAAAGCAGGTTCTTTTTCAATTTCATTCAGCGCTTGTGGATTCGAAATTCTGTGATTCATGCTTTTCATTGCATCAATTCTCTCGCGTGTACGTTTGTAAATATCGCTGTCAGGTGTTCTGTTATCCTGTGATGTAACTTCAGGTACAGCTATCTCCGCTTGCTTCGGCAATTCGCTAACCGTTGGATCTTCAGCTAAGGTTGCTTCGGGTTCTACGACCTCTTCATTCTGGGAAATTACATTTGGAAATCCTGTGAACTCAAATTCCATAGTACTATTATCAGCAACAATTTCCTCCGGTGTATTGTCTTTTTCAAAAAACTCTGTTGATGTAACGGGTATCTCCTGCTCTAAAGTAATAAGAACAGGCTCATTCACTACTGGCTTTTCCTCAACATGAGTATCAGTCACTTCGTTAACAACAGAAGTTGGTGTTTCATCATACATTTTTAGAATAATCTTCTCCGGTTGTTTTACTTTTTCTTCCTTAGCTTTTTCTTTATTAGCATTAAAGCCTGTGGCAATAATGGTGACCGATATTTTATCGCCTAATGAATCATCAGTACCAACACCCATAATTATCTCAGCTGTTTGTCCGGCTTTTTGCTGTATATAATCTGTTATATCGCCCATTTCATCCATGGTAATTTCTTCTTTACCGCTGGTGATGTTCAGGAGAATATGACGTGCCCCTTCAATATTGTTATCATTGAGTAATGGTGAGTCGAGTGCAAGTTCTGCTGCACGAATGGCCCTGCCTTCGCCAGAAGATTGAGCTGCACCCATGATGGCAACACCACTGTCGCGCATAACAGTCTGTACATCGGCAAAGTCAACGTTGATGTGCAAGGTAACGCTGATAACTTCTGCAATACTCTTAGCAGCAGTAGCCAACACATTATCTGCATAACCAAATGCTGTATTCAATTTTAAGTTGCCATGAATTTCGCGCAATTTATCATTACAGATAATCAACAATGTATCAACACTGTTTTTCAATTCTTCAATACCTGCATCTGCCTGTTGTTTTCTCTTGCGACCTTCAAATGCAAAAGGAACAGTAACAATTCCAACAGTGAGGATGCCCATTTCGCGGGCAACACCTGCTATGATTGGTGCAGCACCCGTTCCGGTTCCACCACCCATACCTGCAGTGATAAAAACCATCTTGGTATTATCACTCAGAATTGCTTTTAGTTCATCAATATTTTCTATTGCAGACTGTTTGCCTACTTCGGGAATAGATCCGGCACCGCGACCTTCGGTGAGGCTTGGTCCGAGTTGTATTTTGCGTGGCACAGGACTCATCTCCAATGCCTGTGCATCGGTATTGCAAACTACAAAATCAACCCCTCTGATTCCGAGTTTATACATATGGTTTACGGCATTGCTTCCTCCACCGCCTACACCAATAACTTTTATGATTGATGGCAGCTCCTTTGGCATAAATTCAAAGTTCATCATGTTAATTTATTTTTGTTGGTTTAAAGAAATATGTTTTTTAAATTATTTTATCGTCAGAATCGTCAGTAAATATTTTTTTGGTTGAGCCAAGGATTGATGAAAACCAGGAGCCTTTATGATGCACATGGCTCTCAGCAGCACCTGTTGTTTTTCCGGAAGCTTTGCGTTTATCCAAATCCTGAAAACCTTTAATCACCAATCCTACTCCTGTTGCATAAATCGGGCTTTTGGTTTCTTCAGCACCTTTTGCCAAATGTTCGTTTGGATATCCTGTGCGTGTATCCATGCCGATTACGTATTCCATCAACTGCGTAATGTGGCGCAGTTGCGCACCACCACCGGTGACCACAATTCCTGCAATAAGTTTTTTCTCAAAGCCGGAAGTTTTGATTTCATAATAAACCTGTTCAATAATTTCTTCAACACGAGCCTGAATAATGCTTGCCAGATTTTTTACTGAAATTTCTTTGGGCTCACGACCGCGCAAACCGGGTATTGAAACAATTTCATTATCTTTCATCTGACTTGCGAATGCAGAGCCAAATTTTATTTTTAATAATTCTGCCTGATTGCGGATAATACTGCAACCTTCTTTAATATCTTCTGTAATGACATTACCACCAAATGGAATTACAGCTGTGTGACGAATAATGTTGTCCTGAAAAATTGCAACATCAGTAGTACCACCACCAATATCCACCAACACAACACCTGCTTCTTTTTCTTCTTCGGTGAGAACGGCCTCTGCACTTGCCAAAGGTTCAAGAATTAAATCAGCAGGTGTGAGACCGGCTTTGGTTACACACTTATGGATATTATTTGCCGCAGTTACTAATCCTGTAATGATGTGACAGTTGGCTTCAAGTCTTATACCTGACATTCCGATTGGATCTTTTATCCCCTGTTCATTATCAACAATAAATTCCTGAGGAATAACATGTATAATTTCTTCACCCGGAGGCATTGCCAATTTATACATGTCGTCAATCAATGCATCTATATCACGTTGGCTGATTTCATCATCAGTACTGCTACGTGTTATCATGCCTCTGTGCTGAAGGCTTTTGATATGCTGACCTGCAATTCCAACATGTACAGATTTTATATTGCCTCCACATTTATGTTCTGCTTCGGCAACGGCTTGCTTTATACTGCCTACAGTTTTTTCGATATTGGCAACAACACCTCTTGTTACACCAACTGATTCTGCTCTGCCCGTGCCTACAATTTCTATTTTTCCAAACTCGTTTCTGCGACCCACAATAGCCGCAATTTTTGTAGTGCCTATATCAAGACCTACTATTACTTCATTACCTGTTACCTGCTCTGCCACTTATTGTTAGTTTTATGATAGTTTAACATTTTTCTTTTTACAAACTACCTGACCTTTAAATTTCAGGTTGATGGACTCATACTGATCCCAGCCTGTTGCCGGAAATCCCTGACGGTATAAATTGAGAAGAAGATTCAGTTTCTCATCAAGGTTTGCTATGTTGCCAAGCAAAATATAATTATTTCCCAATCGGGGAATCAATTCAATTTCTCCGTTCTCATCTACATAAATCTGCTCAAACATGGCATCCCAGGATGAATCACGCTTTAAATGTTCAGCCAACAAAAAAACCTGACTCAGCATAGGTAGTTTTCCTAAAGAATCATCTGGTAATGGCAGGCCATTTACATCCAAACCAAGCTTCTGTTGCACCAAGCCTTCAGCAATCTGACCGCTTGCAACCATCACAGGCTCGGAATATTTTTCAGATAATGGCATAAATTTTCCCTGATTGTCTATATAAAAATTTTCTCCTTTTGAATTGATTATCCGTACTATCGGTGTTCGTTGCTGCACGTCAATATGTACCCATCCATCAATGGTTGAATATACCTCAGCTTTTAAAACGTGAGGGTTTGCATCAATGATTTTTTCCAACATAAAAGTGTTAATATCAGCTACCTTATTGCCAATGATTTTTTTCCCTTTGGAACGAACAATTTCCATGATGTCGCTCCGGTCAATAAACCCTTTTACATTTTCATCTTCGATGTTTACCACAACACCCTTACAAATAAGTTCATGGTTTCGTTTTGCTGCAAAACTCATCAATGTTAACACAGTGGCTGCAACCAAAACATAGCCTGCAATTAAAAAAGCAGAACGCAGTTTGTCGTTAATCTTAAAGTTGGTTTTCATTGTCTATGGTTTTTTAATTCGTGAACTGAATACTTTTTTTCAAGCAATTGCTGAATGGGTGTTACCAACGTGTCAATATCACCGGCACCTAAGGTAATGAGCACTTCAGGTTTGTGCTTATTGATGTAATCCAAAACATCTGTCTTGCCTAATAATATTTTATTATCGTGCTTAATTTTATTCATCAGCCATGAAGATGTTATTCCTTCCAACGGTAACTCACGTGCAGGATAAATATCAAGAAGTACTACTTCATCAAGTAAAGCCAGACTTGCAGCAAACTCATCAGCAAAATCACGTGTGCGCGAAAATAAATGCGGTTGAAAGATGCCGGTAATTTTTTTCCCCTCAAACAATTCGCGTACTGACATGATAGCAGCACGCAGTTCTTCAGGATGATGTGCATAGTCATCAATGAAAGTGCAGTTAACGTCAGCGTATCTGATGTCGAATCTGCGTTTTACACCTTTATAACTTTGCAGTGCCGCACGGACATCTTCTTCTTTAACACCAACTTTCATTGCCAGAGCAATTGCCGCAACTGCATTTTCAACATTATGACGACCGGGAAGCCCTAAAGAAAGATTGTCAATAACACCATCAGGGAAATGAAAGTTAAAACAATAACGATGATTACGAATTGAAATTTTATCGGCATAAAATTCGGCCTGTGCACCTGCAGCATAGAACTTCGTCATTGCCTTAACCGGTTGCAGCTGCAATCCGCTTCGCAAAACAAGCAAACCTTTCTCATCAACCTGAGATGCAAACTGCTGATAGGTTTTCTTCAACTCTTCGCCACTACCGTAAATATCAAGATGGTCGGCATCCATACTTGTGATGGCAGCAGCAAAAGGAAACAAGGTAAGAAAGGAGCGGTCAAATTCATCGGCTTCTACAACATTGATAACATCATGCTCGCTGACAGGGAGAATAATGTTGCTGTTATAATTTCTTGCAATTCCACCCAGAAAAGCGGCAACATTAACATTTGCTGTTTTAAGAATATGAGCCAATATGCTTGATGTGGTTGTTTTACCATGTGTGCCTGCTACAGCAAGAGTTTTATGCATTGATGTGATGACACCTAAAACCTGTGAGCGCTTCACAACAGTAAACTCCTGCTGACGGAAAAAATTAAGTTCTGAATGATTTTTTGGTATTGCCGGTGTATAAACAACCAGAATATTATTCTTTCTGTTTGTATCTCTAAATGCTAGAGGTATTGTTTGTTCATCATCATTAAAATGTACGTCAATATTTTCATTAATTAACTCATCTGTTAATACTGTTTGTGATCTGTCATAGCCTGCAACTTGTTTTCCTATAGCTTTGAAATATCGTGCAAGTGCACTCATTCCAATGCCGCCAATTCCGACAAAATAAACATGCGTTATAGTATCGAATCTCATGGTTACGCTGTTGCCTGTTTAAGTTTTTGTGCTGCATGCTGCGTAGCCATTGCAATAACTTCGTCAGCAATTTTTTGAGCCGCATGAGGTAAAGCCATTGCTGCAGTGTTGGCTGAAAGCTGCTTCAAACGATCGGTATCATTAATAATCTTTAATGCTGTATCAACTAAGTGTTGCAGTGCATCGCCATCTTTCACCAAAACCGCTGCATCTTTTTTCACCATGGCTTCAATATTTTTTGTCTGATGATCTTCTGCTGCTGTAGGTAACGGAACCATAACAGAAGGTTTTCCTGTCAACGTTAGTTCAGAAACTGTACTTGCCCCAGCACGCGACACCACTAAATTTGCAGCAGCATAAGCAAAATCCATTCTTGCAATAAAATCAAAAACACGCGCTTGCTCATAGCCTGCTTCTGCTACGGCACGTTGTGCCTCTTCATAAAACAATTTGCCTGTTTGCCATATCAATTGCACTCCTGCATTTTTCAGTTTTTCTAATCCGGCAAGAATACTTTTATTGATAGATCGTGCGCCCTGACTACCACCAACAATGAGTAATGTTTTTTGTGAAAGATTAAAATTAAAAAACGACATTGCCTCGTCAAACTTTCCATCAAGCATAAGCACATTTTCTCTTACAGGATTTCCGGTGAGCGTAATTTTTGATGCAGGGAAATACTTATCCATACCTTCATAGGCAACACAAATCTTCTGAACACGCTTGGCAAGAATTTTATTGGTGATTCCGGGATAGGAATTCTGCTCCTGAATGAGACAAGGAATTTTTTTTAATGATGCTGCATAAAGTAAAGGTCCGCTGGCATAGCCACCTACACCTACAGCGGCATTTGGTTTAAACTCCTTTAAAATATGCATAGCCTTACTGATACTTGACAACACTTTGAACGGAAATGACAGGTTGTCTATTGTCAGCTCGCGTTTTATTCCGCTTATCCAAAGTCCTTCAATTTTATATCCTGCAGCAGGAACTTTTTCCATTTCCATCCGACCTTTAGCACCAACAAAAAGTATTTCAGCCAGAGGTCTTGCACTTTTAATTGCATTGGCAATGGCAAGTGCAGGAAAAATATGTCCTCCTGTACCTCCTCCACTGATGATAACTTTAATGTCAGGCTGCTGCATGCACTACTCCTGTTTTTAATTCTTCCTGTTCAATATTCCGGCTTACACTAAGAATAATGCCAACGGCAATACTGGTAAACCATATAGATGTTCCACCCATGCTCAACATCGGCAATGGCTGGCCCGTTACAGGGAAAAGATTTACTGCAACAGCCATATTTATCATAGCCTGAAAAACTAAGCTGAATGCACATCCTATGGCAAGCAACGTTGCAAAAGCAAACGGGCTCTTTCGCACAATGACGACTGCACGATAAAACAGCAACAGATATAGAACAACAATTACCAAACCACCCATGAAGCCATACTCTTCAATAATAATTGCAAAAATAAAATCGGAATATGGGTGTGGAAGAAAATTTCTTTGTGTACTCTGACCGGGACCTTTACCAAAAATACCACCTGAGGCAATTGCAATTTTTGCCTGTTGTGTCTGATAATTTCCCTGATCATTTCCATTGCTGAAATTTTCAATTCGTTTTTTCCATGTCCCAATTCTTCCTTCGTAACCGGAAAATGAGGCAATCATTAAAAACAAACCCAATCCTAAAATACCGATACCAACAAGAGAAAGTATATACTTGAAATTAATACGACCAAAAAACATCAGTACAAGACAGGTACTAAACAAAACTGCTGCAGTAGAAAAGTTGGCCGGAAGAATTAATCCGCAGATAATACACACAGGTAAAATAACGGGAAGAAAAGCAGACTTAAAATCTTTAATGTTATCTTGCTTTTTAGATAGCGATCGTGCAACATACAACAACAAGGCTATCTTGGCTAAGTCAGATGTCTGAAACGAAAGATTGATTACAGGCAGAGTTAACCAACGTGATGCTTCGTTAAGATTAGTACCTGTAAGTAGTGTGAGTAATAAAAGAGGGATAGCAAGAAAAATTGCTATGCGTGAAACTTTTGCATAGAAAGTATATTTTACAAGATGGGTAAAATACATGATACCAAAACCCAGAAAGACAATAATACCATGCTTAAATAAATAATACTCTGTATTGCCTTCCTGATACTTATATGCCAAAGTTCCTGTTGAACTATAAACCGCCATAAGTGACATTAACGAAAGCAGTATTACCACCATCCAGATGATGCGGTCACCTTTAAAATATGTTTCTATCCAATTCATTTTTGTTTCAATTAAAGCTTAAAGTGCTTTTACAGCTGCTTTAAACTGACGACCACGGTCCTCGTAATTTTTAAATAAATCGAAACTTGCACAGCATGGCGATAACAATACTACATCACCTTTTTTGCCTTTCTGATACGCAACACTTACTGCTTCTTGAGCAGACAAGGTATCGGTAATATCGCTTACAATACTTCCGAAAGCTTCATGTATTTTTTTATTGTCTTTACCAAG
>ERZ795052.5694-NODE-5694-length-11937-cov-16.717893_pt1 | contig 11937 bp, 14 predicted proteins | sample MGYA00375136_ERZ795052 | MGnify/ENA primary metagenome ERZ795052 (study PRJEB30181, sample SAMN05720156) | activated sludge metagenome | isolation source: Anaerobic digester | place: Japan | collected 2015-05-26 ... | reverse complement strand
CGATCAACGATACCGGGATCGCACGGTAGAAACAAAATGTTCTCGAAACCATCGCCGATCAGAATGGAAAAATCCTGTCGTCATCAGTGTTTTTCCAGACTTTTTTTCGTAATTTCTTATTTTTACATACGATTCCCAATCGGATGGGATTTAAACCAAAGGGAGTTCATACAGCATGAGGATATTGCTGTGTTTATTCCATAAGTAAGCAGGAGGTCTTATGAAAAAGCTTTTTATTGTCTGTGCCGCAACTATCGTTTGCGCGATCGTTAGTGTCGCGGTAAAGAATAATTTGAATGCGGTTGGATGTACGTGGTTTGTTTCAATTTCTGACACAACGTATGATTTCGGGTCATGGGAAGTTGGGACTACCGCGACCGGAAAAACGTTCACGATCAGTGTTACGAATAACAACGCTTCGTGTTCTTCCCGGAGTGGATTCAGCGTCAACCTGACAGGGGGCGATGCCGGCCAGTATGCCGTCAGTTCAAATACCTGTCCCGGTACTATCCCGGAAGAGGGCGCCTCCTGTGCCGCGACCGTAACTTTTTCTCCCACAACGGCGGGAACCTACACCGATGCCGCATTTCAGGCGGGATGGTCAACAAATCCTTATGATACGGTGGCCCTTTCCGGCACCGGAACCGCATCATCGACAGGAGGAGACAGCGCGGCCGTCCTCCTTCTTGCAAGCCTGAACAAAAACGATTCGGACGGCTGCAACGCCACGGCTTCCACCGGCGTTGCTGGCAAGGGGGGGTTCGGTCCGTCGGCCCTCGGCTTTTTCGCGCTCATGGGCCTGGTGATGGGAACCGTAGCGGTCCGCAGACGCATCAGAAGGGAATAACAATATATACTATTGCTTTCTGCGCGGTGAAAGAACCGAAAACGACGCGGAGATGCCGCGTCGTTTTCGGTTAATTAAACAATGAATGCGGTCACTGCCGTCCCAGAGATTTTAGAACTCCAGATCCAACTGTAAATCACCCATACTTTTTCGACTGCTATTGGGTGGTGATTTTTTTTTTTTTTGAGTAATTGAAAAATTTCACTAGGGAATAATATATTCTCGCTCAATATTGTGAAGGTTTTCAATATCGGGAAAGATGTTCTCGATTTAAAACGAATGTACTCCGTTAACAAAAACGCAATCATAGCAGTCCATTTCTGAATTTTCACAGCGTTTTCAGATGTGCCTATGAAGGTTTTAATTTTCAGATTCTGCTTGATCCATTTGAAGAATAATTCAATATCCCATCTGGATTTATAGACATCGGCGATAGTTTTTGCGGTGTTCCGGGAAAAATCATCAAGAATCGTCAGCCGATAATACCATCCCCAGTGGACAATCTTGAAGTATGTAAAGTCCGTCTGCCACAGCTGTTTTATCCGTTCAGCCGGATTATCGAATTTGTCCATTGCGGAAATCACCGTGTATACCGGTGAGGAGATGAGATTTTCCGCCTTGAATATGCGATAAACGCCCGATTCCGATATGAAATAGCCAAAATTATCGACTATATGGCAGGCAATCTCCCGGCAGGACTTCTCAGGATAATTACGGGCTACCTGTACCACCCGCTCCTTTTCCCATGCCGGGATGGCATTCCAGAACTGTTTCGGGCTCTTATGGTTATTCGCCAGGCCGTCATATCCGTCCTCAAGGTATTTACCGTACCAGGTATAGAACGAACTGGGGGTGACGTCCAGTTCTCGCAGGGTCCTTCTCACGCTCAGGGCAGATCGCTCAACTACCCGGATGATCTCCATCTTCTCCGATTGGGTGCATCTCGTATACTTGTTTACCCTTATTCCAAACACTTCAAGGTTTTTTTAACACATTGTTTTTCAGGCTCAGCTCCGCTACCAGCTGCTTCAGGGATTCGTTTTCGGACCGGAGATCATTCACTTCTTCGGTATTGGCTTCCCGGACGGTGTCTCCATTGAGCCTCTGTTTCCCGGCCTCAAGAAAATCCTTGCTCTATTTGTAGTACATGGTGGGATGTATGCCCTCTCTTCGGCATTCCGTAAAAGGATGCAGAAATATATTGACATGATGCGTATGATGTTATAACTGCTTTTCAAGATTCTGCACCGCCATCTGCACCGGATCCCACGGGCTGCTGAGGGGCGGGGTATAACTTAAATCATAATTACTGAATTCCGCTACTGTAACTTCATGGTAAATAGCTGTCGCAAATATATCAATCCGCTTTGATACTTCGGTTTTGTAGGCTCCGAGGATCTGCGCGCCCAGAATCCTTTTAGTCTTTCTATCAGCGGTAACTCGCATGTATAATTTCTCAGCTTGAGGATAGTAAGCCTTATGGTCCCATGTCTCAAAATCAGCACTGACAGGCTGATAACCTCCCTGGGCCGCTTCTTTGTCGTTTAACCCGGTGCGAGCAACCACGGTATCGAATATTTTCACTGACTGAGTACCCATTGAGCCTTCGAATTCCCTGCTGCCGCCGACAGCGTTTTCACCGGCTATCCTTCCCTGTTTGTGCGCAACGGTACCCAGGGGTAGATAGGTATACTTCTTCAGTATTCTATGCCATGTCTCAACACAGTCACCGGCGGCGTAGATATCCGGCATGTTTGTTTCCATTCTTGAATTGACCTTGAAAGCTCCCTTTATGCCGGTCAAGATGCCAATCGATTGACCAAGCGTTGCATTGGGAACGCCGCCGACTGACACTAATACCATATCGACGGAGATACTGAAATTATGTGAACCTGCAACGACAAGTGTATTCCCATTTGTCTTAATTGACTCAATAGATATGTGGTTATGTACCGAAATTCCCTTTCCGACAAGCACATCCCGGACCCTGTTTCCAAAATCGACATCAACGGACGGCAGTACCGATTCAAGAAATTCCACAACCGTTACCTGCAGGCCCCGTTTGGCCAGGGCTTCCGACATTTCCATGCCTATATATCCGGCGCCGATAATAAGAGCGCTTTTCGGCTTATGGTTATTGATAAATTCATCGATGGCGACGCTTTCCGGTATCCATCTCAGAAAGAAGACGCCGGGATTATCACAGCCGGGGATAGGGGGCTTCATGGATAATGCGCCCGTAGCAATGATGAGTTTGTCATATTCAAGTATTTGTGCAACACCAGAATTATCGGTGACAGCAACCTGCTTTGTCCGCGTATCGATGGACTGGGCGGTGTGTTCGAGCAATAAGTCTATGCCTGCTTTCTCTATATCCTCTTTTGTTCTATGGGCTAAATCAGTCCATTGAATGACGTCTCGACTGATATAATACGGCAATCCGCAAATACTGAAATTGGGGAACCTGTCAGACACCACCAGTGTCGGTCTTATAGTGTTATCCAATTCACGAATCCGAAGCGCGGCGCTAATACCCGCGTCGCTACCGCCGATTATAACTATTTTTTTCATAGTGATATCCTTTCTCAATTCATCGTGATGAATCAGTAATCTGTATATTTAAACAAGAAGGTGTTTCAATTTTATATAATACATTGTGAAAAAAAGAAAAAACACTGATATAAAATATTATAACTATATTGTTAAGAAATTATAAGTATTATGGACAAATTATAATATTCCGCGCCCACAGGCACTCTCCGCAGGGCGTAAGATTGTCAAAACAGTCATAACCCTTTTCAATACGCAAAGTGCATAGGTCAGGATGCTGGCAGAAAGAGCAGTCGGGGAATTCATAATATTCAAATTTGTTTCTCAATTCCTCGAATTCCTTGTTGTTCCAGATCTCTTCCAGCGTGTTGCAATTGATATTTCCCAGGATAAACCTGGTGTGTAATCTTTGCTTGCCCGAATAAAATGCGGGGTGGGTGTAGGCAAGCTCAGGACAGGTGGCAATGTCTCCTTCGGCGGTGATAAAAATAGTTCCCTTTTCTATAAAGGGGCATCTTCTGTTTACATGGATATCCTGGTTTGCTACCGTTAATCGGCTTCGCTTAACCGCATGGCGAAGCAATTTATGCAATTTAATTTTTTTTGAAGAATAATCATCATAGAGCACGTCACCGGCCATGGCTGCGGAATAGGGATACAGGTTGGACACGATAAATCGCTCTATGCCAATGGATTTGCCATACTCTATCGATCCGGGTATGAACCGATGGTTTGTTTTTGTGGCGACAATCTGTAATCCAATCAGGGGACGATTGATTCTGAATTCAGATATTTTTGCGACAAGAGCCTCAATGTTATTCCTGAATAGCGCCGCGCTTGCGCCTCGACGGATTTCAGTATCAACGCCATAAATATCATCGTCCCATGAAACATATAATTCGTCAAGTGGGAGACTTGCAAGGAAGGAGGCCATATCATCTGTAAGAAATGTGGCATTTGAAACCAGAACAATCCTGGTGTCAATTTCTCTCAGTTCCGTGAGAAGTTCCTTGATGTGCGGATTGCAGAGAGCCTCGCCGAACCCCAGAAGGACGATTCTATCAAGATTGGCGGTTTCAAGCATAGGCAACAATTTCTGCATTAATAGTGGAGAAAAATGTGTTTTTTTGAAGTCAATGATCGATTGCCTTATGCAACTACGGCATGAAAGGTTGCAATGAGTAGAAAGCTCTATGTATACCTGCTTGAAGCGGGGGGATACTGTTTGTGTTTCTGGTTTATGAGTGAGACTATCAATTAGTTTCATTATGGTTATTTAATCAAAAGTCATTAGCTGTTAGAATTACTCTTTAGAAATATTATGGACAGATAACAATATCTTTCGCCCACAAGCATTCGCCGCAGGGTGTAGTATTGCAGAAACAATCTACTGATTCATCAGTTCGCATGCCGCACCTGTCAGGCTGATAGCAAAAGGAACAATCAGAATAATCATAATGAACAAAGTTTTTTCTGAATTCTGAAAATTGTTTATTATCCCAGACGCTCTGAATTGATTGATTGATCATGTTCCCGACAATAAACCTGTTGTGCATTCTATCGGAACCGAAGTAAAAAGCCGGATGAGTATAGGCCAGCTCGGGGCAGGGGGATACTTCGCCAGTTGCCGTGATAAAAATTGTTCCTTTTTCAATAAAAGGACACCTTCGTGTTATATCGACTGATTGATTTGCTGTTACGACATTGGAGTTTTTTATTTCTTTTGACAGGTACTTCTTGAGATTGACTGGAGGCTTGGAGCCGATATCATACAGGATTTCTTTTCCCATCTCTTTTGAGTAAGGGAATATGTTTGATACAATGAATTTATCAATTCCGACCGAGTTACCATATGCAATAGCCTGTGAAATCAAGTGGTAATTACTCTTTGTGGCGACCATTTCCATCCCGATGCGGGGACGTTCATCATGGGAAATATTTTTTAATTTCAACAAAATTTCAATATTCATTCGAAATAGATCAGCCTTGATACCCTTTCTATTTATATTAACGCCGCCATCAATATCATCATCCCAGGAAACGTATATTTCGTCGAGAGGCAGATTTACAAGGTAGGATGACATTTCTTCAGACAGGAAGGCGGCGTTGGTGACAAGGACGATTTTTGTTTTCAGTGTTCGCAATGACTTCAGGAGATGTTTGATGTCCGGATTACAGAGCGCTTCGCCGAATCCAAGAAGGACAATTCTGTCCAGCCGGAGTTTTTTCAACATGGGGAGAACCCTTCGCATCAGTTCGGGTGAAAAATGGGAATTTTTAAAATCAACGATTGAATTCCTCACGCAGCTACGGCAGGAAAGATTGCAGTGCGTTGACATCTCGAGATAGACCTGGGTGATGCGGGGAGATACGTCCTGCTTTTCAGTTCTAAAAACCAGATTGAAATCTGACGTATCTTTCATGAGATTGATTAGTGCCATATCTGATTATGAATAAATCTATCTAAAGTACAGAAGCCATTAACCATCATTTTTGAGCGTTTTTTTGCCTGAGCCGTTCCATTAAATCTTTAGCTTTCTGCATCGCATCCTGCTCGGATTTATCGCTGCCGGCAAGCCAGGGTTGGGTAACCTGCCAGGTCAATTTACCCGAAAAGGGAGGGTCGGGATACGCGCCTGGATCATGCAGTGTATGTCCCATGAATTCAACCGGATTCTCCTGGAAACAGGACCATACCGCTTTTCGTATTATTTCCGGGTCGCCCTGGAACTGGAGGTCAATGAGACTCACCTGATCTCTGAAACGCTTTATATATTCCACAGGAATATTGTATAAAAGGGGGTGCAGGGCATCGGTCCCGATGATCTTTTTTTTATCATCAACACCGTTTGCGAAAAGAGCCTTTAAGGCGGCGCCGGTCTGGTGGCCGTCCGATTCGGGACCGCCGAGAATCAAATATCTTATGTTGGGATTGCCAACGATATTGCAGATCATTTTTTCAAAGCCGATGTTAGGGGTCTGCACCGTACCGGAAAGGGCTGAGCCGCCCTCGATGCCGGCACGGACCAGAAGCTCAATCTCGCGGGGGATCTTGTCCTCATCGGTCTTGAGAATGATTGCCACCGCGACCGGTGAAAAATCATTGCCGCGCAGGTAGCGTCCCGGCTCGCAGGGATAATCCGGATGCGGCTGTACTTTCAGCATGTTGTTTGTATCCTGCATTGAAAATGATCAATGATTATAGACCTGTTGCAATTCTGTGACATGCAGCAATTCCGCATCGATCCCTTTTTCTTTCACTATATCACTGGTTAGGTCATAAAGTTTTTTGCAGAACCGGCATCCGGGGCCGATCACTTCAATTTTTATAGAGCCCATTACGATTACGGATCTACAAAAAATCTTTTCTTAAAGTACAGCGCGACGTTCACCAGGCCGATGAGCACCGGTACTTCCACCAGCGGGCCTATGACCGTGGCAAAGGCCTGTCCGGAATTGATCCCGAATATCGCGATGGCCACTGCGATGGCCAGCTCGAAGTCGTTGGAACCCGCGGTGAAGGCGACGGCCGCGGTCTGCGCGTAATTACCGGTAATCTTTCTGACGATGAAGAACGTGGCAAACCACATGACGCAAAAATAGATAAGCATCGGTATACCGGCGATGACCACATCTTGAGGCCGGTCAATGATCTTGTTTCCCTGCATGGAGAACATCACCACGATGGTGAAAAGAAGCGCTACCAGCGTGATAGGGCTTATCTTGGGTATAAAGCTTTGCTCGTACCAGTCCTTACCCTTGAGTTTAATCAGGCTGAACCGGGTGATGAGTCCCCCAAGGAAGGGAATGCCCAGGTAAATAAAGACCGTTTTTGCCGACTCTGCCATCGAGATTGATATATTAAGACCCTCTGCAAGACCGAGCCAATTAAGGGCAAGAGTAATGAATAGGTAAATATATACGGCGTAGAAAAGCACTTGGAAAATAGCGTTAAAAGCTACCATGCCAACAGCGAGTTCCCTGTCTCCTCCAGCAAGTTCGTTCCACACGATCACCATGGCGATACAACGAGCCAGGCCGACGAGGATGACGCCGATCATGTATTCCGGATAGGCGCGAAGCAGGAGAACGGCAAGTCCAAACATGACAAGGGGGCCTATTACCCAGTTCATAAGAAGCGAGATACCAAGGAGTTTTTTATTCCTGAATATTTTTCCCATTTCCTCATACTTCACTTTTGCCAGAGGAGGGTACATCATGAGGATCAGGCCGATAGCGATGGGAATGTTAGTGGTGCCAACCTGGAGCGTGTTGATGAAGTTTTTAACCCCGGGCAGGAAATATCCCATTCCAACGCCAGCAGCTATAGCGATGAATATCCAAAGGGTGAGAAAACGGTCAACAAATGATAGTTTTTTTGCTACGCCGTCTGACATATGGTTACCTCGAATATAATTATTAAATTAACCTGAAAGTGTTATTACTTTTTTATGATTAACTATTAAAAAATAATCATCAGATTACACAAAGACTATAAATCTAATCAAGTAAAATTATAAAAAGATATCAGATGGATTTATAATGTTCAACCACAACAACAACCTCCGCCAGGCGTACACCCACCTCCGGTTTTTCCGCTCGTGACAGATATCCCTGAAAATACACGCCGGACACTTTCGCTGCCGCATATGCGACATGTTACATCAAGACCTTTATCATGTTCAGCAACTGTCGCAATTACCGTAAAATTCGATTCACAATCATCACAATGATATTCATATGCCGGCATTATTGTTGGCTCCTTTGTCTTTTTCTTTTTTCATCAGTTCTTCCGAAAGCTTGTATATATCGTTTAATGGACGTTCTTTCACCTGCCTGGCTAATTGCATGGCTTCATTAATTTCCTCAAGTGAGCATCCCTGTTTTAACGCCTCTGCAAAATGGTAGCGGAGACAGGGCATGCAATTGCCTGCGATCGAAGCTCCCACTGCGATGAGCTCTCTCGTTCTTTCGTTAAGAATCGAATCGTTTTGGACGCCGACTGAAATCATGCCTTCCTCCGTTACTATTGAGCATTTCCAAACAATTCCTCTTCAACCCATTTCAGCTTCGAAATACCATTGATCTCCTCATCAAACATTTTGATCTTGAACATCGGGAGCCTGAATTGTTCGTCTGCCACCTTCAGATAGTGCTGCTGCATGTTGTAGCGCCCGGTGAAAAATTCAGAAGCAGGGTTCGGGTCCAGGATGTTATTGGCGATAACGGCCTGGACATCTATGCCGGCCAGTTTCAAGTCATCAAGCGACCTCTTTGCCTCGAATATGGGAGTGTACTCCGGATAGAAAACAAGAAAGAACGAACAAAAGTCCTTGTTTTTCAGATTTGATACAAGGTCCTCCAGCTTCTTTTTCGCGTCGCTGGTGAATTCAGCGTCACCTTTCACGTTGACCATCATTTCAACCTGCTTCGCGTAGTCATAGGGGAGCTCAAGAAGGCGCAGTGTGTGGCCTGTGGGGGCGGTGTCGAACACGACGTAATCGAAGTCTCCGCCGTCGATGAGCCGGGAAAACTCCTCAAACACCGCCATTTCTTCCGTGCACGGCGATTCAAGCTCTTCTTTCAAGGCGAGAATCATGTCGCCTGAATAGCCGGTCTTTTCGGCGTCAGCGAGTATTTTCGCTTTGTAGTTTTCAACTGATTTCTTCTGATCGATGCGGGCGGCATGCAGGCCCGGCACTCCTTTCAGGGGGGCAACGGTATCACCGATCTTTTCATCGAGAACATATCCGATATGCGCGGCCGGATCGGTGGTGACCAGCAATGTCCTGTTTCCTTCTTTAGCAAGGCGCGAAGCAAGCGCGCAGGCGGCCACGGTTTTGCCCACGCCGCCCTTGCCGGTGACGATTATTATGCGGTGGTCGAGCTTCCGTTTGATAAGGGAACGCATTGAACCATTGCCGGAAAATTTGTCAAAGGCGGGTTCCTTGTGAAATGCCACATTGAGGCGTCCTCCGCCGTCATACACGATCTTTGAAAAGGCCCGTATGTTTTCGAGTCCCTTGACTTCTCCGCCCTGTAAATTCACTTTTCTGGTCGGGTAGGGGAGGGCCCGTCCGATCGATTGAATATGCCCTTTCTGTGCTTCAACCAGTTTGCCGTATTTTCCGTTTACCGCATCCTCGGGAATGATTCCATTGATAATGATTTCGAAATTATTGATTTCAAGACTTTTCAATTCGTCATGGGCGCGCACCGCCTCCGCCAGGGACGTTTTTTCAGGTTTCATTACCATGTAAAACCTTGTTTTTGCAGCGTCTCGCATTGCCTTTATGGCGTTGTCATATTTTTCCTTGGAACCCTGGATCGATGAAACGGGGCCCAGACAGGTCTGCCCGGAGCCTTTAGAACTCTCCTCGATATGCCTTGACCAGTCTATCGGAAGTTCCAGCAGGCGTATGGTATGACCCGTGGGGGCCGTATCGAAAACGATAACGTCATATTCGTCATTCGTGAGAAAATCGGTGAACCGGTCAAAGGCGGCGATTTCGACGGTGCAGGCGCTTCTGAACTGCTCCTCCATCACGTTCATTATATCAGCCGGAAGGACACCGCGCATGGGACCGATGACCTTCTCCCTGTAGTCCTCTGTGGCGGCGTCCGGATCGATCTCCATCGCGTACAGATTGGGCGCAAGGTCAACGATGCGATGCCCGATGGTTTTTTCAAAAATATTGCCCAGGTTGCTTGCAGGGTCCGTGGAAATGATCAACGTCTTTTTACCCATACCCGCTTTATATACAGCCGTGGCCGCGGCCATAGTGGTTTTGCCAACGCCGCCCTTGCCGGAAAAGAAAAGATATTCGCTCATTATGTTCTCCTTTTGTACAACATTATCCAACTATACAACATTATTCAACAACGAACTGATTGCGGCAATCCATGTATCATAAAGCCACTACGGAGGTCTTCCTCTACGTAATCGATGGTGGCATTATCAAGGCCATTATACAATGTTTGTTCGATAAATAACTTAAAACCATCTTTTTCTAACAGTCTAGCTCCTACTTTGCCATTTGCGGTTGTCTCCAAACTGTACGAAGGCTGACCGCAACAGCCGCAACCATACACAAAAATCCTTATACACGGGCCTTTGGAATCAGGATGCGATATACGTTTTTTGAGTTGTCTTATCGCTCCATCCGTCAGTGCCAGCATAATTATGGCCTTATCAACAACAGCCGGATTGCTGCAGTCCCAGAATTGTGAAACCTTTTCGAGGTCCGTCCGTAATGTAATCAATGGTGGCGCTTTCAAGACCGACCGAGGCTTTAATTTCAACAAACACTTTCAGGCCGTCCTTTTCGATAACTGTATCGCCTTCCTCCGCTTTTTCGGCAATATCAAGGCCATACGACGTCCCGCAACAACCGCCACCGGATGTGAAAACACGAATACCCGACCCATTTGCCTTGGAATCAGATATAAGTCTTTTGAATTCTTTTACCGCTGAATCAGTTAAGCCTAACATTTTTTCCTCCTTGGTTAACCGACTTGAATTGAAATCGGTTTATTTGATTTTAAGGGCTCAATTTCGAGCTCTTTGCATATTTCTTCATATGAAGGATATTCGCCAGTTTTGAATATCTTTCCTTTTATTACTGTGATCGGCATCATCTTAGAACCACCTCTATGAATCACAGCCATTACCAGGGTGTTATCTTTAATAGTCATGTAATCACTCTTCAAATTATATCGTTCAACTGATACACCCTGCTTTTTCAATGCCAGAATGGCGTCGCTGATTTTCATAAGCGCGGGATCGACCGCAGGACCGCAGAGGCCGGTGGGGCAGCACATTGGCGGATCGTAGATTTCAACTTTCATGTAAACCTCTCATGCTATGATTTATATTACTATATGAGAATATACTCATATATAAGATATGCAGAAATTTTTTTGTTACACCTTCTTGCACCGGAGTGAAAGGCCCGTACCTGGAGACTTTTGAGTCTTCAAAAGTTTTCCCGTATCAAGACGACATAATTCGTTCTTTTCAAAAGACGATTTCAAGTATGCGGCAAGGGCAGAATGTTTTTTCAAGAATTCATTGTTGATTCTGTAAAAAATCCATTGCGCCTCTTTCCGGGAATCGAGAAGACCCGCCGTAGTCAATTTATTGAGGTGACGCGAAACATTTGTCTGCGACAATCCGAGAATTTCCTCCATTTCGCATACACAAAGTTCTCCCCGCGTGAGCAGGTTCATGATTCTTAAACGATTGCTGTCGGCTAAAGCCTTGAAGATTTTTTCAATTTCCATTCAAAAACTTTTTGTTTTCAGTAGATGCATAATGATTTGTATCGTATATGAGTATATTCAAATATAATCAATTATCATAACTCTGTCAATATCTTTTTTAAAAAAATATTATCGGTTAAATTTATAAATACAAAATATTCAATTAATGAATAGTTGACAAACTATTAAACAATACTATTAATATCCCAATAATTTATTTTTGAAAATCACTGCTGTCCCATAGATTTTAGAACTCCAAAACCAACTGTAGATCGCCC
>ERZ795052.5677-NODE-5677-length-11966-cov-5.797750_pt1 | contig 11966 bp, 13 predicted proteins | sample MGYA00375136_ERZ795052 | MGnify/ENA primary metagenome ERZ795052 (study PRJEB30181, sample SAMN05720156) | activated sludge metagenome | isolation source: Anaerobic digester | place: Japan | collected 2015-05-26 ... | reverse complement strand
TTCTCGGCATACTTTTCTCCTTTGGTTACGGCATTGAGGAACTGTTCATTGATTTGTCGGCACTTTGAGAGGCATTCGGGGATTTGTGGCTTACGATTGTCGATTGCCATTTTTACTTGTGTATGGTTATGTGTTTCGATATAGGTACCAAGTTGATTGTAGTGTCGTTCGGAAAAGGGCTTGTACAGGATGAGTGATTTGCCCATGATGGTTGTCCAGTAGCCCCCATGGTAGGTATTGGTTATGATGGGATTATGTGCAGCTATGAAGTTGGTGATTTCTGCCATTGTTTTGTTATTGCTGATCTTTGGGTAGGGCAGGTCGGTTATTGGATTGCCACGGTGTTCAATGATGCCGGGATTGAGTTCTGTTGCTCCCTTATATTGAATCAGATTGGACATACAGGAAGCACATGGGACGAAAGGAACGCCCTCCACTCTATGCCTTATTCCCAGAGAAGTAAAGCGGTATAGTTCAAGTATAGGCAGATCAGTATTGTCTCCTATATGCCGATTATAGCCCAGACCCCATCCATAGATTTTGATTCCTTTTTCTGTGGCATATTTTAGGGCGTAGTTAATCCGGCCATTCCAATCGGGGCAAAAATTAAGCAATCCACCACCACCGATAATGATTGTTTCGTTGCAGGTTTGGATTTTGTCATTGAATTTAGGGTCGTCCAGATCAAGCGAACTATGAGGCATGTCCCAATATTGTAGTGGACATGCCGCCATATCTCCGGTGTTGTCTTTATTGATGCGATGGATAACCAGCATTTCTATTTCCTTCTTTTGTTACTAATAGCACTATACAGCTGCTTATACGGTTTGTCAAATTCGATTCCTGCGCTATAGTAGTAGAATGATTACAGTAGAGTTAAATCGTCACTATAAAGAGAATGAGGTAACGCTTCAGTGCGGGGAGGCGATTTATGCCGCGTTAAGGGAGGATGGTGGATTGCAGAGGGCCTTGACGGAGCAGGTGGAAAACAGGATGGCCATTGTGCGGTATTGGGGGGTTACGGGCAAGCGCAATAAGAACAACACGGTCTTTCATGCGTATATGGATGGGGGCATTATCCGGTTGAGTTTCTATAAGAAGCGGACTACATTTTTAACGTATGAGGAGGCTTATCTTGTTGCCTGTAAGCTGCTTGATACTCCCGGTATAGCCAATGTCCAGATCAATGAGCATATGGAAAGACAGGAAATAAGGAAGGGGTTGGACTTTGGCGATACAACTGACTGAAAAACAAAGGGCCGGGCTGAATCTGCTGTCTGATCCTGAAAAGACAAGGATTCTATTTACAGGCGGATCGCGTTCGGGCAAGACCTTTTTGATTATTGAGTATCTTCTTCAGAGGGCCTATCAGTATCCGGGATCAAGGCAGCTCATTGTGAGAAAGCACCTGGTCGATACCCGTAATTCAATCTGGTATGACACGCTGAAAAAATACCTTGACTTGTATATACCAAAGTGCGATTACAGCTTAAGGCAGAGTGAGTTGCGTGTTGTTCTCTCCAATGGTTCAGAGATATGGCTTGCCGGATTGGATGATGGGGACAGAAGCAGTAAGATTCTTGGCAATGAGTATATCACGGTCTTTTGCAATGAGGCCGTACAGTTGCAGTATTCGGTTATCCAGACATTGATTACCCGATTAGCCCAGAAGTGCATTGATTCGGATGGCAATGTGGCGGTTAACAAGCTGGTGCTCGACTGCAATCCAACCTATCCCCGCCATTGGTTGAAGATATGGGGAGAGGACTTCAAAGACCCGGAAGCCAAGCCCCCCCGTACTCTCAAGGATGCAGATAAGCATGCCGTGCTTCATTTCACTCCCTACGATAACATAGACCACTTGCCTGAGGGGTATATTGAACAGCTTGATGCACTGCCATATATCCAGAGAGAGAGGATGCTGTTTGGCAGATGGTGTGGCGGTGAGGGTGCAATCTTCAAGGAGTTCAATGAGAAGATGCATGTTGTAGAGCCTTTTAACGTGCCTCGGTCTTGGAGCCGCATGATGGCCATTGACTTCGGGTTTGACCATCCTACCGGCATTGTATGGGCCGCCTACAACTTTGCTACAGACTCGATCTATGTCTACCGCGAGTTTAAGGAGTCTGGCAGAACCATTGATGAGATTGCCGAAGTAATTAAGAGGGTATCACAAAAAGAACTGTATGCCTGTGATGTCATTTGGGCGGATCATGATTTGGCAGACCGCAGCTTTTTACAGAAGAATGGAATCTATACACGGCCTGCAAAAAAGTCGGTGCTGGATGGGATTACGGCCATCAACCAGAGGCTCAAGCCGGATCCAAAGACAGGTCGGCCCAGGTTGTACATCTTCTCAACTTGTCAGGCTATGATTGATGAGTTATATTCTTATGAGTGGCACCAAAGCAATAGTGAAGTAAGCAGCAAAGAGACCCCGATTAAGCTGAATGATGACTTGGTGGACCCCCTCCGCTATATTGTGTATGGTTTGGACAAGTCGGGTTCAGGTGGAGTAATATAGGAGCCGGACATGAAGTATAAACAGCAATTAGGATACAACCCGCAACTCGATTACAGGCATCGTATTTTTGAGCGCAGTGCAGGATTTTACACTGCAAACCTGGCTACATGGCAAAAGGCTGCTGCTGCCCTCAATGGTGGAAGGGCGTATATCCGGGCGACCCTGAAACGGCACCCCTCTGAAACCGCTGAAGAATATGAGGAGCGCGTTGGCAACTCGTACAACATCAACCTGATTAAGTACAGCACAAGGCGATTTGGCGACTACATTTTCTCCAAGCCTCCGAGACGGGAGGGCAGCAATAAGGATGTAGTGTTTGACTTTGACAGGAAGCGCTCTCACGTCAATGTGGTTATGCGTGAAATATTTGATTATCACACCATTTTTTCTCTGGTTTGGGTCTTTGTCGATATGCCGGAATTGCAAGGGGACTTTATTGATCTGAAAACAAAGAAGGATGGGAATATACGGCCTTATGTCAGAGCAGTGCCCCCTATGGCTGTGCCGGATTGGAGTTTTGGGGAGACTGGTGAATTGGAATGGGTTGTGCTGGAGGAGTATGTAACCAAAAAATCCAATCCTAAAATAGAGCCGGAGTTATGGCAGAGGCGCACATTATATACGAAGGACTATTGGCAGAAATTTGAACGGAAGCTGTATGATGAGGGATTCAAGGGGGAGGATATGGGGATTGTCGAGTATGACCCCGTACCGAACAAGCTGGGCAAGGTGCCTGTCATTCCTTATACTTCCATGTTGCCGGAAGGTCTTATAACCGTACCCCCCATTGATGACCTGCTGACCATTCACGATGCTGTTCTTGCTGGTGAATCTGAACTGCTGACCAATATCCTGAAGCAGACTTATGGGCAGCTTGTATTGCCGGCGTCTTCTTCTGTCATTGTGAACCGTATCAAGGCAAAGCTGGTGGATGCGGACAGTACGATTGACTTGAGTTCATCGGATGTAGAGGCAATCATATCCCGTGAGGTCAATACGGTGCTCTCTCGAACCAAGGCGATTATGGAGGGAGAGGAGGAGAAGCAGACTGCCCGCTATATCCAGCCAGCCGGTGCCACGATTGACAGCATCATTGCACACGATGACCGCCTGATGGGTGTAATGATGAGGCTCTATGGCTTTCTGATGGGGGTTCATACGACACAGAGGGAATCAGCCGAAAGCAAATCCGTTGACAATATCAGCCTGGCCTCTCAGTTGGCTTCAATCGCTTCCGGGCTTGAGGACTTGGAAACCCGGCTTTGGCAGATGATGAATGAGTATGATGGTTCCATTGGGGAGCCTAAAGTCACCTACAATACAAACTTTGACATCCACGAATTGAATGCGATTGTCGCCGGTATTGCTGAACTGGTGAATCTGGACTGCGGCAAAGAGTACGCCAGACAGCTTAAGCGTACTGCAGTCAATGTCCTCAATAGCATCCATCATATTTCCGATGAGAACTTTGAGAAAATCTATAGTGAGATTGATCGGGATGTGGAAGGGGGCAAGCCGATTAAGTTTGAAGAGCAGGCCGAACATGCTTCAGATGCTTCAGGATCGAGGCCGGACAGCATCAAGGCTACCACGGACTACCAGAAAGATAATAAGTCCAAGATGAAAAAAAGTGATGCAATTTGATTGACATTGTGATTTTTACTGTTATATTCTCGATTAGCTGACTAAACAGCGATACCAAATGAAACCACGGAGGACACAATGACTTACGCAGAACTGATGAGCAAGATTAAAAAGGGAGAACCCCTGACGCCTGAGGAAGCTTCAGAACTTGACAAACTCTCACGGCCCGCTGAACGGTTCAATGAGGTTTCGGCTAAGGCTCAAAAGCTGGAATCGGAGTTGAAAGCCAAGGAGAAGGAACTGGAGCAACTGAATGCACAAATGCTGGATGAAGCACAGAAACTCCAGGATGAAGTGCAGAAACAGCTCGCTGAACTGAGTGGAAAGGTTGAAACCCTGTCCGCTGAAAAGAACAGCCTGCTCAGTGAAAGGGACGATGCCTTAAAATCGCTCAAGGTAAGAGATTTGGCAGTGAACAACCCCACAGGGGCGCATTTTGCTGATCCTGAATACCTGAAGTACCTGCTCAACAAGGAAAAGGTTGATCTTGACAATGAGGAGCAAGTGAAATCTACCATGTTGTCGTTGAAAGAGAAATACCCCGAACTATTCAGAGTGCCCGCCAAGGGTGGTTCTGGTGCCGGGGCTGGCAATGTCGCCGCACAGCCGAAACCAGCGACCAAACCTGTAAAGGATTGGACGGACGCTGACAAGGCCAAGTTCATAAGAGAGGGAGGGACTGTGGAACAGTTCCAAGCATTGATAAAGACGGAGGCTTAATATGGCACTTACCCTGCTTGCTGACCTGAAGCATTATGAGAATTATTTTCGCCTTGGTTATATTGAGGGGCTTACCTATCGGGTGAACATCCTCAACAGCCGGAGTGCGGGCGTGATTCGTGCTTCTTCGGAATTCACTACCGGAATGGAGAAACAAATTGCCTTCTTCGAGGATTTCGGTACCATCACCCGGCGTGACATTACGGTTGATACTGCCCAGACCCCTGAGAAGATCACCCGTGAGAAATACTACGCCTTCAAGACCTTCTGGAAGTATGTACCCAATAACTTCCAAATCTCTGCCTTCAAGACCGCCGATGGCATGACTCCTGAGGAAGTCTACATCATGATTGGTCGTAAGCTGGCTGAGAAGAAGATCGACTATGTGGTTAAACAGGCATTGATGATTGCTTCGGCAGCTATCGGCTCCGGTGGCACTGCGACCACCAAAGACTACACTACCCCGACCGCAGAAAACTTCACTGTGGACAAAATCCCCGAAGCCCTGGCTCTCTGGGGTGATCGTGCCAGCAGCCTTAAGGCCCTGGTCATGCACAGTGCGGTCTATTTCCCGATGGTCAAGGATCAGATGGTCAATTTCCAGTTTGACAGCGGTTCCGGCCTGATGCTGTATGGTGGCACTCCTGCTACCTTTGGTCTGCCGGTTATCGTCACTGACAACCCGGAACTGGCCTATACCAATGGCGACAACACCTTCTATAAGACTTTGCTCTTGGCTGACGGTGCTGTCACCATCAATGACAACGGGACTACCACTGCGGCCTACCAGACCCAGATCGGCAATGAAAACTTGAAAGAGTTGTTCCAGGCCGAGGGTGACATCTGGAATGAGGTCAAGGGGTACAAGTACATTGGGAGTGATCGTGCAGAGAACCCATCCGATGCCAATCTCATGGATTCGGACAACTGGGTGAAATGGACGAACACCTACAAGGATACGGCTGGTCTGCTCATCAAGAGCAAGGGTTCGGTTGCTGATGCCGCCCAGCGTGTTCTGACTGTGCGCCTCGCCACCTGAGGACATCAGTGCCGGGTGAATCGTTGTATCACCCAGCACTTTTCCTTGCTCGCTGGGCCGTACAACACAACCGGTTAATGGTTTTACCAAGTGAGCAATGGGGTTTCCCCGCCCTTAGTCCTATTTTAATCAATAATCTGAAACCTATCGGTAACAAAGTTGACTTAAGGGCGGGGATTTTTTGCAAGGAGAGCATTTTGGCTGACATTCTCTTTTATGACGAACAGGAATTTGATGCCCGTACTTATGCCCAGGCTTTTGACATGATCTGCACAAAGCTGGGATTGAGTTTAAGCAAGGGTTATATATCTCCAAGCCGTCACGATTATGGAATGGTTTATTTTCTGGTTTCCGAACGAAGGGAGCAACTATTCAAGCCCATCATTGATTCCCATGCCAAGGCCTGCCGTATTTCGATTCAGAGGGAACTGCTTGATTATAAGGGCAGGTCTTTCTCGGAATTGCGAAAAGAATTCAGAATCAGAGGCATCTTTACACCCTTTGCTGACATTGACCATAACAAGACGGTCGAAAGGATGCTGATCGAGGAAGAGGCAAAACAAAGACAGGAATCATTGGATGGATTTGCTATCATAAGTGGCCCCCTTCGTCTGGAAAACAACTTAACCTCTATGCTGGGCAAGGCAAAGGAAACTGCAAATGCAAACAAGCGTAAGTACCGCAGATAGCTACTATGCCCTTAATCTGTTGGGGGCTGCTGCTTGGGCTGCCCTTACGGATGAAACAAAAGAAATGGCTCTCGCTACTGCCGAACTGGATATAAATGTATACTTGGGGGTTGATTCCGTGGAAGAGGAAGTAATCCGGGAAGAAGCCCCGTTTTCTTTTTATCAATGTGCGGTATTTGAGTGGGCGCTGTATCTTGCCACCAATTCAGAGGGTATTGCAAACCGCCTGAACAAGTCCATGGATAACGTCACAATGCGTAAGGTTGATGGTTTTGGTGCGGAGGCGTATGGTCAAGCCACTAAAGACTCAGACGTGTACAATGACCTTATAAGGCGTTCCAGGGCAGGTCGCTTTTTGAGGGCCATTCATACTGATAACAGGATTATCCGATAATGCTCAGCCACCTTATTACATCATCAAATGAAATCACAGTTTACCGTCAGTTGAAGGACAGGGATGGTGATGTGACTTCTGAATTTGAGGTCGGTACTGCTTATGGTATATTCCGAACCAGCCTCAAAGAAGAATTTGCCATGGGTAATAAGCTGAATTACACATGGGTTGGAATTTTGACACATTATTCTTCCTCTGCCATTCAAGATGTCGATGCTGCATACACCCCGAAGCAGGGGGATGTTTGTGAGTGGAAAGGGAAACGGTATTACATTGAGGGAGTGCATGAGCGATTTGATCTGGATGGCAATTTTGTAGGGTATTGGATTGGCGCTACAGACAGGGTGAGGTAACTATGGCGATTACAGGCGGTCAACTTGGATTTGGCTTAAGAGGGATGTCTGTTACATTCAGGCATAATGGTAAAGCCTATGTCACCTGGACGAAAAAGACCCAAAAGGCATTCCGTGATAAATTGAAGCAGGTTATGGCAATGTGGGCGGCAGAAACCACCCAAAAAGCCAGAGAGTACTGCCCTGTCTATAGCGGGAATCTGGAAAAGGCCATTGAAAGCACAGCACCTTACTTGTTTAGGGGCACAAGACCAACAGGGCGTATCGCAGTTCAGATTGGGGTGTTGTCTGATTGGCAGAGTCCCTATGACAGTGCATTTAAGACAGACCCGCCGTGGGGATTATCCAGTCCCGATGTGGTTAATACGTTGCATGAGATGTGGGAGCAGGTGGCCGGAAACAAAGCAAAAGAGAGGGCGGCAAGGAAAGGCCCCGGAGTTGGTAGCAAGTTTCTGTTACGCGCTGCAGAGGAATCCGCACAGAATTTTGCCAAGCACATCTATAGCATTAAGAAGTTTGCCGCCTTTCTTGAATCTAATCCTGGTGGCGGTGCTTTAGAGTTCTTGGATCAGATGCGAAATCTACCCGGCCCGGACTATCGGGGAATAGAGGATGATGGCAGCGACATACCCTTTTAATTGAATCAGAGGCTACTATGTCTGATACCAATAAATACAAAACAATAGAAGATTTTCTGTGCGATTGGGTGGATTCAGTTACTCAGGACGGTGTGCTATGTTCAAAAGAGCTGGACATGCAGACCATTGGTTCCAGGGCGGCCTACCTCTCAGTCCCTATAAAGCCCATAGATGACCATGATATTCTGTGGCGTGGCCATGCGTCCGTTCAGGAGTTATCCCCCTCACGCAGTTCGGCCATTGATCTGATTGACAAAATCCGTTCAGCACTTCCGGTATCTGAGAAAAAATCAGACATACCGTTTGCAATCAGATTGAATTGGGGATATAGTACAGTACCGTATAGGATTATGATTGGCTCTGTGCCTGCCTATATTGTTTCAGTTGACATTGACGTTTCAACAACGTAAGGAGAAATAACCATGGGAAATCGAGTAGATTTAGGGGATGCCAGTAATCTTCACCTCGGCCCCGCCAGTGTTACCTACAATGGTAGGAATCTCGGCTATACGCTGAATGATTCTGTTTCCATTCAAGTCGAGCAGGAATCCACCGAAATTCTGCCCGATCAGTCCTCGCTTCCGGTTAAGGACATCATCACCGGAATGACCCTCAACGTGACCATGACTCTTGGTGAGGTCACGACTGCCAATCTTGATCTTCTGCCTGGTTTCAGCGGGGGTGCTCTCAGCGACCCCATGGGCACCGATCTGCTCGCTGGGGCAAAGGCATTGATTTTGTATCCGCTGTCTGATGGCGATACGAATGTGTATACCTTCCCGAAAGCAAGCCCGATGATGACCGGCCCGATCCAGTTTGCCCGAACCACGCCTCAGGGATTGGAACTGAACTTCAAATGCTACTTCGACTCGGCAGGTGGGACTGCTTTGACGGTGTCTCAGAAACCAGTCTAACAATCAAATGAGGTGCAGCTAAAATGGGAAAGCAAATCATTGGAATTGATTTAGAGAAGATTGCTGAGTATCGTGAGAGGGTGGAAGTCGGTGTATCGAAAGATCGCACCGTACTTCTCCCTCTGATTAAGCTCAAAGACGCGCACATTGCCGAAATCTTTTTAAGCAGGCTGGATGCCATTCGTACAGAGTGGGCCATTGCGATTGCCTCTTATAAGAACAAAGCCGGGATGTATGCCAATCTCAAGCTGAAGGTGGATGGTGAAGAGGAAGCATCTGGAACTGCTCCTGAAATGTCTGCGGATGAGTACTATGAGGCATTCAAGCAGGTCACAGTCGCCGTTGAAGAGTCCCAAAAGCATCAAGCCTCTCTGATTAAACGGGTCAGGGCCATTACGGAGGAAATCCATGAGTTCCTTGCCCCGTACTTAGAGGGACTGGGTGTGATTGAGGTCTTAAAGGAGGCTGATGATGCCATGACACAGAAAGTCCTCTATGCGATGCTGTATGGCACTGCTGCTTTTACAGAAGAGGGGGAGCTGGCTAATAAGGAAGCAGATTCTCCAGAAGATGTAAAAAAAAATTAACCACCCTGCCTGAGCGTTTGGATTTGTCTTATGTGCTGACCAAAATCATGATGGCATTTCCAAGTTACGATCTGGAAAAACTGCTGCATACCTCATACAAACGGGTCTTGCAGCTTTTTTCTTTAGCAGACAAGTCCTCAACCATGCGGAAACTGGAATACTCAATCGGTGGGGCGGCCTTGCATGATACAAAGATTGGACAAATTCTGCAGCAGGTTGAATTAACCGCTACAGTAACCGATAAGGCCGCCATGAAATCCGTAATGACCGACGAAGCAAAAATCAAAGCCGCAGAAGCCATTAGGCGCATGTCTGAAGCCAAACGAAACGAGGGATAAAGATGTCGAATGCCCTTTTTACCATATTTGTAGACTCTGTTCTCGATACCTCTAAATTTGACAAGGGCATGGAGGGGAGTGCCACCAAAGTGGAGTCCTCACTGTCACGGATGGCTTCTGCGGCCAAGCAATATTTAGGCGCTGGTGGCTTGCTGTGGTCATTTAATCGCGCCAATGCCCAGGCTATGCAATTTGGGCAGACAATGGCAGATGTAGCCGCCATTACCGAACTTAATGTCGATAAGATGGCCAAGTCCCTATTGAAGCTGGATCATATCTTTGGTAGACCGGCTCAGACTGGTTATACCCTATACGAAACCATTTCATCGGGCATTAAGGGAACCGAGGAAGATTTATTGCATTTTGTGGAAGTGGCAGGCAAGACGGCCAAGGTTATCCGGGCTGATACTTATACCACATCGAATGCCCTTACTACAATGATGCATGCTTACGGGATTTCGGCAAGGGAATCCACAAAGCTGATGGATATTATGTATACCACCGTCAAAGAAGGTAAGGCACACGGTGACGAACTGGCGCGTACTTTAGGCTTGGTGGTAAACAATGCATCTGAATCCGGTATCGCCATTAAAGACCTGTTTGCGGCGATTGCAACGCTGTCCAGGACGATGACGACCTCTAATGCCATGATCTCACTGAATCAGATGATGAACTCGTTTTTAGGCCCTACAGAGGAAGCCAGACGGGTAGCGCGTGAGTATGGTATTGAGATGGATGTGGCCGCTATCAAATCCAAGGGGTTTGCGGCAGTAATGAAAGACATCCATGATAAGGTCGGTGGCAATGTGGAGGCCATTAAATCCCTTTTTGGTAATATCCGGGCGGCTCGTGGTGCTCTGGTATTGACAGGAAGCCAATTTGACAATTTTATTGATGTTTTGCATGAATTTGATCGTACTGCCGGAGAAGCTGAAGTAGCATTTAAGACCCAGACGGAGACTACGCAGGCAGAAGCAGAAAGAATGCGTAATGCTTTCAATAAGTTGCAGATTACGGTCGGTAAAGACATGGAAGGATTGGTAAAGACCTTCTATAAACTCGGTACTGTGGCTATGGATGGGTTTAGTAATGCTGAGGGTGCTCTTGGTGGGTTTGTAAATTCTGTGGGGGGCAATTTTAAGTCAGATTCACCCTTGATACAGTTTTTGAATAGTGCTGATAAGTTGACGGCATCATGGTCGAGATTCTTCATTTATTTTACGATTGGTGCAAAGATATTCAGTGGATTTGCCAAGGCCGCCGCATCGGTTGAAATGGCCATGAAGGGGATGGCGCAGGCTGGGAAGATAAACGCAGCCGGAGCAGCATCGGCACAGGGATTAGGGTCGGATATTCCAGGGGCAGTATCCGAAAAAATGCCCTCTCCTGCAAAGATTCAAGGTGTAGCTGTAACGGAGCCTGTAAATCAGATCAACTTACAGTTGAAGGAATTGGGTGTATCCCTTAAGCAGCTTGCCACCAATATAAATAAGATTAAAGATAAAGCAGCCTCAATCAACACAACGGCGATTGACATTCATCATTATATTCAGAGCGCAAGAGGAGAATTTGATCTTCTGCTGAAAAACTGGAAAAAGATACAGAAGGAAATGATTGCTCTCTCTAAAAAAGGAGAGACTGCCTCCGTTACAATTCAGGAGTGCTCTGCTTCTGTACAGGCGTTTTTGGCATCTGCCCGCAAACTGTCAAAGTTGCTACTGGCAATCAGCACCAAGGCAGAAGAAATTAGACTGTCCTTGAATCCCGCTAATGCCTCTATGACTAAAGCGGTTGGGGCTATAGGTAGGGTATCGGTTGGGGCTTCCACAATGTCTGGCTCATTAAGTGTTATAGCAAAAAGCATCGAGCAGACAAACGGACACTTTCTCCGGGCGATTTCCTATGCCGGGAGTGTAAATATGGGTGTTCAGGCACTTGAGGCGCGATTGCTTACATTGAGCAAGGCACTGGCGGGTAAGGGTGCTCCTGCTTTGCTGCGTACAAGTCCGGCATCTAAAGCCCCCACTGGAGAATCCTCAGCAACGACTACATCTTCAAGTGATGCCCCCATGGTTCCTGAGGTACAAGTACCTATAGCCAAGGTTCCTGAGGTTAAGGTTCCTGAG
>ERZ795052.5674-NODE-5674-length-11977-cov-14.029693_pt1 | contig 11977 bp, 8 predicted proteins | sample MGYA00375136_ERZ795052 | MGnify/ENA primary metagenome ERZ795052 (study PRJEB30181, sample SAMN05720156) | activated sludge metagenome | isolation source: Anaerobic digester | place: Japan | collected 2015-05-26 ... | reverse complement strand
TCCAGGGATCCCTGCTGCAGGAAAATAGCCGATTCAAGCAGAAAGGCTTCTGCCAAACTTGTTAATTCTTTATATTTCTGGAAACAGTTTATTGCCTCCAGAACTGAAGTTTTTGCTTGTTCCAAGTCGGACAGCTGCAAGGAAGCTCTGGCTTTTACCAGCAAAACCCAGGCTTTACCCTTCTTATAGTTTAATTCTTTAGCCCGCTGATATAAAAGTTGAGCAGAATTCATCGCAAGAGAAGGGTCAAAAGCACAAAGCTTCCAGGTTTTTGCAATATCTGCAGTAAGAGCTTCAACCAGATCTGACCTTAATTCCTGATCCATTACCAATCCTATATAAGTCTTGCAATACTAGGCTTCTTAAAAACTTATGCTTCTGCGAAGCACCGTATAATAATATGCCAATAAGGCTCATCTGGCAAATAGAGTCTTGCAAGACCTATTATTTTTATTATACTAACTATAAATATTTTAGTCAGATATACAAGTGAGGAACCTATGAAAGCATATCCTATTTCCGATTCTGTGTTTTGCCTCCATGCGGATATTCAAACCAGTGATTTATTCGAAGGCATCTGGCCCATACCTCAGGGGGTGTCCCTTAATTCCTATGTGGTCAGGGGTGATAAAATTGCCCTCATAGACCTGGTGAGGGACTGGACCGATGCCCCGAAACAGTTCGAGGCTGAATTGGCGTCCTTAGGAATTACATTTAAGGATATCAGCTACCTTATTTTAAACCATCTTGAACCGGACCATACGGGCTGGCTTGGGGAGTTTAAGAAGATCAACCCCGATATAGAAATAATATCCACTGCAAAGGGAATAGAACTGGTAAAGACCTTCTATCACTTTTCAGAGAATCTTCGGGCAGTAAAAACCGGTGATAAACTGGATCTGGGCCGGGGTATGGTATTAGAGTTTTATGAAACCCCCAATGTGCACTGGCCAGAGACCATGATGACCTGGGAAGCCCAGTCGGGGACCCTTTTCAGCTGTGATGCCTTTGGTTCCTTCGGAGCCCTGGGAGATCGGGTTTTTGATGATCAGTTTAATGCCGAAGAACATACCTTTTATGAAAAGGAAAGCCTCCGGTACTATGCCAATATTGTCGGTTCATTCTCCATATTTGTAGAACGGGCGGTAAAGAAGCTTGAGGGGCTCAACATCCGCTGTGTGGCTCCGAGCCATGGCATTGTCTGGCGGAAAGAACCTTTAAAAATCGTAGAGCGGTACCTGAAATATGCAACCTATACTAATGGCAAGCCAGAAAAGGAAATAGCCATAGTCTGGGGCTCCATGTACGGCAACACAAAGGTCGGGCTCGATGCGGTAATCCGCGGGATCCAGGCTGAAGGGGTTCCCTACTCTATCCACCGTGTACCTAATGAGGATGTTTCCTATGTGCTGGCGGATGCCTATAAAAGTGCGGGGATAGTTCTCGCCATGCCCACCTATGAATATGCCATGTTCCCCCCGATGGCCTACGTTATTGATATTCTTAAACGAAAGCATGTTTACAACAAACAGGTCCTCCGAATCGGTTCCTGGGGATGGGTCGGAGGAGCAAAGAAAGAATACGAAGCTGCAATTGGGGACCTGAAATGGACCTCCCTGGAATCCCATGAATGGCCAGGAGCTCCTACTGAATCGGACCTTAAGATTCTGGAAGAGCGAGGCAGGTCACTGGCCAGGGCAGTCAAGGCGCTCTAAGCACAAACAAGCCTTACAAAACACCACCATGGAAAAGACCACGGTCATCCGGATGCTGGAACAGCAGCATATCCCCTTTCAGGTGCTGGAATATGAGGTTGATGAAGAAGACCTCTCCGCCACCCATGCGGCAGAACTTTTGGGGCTGGAGGCAGATCGGGTCTTTAAAACCATCGTTTTGGAAGGTGAACGCAGGGGTCCACTGGTTTGTGTAGTGCCGGGGACCTGTGAGGTGGACCTTAAAAAGGCAGCCAAAGCTGCGGGTGATAAGGCGGTCCGCCCCCTGCCTCTGCGGGATCTGGAGCCCCTTACGGGCTATATTCGCGGGGGCTGTTCACCCCTGGGCATGAAAAAAAAATATCCCACCTATATTGATGAAACCGCCCAGCTCTTCGACACCATCTCGGTCAGTGCGGGCCGCCGGGGCCTGCAAATTCTCATTACACCGGTAATATTAGCTGAACTGGCAGAAGCCACATTTTGCGATCTGATTCAGTAAAGGCGAATTACGACGTTTCTAAGAATAGAATCTTATAAATATTGCTATTTTTTCATGAATTAAATATGATTTTTTAGTGTTTTTATCATTTTTAATTCCGTATTTTCTCTAGACCCCTTGCCATTTTTATCATATACCCCTATTATCCTGAAAACATCCTGAGGAGGTTCCATGAAACGCAAGGCAAACAATGCCCGGTTATCGGCCAGGCTCGTACTGGAAGATGGTTCGGAATTCTTTGGATGGGCCTTTGGCAAGGCCCGATCCCAGGCGGGGGAAGTGGTTTTTACCACCGGCATGACTGGCTATCCCCAATCGCTCACCGACCCGAGTTACCGAGGGCAGATTCTTGTGGCTACCTACCCCCTTATAGGAAATTACGGGGTACCTCTGAATTCGCAGAAACAAATGGAACTGGACCAATGGGGCATTCCGCTCCACTTTGAATCCCACCGTATCCAGGTAGCAGGCCTTGTGGTCTCTGATCTCTGCGAAGAACCGAGCCATTTTGCAAGCGGAGCAACCCTTTCTCAGTGGATGGAACAGCAGAATGTGGTAGGGATTTATGGAATCGATACCCGATCCTTAACCGAACGGCTCCGGGAACATGGGGTTATGCGGGGAAAAATTCTCGTAGAAGGCAGCCGGGATGTAACCTTTGAGTCCGGTGACATTACCCATCCTGTCGCAGAAGTTTCGCCCAGGGAAATACAAGTTTATTCACCATCCGGGAACGAAAACGTACAACCACCGAAGATAGCCCTTTTAGATTGCGGAGCTAAAGCTAACATCATAAGGGTGCTCCTGAGCCGGGGAGTCGAGGTTATCCGCATTCCCTGGGATCATGACCTGTCTGGTATCGACTACGACGGACTTTTCCTGTCCAACGGCCCCGGGGACCCCAAGGCCTGCGGAAAATCTATTGCCACCATCCGAACCGCCCTGCAGGATACTAAACCCATTTTCGGTATCTGTCTGGGGAACCAACTCATGGCCCTGGCAGCCGGGGCGGATACCTACAAACTCCCCTATGGGCATCGGGGTCAAAATCAGCCCTGCATCGAGATGGATACTAAACGGTGCTATATCACAAGCCAGAATCATGGCTATGCGGTTCGGGAAGATACCCTGCCCCGGGGATGGAAACCCTGGTTCGAGAATGCTAATGATGGCACAGTGGAGGGGATTCGTTCCGAGAAGGGCCCCTTCAGGGCGGTTCAGTTCCATCCCGAAGGATGTCCGGGCCCGCGGGATACGGAGTTTCTCATTGATGTATTTCTCCAGGATGTGAAGCAGTACATGGCAGGGGGTAAAAAATGAGCGGGACAGCACTTCATCAATATAAAAAAATACTGGTCCTTGGATCTGGGGGGCTAAAGATTGGGCAGGCGGGAGAATTTGATTATTCGGGTTCCCAGGCCCTTAAGGTGCTTCGGGAAGAGGGTATTGCATCGGTGTTGATCAACCCGAATATCGCCACCATTCAGACCAGCGAAGGCATGGCCGATGCTACCTACTTTCTGCCGATAACCCCCGAATATGTCCGACAGGTAATTGATAAGGAAAGGCCCGACGGTATTTTCCTTTCCTTTGGGGGACAGACCGCGTTGAACTGCGGGGTTGCCCTGGCAAAGGATGGTACCCTCTATAAATATGGTGTGGACGTATTGGGAACTCCTATAAAAACGATTGAGGATACGGAGGACCGAGAGCTTTTTGTAGATCGGCTCAACGAAATCGGGGCAAAGACGCCCCGTAGTATTGCCACAACGGATACGGAGGCAGCGGTAAAAGCTGCAGAACAGATTGGGTACCCCGTTATGGTCCGGGTTGCCTATGCGTTGGGTGGGGCTGGATCGGGACTCTGTAAAAACGAGTCAGAACTGAGGCGCCGCTGTGACCGGGCCTTTGCCCATGCCCCTCAGGTGCTGGTGGAAGAATGGCTTGGGGGCTGGAAAGAGATTGAATATGAGGTGGTCCGGGACTGCTTTGATAACTGTATTACGGTCTGTAACATGGAAAACTTTGACCCCCTGGGAATACATACGGGGGAAAGTATCGTTGTTGCCCCCTCTCAGACCTTGAATGATGCGGAGTATCACAAACTAAGACGTATTGCGATTGAGGTTATCAGGCACCTGGGCATTGTGGGAGAATGCAATATCCAATACGCCCTGGATCCCTATTCGGAGGACTACCGGATCATCGAAGTGAATGCCCGGCTTTCCCGAAGTTCCGCCCTGGCATCCAAGGCTACGGGCTATCCCCTGGCCTATGTGGCGGCAAAACTGGCCCTGGGATATTCCCTGGTTGATATAGAAAACCGGATTACCCAGGTGACCAAAAGCTGTTTTGAACCTGCCCTGGACTATTGTGTGGTCAAAATTCCCCGCTGGGATCTGACCAAGTTTAAAAATGTGGATCAGCGGATTGGTTCAGAGATGAAATCCGTTGGGGAGGTCATGTCTATAGGCCGCACCTTCGAGGAGGCCTTTCAGAAGGCGATCAGAATGACCGGCATCGGGGCCCCAGGGTTATGTGGTGAGGACCGGTTATTGGGAAGTGATTTTAAGGACCTTAAAGAAGCACTGGCAAAACCTACGGACCGGCGGATTTTTGCAATTTACCGGGCCCTGGATTCTGGCTGGACGGTGGATAAAATTCACCGTGTCACAAAAATAGACCGCTGGTTCCTTTCTAAAATAGCTTCGGTGCTGGAAACCGAAAAGAGCCTGCGGCAGGTCAGGAACTCCCATAGGGGATTACCGGATCGGATGCTCCTTGCCCAGGCAAAACGGCAGGGATTTTCCGATGCCCGAATTGGTGAAATTGTCGGCCTTTCGGAAGAACGGATCAGGAAACTCAGGGATGAGTATCGGTTAAAACCGGCTATTAAACAGATTGATACATTGGCGGCGGAATACCCCGCAAAAACGAATTATCTCTACATGACCTATGCGGGTGCGTCCAACACCCAGGCGGCACCTGCGGCACTTTCCATTCACGATGTGCTGCCCGCGAACCGGGGGGTCATGGTGCTTGGATCCGGCCCCTACCGGATTGGCAGCAGTGTTGAGTTTGACTGGTGCTGTGTTAATGCGGTTCAGACCTCCCGAAAGCTTGGCCGATATACCATCATGGTGAACTGTAATCCGGAGACCGTATCAACCGACTATGATGTTTGTGACCGGCTTTACTTTGAGGAACTGAGTCTTGAGCGGGTTCTGGATATTTATGAATATGAACGGCCAGAGGGGCTTATCCTTTCCATGGGAGGCCAGATTCCCAACAACCTGGCAACCAAGCTGTACAAGGCAGGGACCATCATCCTGGGGACCCGGCCCGATTCCATCGATATGGCGGAGAACCGGCATAAGTTTTCTGCCCTTTTAGACGAATTGAGCATTGAGCAGCCCGAGTGGAAGGAGCTAACAGACCTGGCCAGCGCCAAGGCCTTCGCATCCAAGGTGGGCTATCCGGTATTGATCCGTCCCAGCTATGTACTTTCCGGTGCAGCCATGAATGTTGCCTGGGATGATGAAAGTCTGGAGGATTATCTGGGGCTTGCGGCGGAAGTTTCGGCAGAACATCCGGTGGTTATTTCAAAATTTGTAGAAAACTCAAAGGAGATAGAGGTTGATGCGGTGGCAAAACGGGGAGAGATCCTCTTTCATGCCATTACGGAACATATCGAAAATGCGGGGGTCCACTCGGGGGATGCGACGGTGGTCCTGCCAGCCCAGCGGCTCTATATAGAAACGATCCGGAAAATCCGTAAGATTACCGCCCGTATAGCCCAAGCCCTGGACATCACCGGCCCCTTTAATATCCAGTTCCTTGCGCAAAGGAACAGGGTCCGGGTCATTGAATGTAACCTGCGGGCGAGCCGGAGTTTTCCCTTCTGTTCCAAGGTAAGCCGGGTTAATATGATAGAAATGGCTACCAGGGCCATATTGGATGAACCGGTCCAAAAAACCCCCGCTTCGGCTCTGGATCTGGAATGGGTTGGAGTAAAGGCGGCCCAGTTCAGTTTCTCCCGGCTGCATGGAGCCGACCCGGTCACCGGCGTAGAAATGGCCAGTACTGGCGAAGTAGGCTGTATCGGCACCGATCTGGATGACGCCTTCCTAAAAGCCATGCTCTCCGTCGGCTACCGTATCCCAAAGAAAAGAATCCTCCTTTCCACGGGCCCCATAGAGGATAAGGTGGACTTCCTTGATTCAGCCAGAAAGCTCGTAGAGATGGGATATGAATTATTTGGTTCCCGGGGGACGGTGAAATTTCTTGAGTCGAACGGGGTAAAGGCTACGGCCCTGAACTGGCCCCTGGAATCCAAGGAGCCCAACATAGCTACCATGATAAAGTCCAGAGCGGTGGATATGGTCATCAATATACCTAAGAATAATCGGCAAACGGAACTGAGAAATGACTACCTGATTCGCCGTTTAGCGGTCGACTTTGATATACCCCTCTTTACCAACATAAAGGTGGCCCGCCAGTTTATCGATTCGCTGGTATACAAAGAAGAAAAGGGGCTTGAGATTAAGGCCTGGGAGGAGTATCGGTAGTCCCGGATGCCGGGGGTGCAGCAAAGCGCTCCCGGTATTCAGGGATGGTAATCATGGCATGCCGTTCAATGCTGGGGATTTCGGTTTCTATAATTCGGTGATCCGTTTCCTGGCTTTCCAGACTGATATGGCAGGCTCCAAGGGTTTTTAACAGCTGAGCATCACCGTATTCTCCAGCACGTTTAAAGAAGGTATTCAGTATTCCATAGGCCATTTTTCCTAAAGCCTGGGTTGTCTGATTACGGTGAATTCGGATATCCAGATCTACCTGGGCAAGACTTTCAATTCCAAAATGGTGGTAAATATCCAATAGATGGCCCAGCTCTACCCCATACCCTACAGAAAAGGGCAGTTTTTCCAGTAGACTTCTTCTGCCTGCATATTCACCGGACAGGGGTTGAATGAGGGCAGCCAATTCGGGGTAAAAAAGGGAAAAGAGGGGTCGAACCAGTATTTCCGTGACCCGGCCGCCGCCGGAAGGTTTAAGTTCACCGCTGCTGCGAATAGGCCGTTCATAAAAAGCTTTAACATAACCAATTGAGTCATCTTCCAGGAGGGGCCCCACCAGGGCATACACAAATTTTGGAGATATATTTGCGATATCCGCATCAACCCACACCACAATATCACCCTGGAGCACATAGAGACTTTTCCAGAGGTTTTCCCCCTTTCCCCGGTAGGAGCCATAGGCGGGGAGAATATTCTTTGACTGATATACCTTTGCACCATAACGTTCCGCAATGGCCCGGGTATTATCCTGGGAGGAAGAATCGATAACCACAATTTCATCTAAAAGAGGATACCTATCCATTAATTCGGTTCGAATTACAAGGATCTCCTTACCAATGGTAGCTTCTTCATTTAATGTAGGAAAGGCTAGAGATATTTTAATGTTCTTCTTCATCTTTAAATCTACGAGGCGTCCGATATCTGCAAACCGGGAATGGTGCCAGGTTCTCTGTAACAAGGAATCTATCTGCGGCATTAAAGGACCCCTTCTTTATCAGATTTTTCAAGCAGGGTAAACAATAATTTTCTCCCCAATTCAAGGCTTTCAATTTCTATCTCGTCATAGTCGAGCCCAATATGTCCTCGGGACATCCCGATGACCAGGGCAGGTACATTTTTAGTAGTAAAATAGGAAACCGCCGATACAGCGGGTTTCTCTTTAATTTTTATATGCAGGTCCTTCATAATAGAAGTTACCATTTTACTGAGCTTATGATTTATTTCTGGATTTCCAACGGGTATATAGCTTACCACATCGATCCTAGACTTTGTTTTGTACTGGGCTGCGGTTTTTTCTGCAGTAGCTATAGCAGCATTTCTTGCCATCTCAAGGACTGCAGAATCTAAAGAATACAGTTCAATCTCAATGAGACCTTCTGTCGGGTGTTTGCCAAAGCCAAAACCAGCTTCAATTCTGCTTATAATTGATGTAGTTTCTCCCTTTTCATCCCATTGAACCATAGAAAGACTTTGTGCAAGCTGGGTAATTGCATCTACTGCGGATGTTCTGGAATCGCCTTCTTCTGAGTCATCCAGGGTTATATCTACCCTGATATGATAGGTTCCCTTATAGGAGGTATTAAGCACCCCGAGGGACAAACCTCGGATAGAGAAAACAACTTCCGGAACAGTATCAGCCCCATTAAGCAAGGTATTAAAGAGTTCAAGAGGAACCTTCCCCGGAGAAGTAATAGTAAAGAGTAAAAGCAGGTCCCTTTTAAGGTGAAGATTTCCTGTTTGTATAGCCTCTGCAATCGCAAGCAGCGTTGCAGGGCCAATGGCATCTGCAAGTCCAAATCCATAGGCTTTTTCTGTATCAAGCCGCCCCAGGCTGCCTGTGGGATGCCAATGCTCACTTGGAAGGGCAGAGACTAAGAGTATTGGCTTTTCGTTCTCTGTATCCTGAGAATGGAGCCTTGCAATAAGATGCCCCGATTCATCTATTGATGAAGGGATTCCCAGACTTGCAAGTCGTTCCACAATAAATGTAACACGGGTTTCCTCCCGTTCAGTGGGAGAAGGAAGACTACTTAATTGCAGGGCATCGGAAAGGATTCGCTCGGAGAGGGGATACTTCGTACGCCGTAAGGAAGCCAATATGGTTTTAGAGGTTTTTTTCAGCTGATTTGTTATATCAGAAATGAAATGGGCGATTTTCGAAAAAATATTCATACTACCCCCTTTTTATAATTTATATAGTATAATGCTTCGATAGTAAACCTAAAGTGGAGGATGAAGATGACTACAAAGGCCCGTGATATCGGGAGACTTTTTTCGCCCCTGCAGGTAGGCTATATTGCCGACTGTGTAGAACCCTTGAGTGCAGGTTCTGAGGCAGGCTGGGCGCTGGAACTGCTGAAGGATCGGCCAGAACTTAAGGTACTTCCTATAGAACGGGATGGGGCTGTCCTGGGGGTAGTCCCCCGGCATGTGCTCGAGGAAATAGTCGAATCCACCTGGAAACGATTCTGGCAAAAGGATCTGGATGCCTATGTTATCCCTGCCCTAAAAACGGTGGAAGCCACCGACTTTGTAGACCGTATCGTTGCCGAGGGACTTAAAGAAACCCAGGAAGATGACCCGGGGTGGTATATCGTGCAACACCATCGAAGCTACCTGGGGATAGTGAACCTGCGGCAAATGCTGGAACACTTGAATGAAATCCGCGCCCAGGACTTGAGACGGGCTGGAGAGATTCAACAGTATCTACTGAGCAAACCGATCCCTGAGGATCCGCGTTATAAGATTCTCTTTTACAACCGGATGGCCCACGAAGTGGGGGGAGATTTTTATCGAGCGGCCCGCATTGGACCAAACCGTTATATGGTTGCCTGCTTTGATGTGGCAGGAAAAAATATATCCGGCTCTCTGGCCACCACAGCCTTAGGAGCTTTTTTTGCAGCCTTTAAGCTGTTTTCCTATGAAGGGGATCCGCGAAAAACTACGGGGCTCCTCAATGCCATGATAAAAGAAGTAAACCCCGACGATGTCTTTGTGGCTGCGGTCCTGTTCTATATTGATTTTGACACTAATATGGTAGAAGTACATAACTGCGGATTTTCACCAGTGCTTGCCTTTATTCCCCAGGAGGAGGAAAAGAAAATATCCTGCAAGATTGCCCGGCCAAATCTTCCTCCTCTGGGAATAGAAGAAAAACTTGTTAATGAAGCGCCGATTTCACTTCCTATTATAAAGGGGATGCGTTTAACCGCATATTCTGATGGGCTTACCGATATGACAGACCCCTTCGGCGAACGGTATGGGGAAGAAAAAACGATAGAACTCCTGCGGGATGTTCACAAAACGCCACTTTCAGAGGTATCACAAAAGCTTGATGAAGAGGTAAACCGCTGGATTGGGGAATCCCACCTTGCGGATGATATTACCCTGGTGGATATCAGGTTTTAATACAGCCCTAATGACGGAGCAATACCAGAGTCCCCAGGAGACCAATACCCAGTGAAAAAGCAAAAAGCAGTCCGGCGAAGCTGGGCTGCCGGGTTTCAATTTTATGGGTGATATATTTCCCTGGAAGACTTATTACAAAAAGATATAATAGGACTCCTTGAGCTAGAAGCGACAATGTTCCTTTTATTGAATTCAGTGTAAAAAGATGGGTTGGCACAGGATTTGTCTCGGTTCCCACGAGCAATCCTGCAAGCCTTCCCATCTCCTTAGAGAAGAGTCCACCCATAACACAAGCTAAAGCAAAAATTACAAGCGAAACCTTAAGCCAAAATCCGGTAACAGGTTTAAGTACCAATATATTGGGGTTATACTCCGGCCTTGCTTTAGCGGATTTTCCTTCTGGTATAAACATTCGACTCAATTTAATCATAGAAGCAATCGTACCAACAGAAGCGATACTAAGGATGATATATTCCCAGGAGCCCTTGTGCAGATAGAAAATTGCAGCTTTGCTGGCAAAGCCATTAAATGGCGGGAAGGCTGATATGGAAAGGGCTCCAACAAAAAAAGCAATTGTTGGTATAAGACCTGTTTTATAAGCCCCTCGAATGGTATACACATCCTTTGAACCGGATGCATCTATAACCGTCCCAACACTAAGGAACAGGAGCCCTTTAAAAAGGGCATGATAAAAGGCATGCATCCAGGCTGCAGCTATTGCCATAGGACTTGCAATAGCCCAGGCGCTGACCACATATCCAATCTGACTTATAGAGTGATAGGCTAATAACCGTTTTACGTCTCTCTGAGAAAGGGCAAATATCACCGCTACCAGAGCTGTGAGGGTCCCCGATAGTTTTAATACATCCAGAATTTCCTTAAAAACAATATCTATAGCTGATACATTGGACATGAGCAGAAATAAGAAGCGCCCCAGAGCAAAGAGAGGAACCTTGATGAGAACACCGGAAAGCACCGCAGAAATTGCATGAGGAGCCGTTGCATGGGCTTCCGGAAGCCAGCCATAGACCGGCAAGATGGCAACCCGAACTGCGGTGGCAATGACGATACAAACAAGAGAAAGACCGAGCCCAACAATCTGGGCTTCGGTAGTTATCCTAGTTATATATCGGGCTATACCATCATAGGAGAGGGCACCAGTAATACGGTAGATACCAAAAACTCCGATGAGAAAAATAGCCATAGCTGTAGAACTCACTGCCATATAGCTAAAGGCAGCCATAAATGCACGACCTTTGCCGGAAAATGCAGTAAGGGCATAGGAAGCAATACCAAGAATTTCAAAACAGACAAAAAGATTAAATAAATCTGCTGAGGATGCAGTGGCAGTTAATGCAAAGGTTTGAATAAGGAAAAGGGCAGAAAATTCTGGTGTATGAGGTCCTGCTGTCCGGGAGTATAGCCAGGACGTGGCGGCGGTAATAAAACCCATTACATTCAATAACCAGCTCACCCCATCAAAACGTAGTTCAATTCCGATAAGAGGATGCTGATTACCAACATAAAATTGAATAGGATGTTGACTGACCGCAGGATAGAGAAAAAATAAAAGGCCCAGAGGTACAAACAACCCCAAAAAAGCAGCAAACCAATCTATAAGCCGTTGAAGAGTCTGGCTTTTTAACAATTTAGAAACAAAACAGAGGGCCGCACCTGAGAGGGGTAATACAATTTGAATCACTATTAGATTCTCGCTATTCATTATTTGCTTTCCTCTGAATCTCTTCTACATTCAGGCTTTCGTACTTCTGGTACAA
>ERZ795052.5671-NODE-5671-length-11981-cov-5.240231_pt1 | contig 11981 bp, 8 predicted proteins | sample MGYA00375136_ERZ795052 | MGnify/ENA primary metagenome ERZ795052 (study PRJEB30181, sample SAMN05720156) | activated sludge metagenome | isolation source: Anaerobic digester | place: Japan | collected 2015-05-26 ... | reverse complement strand
GAGATAGCGGGTCAGGATCGCAACCAGAAAGGCTGCGGTTTTGCCGGTGCCGGTTTGGGCCTTACCCGCCACATTCTTGCCGGCCAGCGCATGCTCCAAGCTCAGCGCCTGGATCGGCGTGCAGTACTGGAAGCCGAGATCCGCGACCGCGTGCAGGATCTCGCCGGGCAGATCGAAGTCATGAAACCGCTTCTTCCCTTCGGCCGGTTCCACCGAAAAACTCTCCGGCGACCACGAGGCGTGTTCGGCGATGCGCGCCGCCCGTTCGGAATCCCCCACCGCACCGCCCGGACGCCGTGTGTTCGGATCCGAGCGTTCGCCGCCGCCGCGGCCGCGCCCGCGACGCGGCTCTTTGGATGGCGGACGGGCAACGGAACGCGCGGCCGCCGCGACCGCGGGCGGCCCCGATTCGCGGCGCGGCCGCGTTTCAGAACCGCGTCCGGACGACTCCCGGCGCGGTTTCCCGCGACCGGCATCCGCCTTGCGTGCGCCCTCGCGGCCCGAAGCGCCCCGGGACGACCGGCCAGCCGAACCCTCTTTGGACGCCTGAGGTTTGGCGCGCCCGCCCTGCGGACGGCTCCGCCGCCCGTTGCGCGACGGTTCCCGCTTGGGATTCTTCGCGCCCCGGCCAGTCTTGGCCGCCGGTTTTTTCTGTGACTGTTGCTTTTGACCAAGTAGTTTGTCGGCTATTTTTTTAATAAATCCGAGTGACATATGCGTAAACCTGCTATCAGAAAAAAATGCGGACGCCTGCGAGAGACGCCCGCACATTCAAGTAGGATGTGACGAAAATAAGACTAACGCTTCGAGAACTGGAAGCGCTTGCGGGCGCCAGGCTGACCCGGCTTTTTGCGCTCCTTCATGCGGGCGTCGCGTGTCAGGCAGCCCGCCTTCTTGAGCACATCGCGCAATGTGGCGTCTGACGCCACCAACGCACGGGAGAGACCGTGACGGATCGCGCCGGACTGGCCGCTGATGCCTCCGCCCTTGGCCGAAACGAACACGTCATATTTCCCCTGCATCCCGGTCAGCTCCAACGGCTGACTCAGATATTGGCGCAGGGCCTCGCTGGGAATGTATTGGTCGATCGCAACGTCATTCACGAACCATTTGCCATCGCCGGGAACCAGACGCACGCGCGCGATCGCGGTTTTCCGGCGGCCTGTTCCCGCTGCAATTTCTTTCGCCATCTGAAACCTTCTTCTCTTGTCCGGCCCTGAGCCGGGATCCTATAACTCTGTCCGCCGCCTGATCAGAACGTCGCCGCAACCGGCATCTGCGCCTCGTGCGGGTGTTCCGCGCCGCGGTACACCTTGACGCGGGTCATCATCTTCCGGCTGAGCGTGTTTTTCGGCAGCATGCCCCACACCGCCTCTTTGATCACGCGGTCAGGGTGTTTTTCCAACATGGTCTTTGCCGTGAACCGCTTGAGCCCCCCACGCCAACCTGAATACCGCTGGTATTCCTTCTGCTCTTCCTTCCGACCGGTCAGCAGGACTTTTTCCGCATTGACCACAATCACGAAATCGCCCGTGTCCACACTGGGATCAAAGGTCGGACGATTCTTTCCGCGCAGGGTGTTGGCGATATTCACGGCTAGCCGCCCGAGCGGTTTACCCGTGGCGTCCACCAGATGCCAACTGCGGTTCGGACCTGGATCTTTCGGTTTTGTCGTCTTCGTCATGTTGAACCTGTTTTTCCTTCTTCGCGAAAAATGGTCTATAAGGTTATCCCATCCCGCGCCCGGTGTCAACGCGCAACTTCCGGTTTTTACACCCGCAAAACCGAGGCCCCCAGCGCGGCCAGCAGGGCCCCCATCAGCCCCTGTAGAAACCCGGCGGCCCGGAACAGGCCCGGGCGTCCGGTGAGCCAGTCGATGGCTTGGCGGAGTTTCCACGGGTAGAGCAGCAGCACCATGCCCTTGATGATGCACAGGTAGGCCACGGCCACCACCACCAGCCTCCAGGGCGAGGGGTGGGTGCGGGCCGTGTGCAGCAGATCATAGGGAAAGAGCGTCAGCAGCCCCCCCAACGCGCGGCACGGCAACAGGTTATCAAGCCAGAACCAGGTGAGAGGGATGCAAACCAGTACCGCAAAGGGGATGTAGCGCTTGAACGGCATGAGCAGGTCGAGCCCCATGGTCCAGAGCGCGGCTCCGGCCCAGATCCACGCGAGGGTACTCAGCACGATCCCGGCCGCGCGGTTGCGCGGAAAAGCCCGGAACACCCGTGCGGCCGGTCCGGGACAGAGGACAATCGTCACGCCGAGCGACAGGCAGAAAAGGCCGAGCAGATAACACCAGTTCGAAAGGGACATATAGGAATCTCCGTAAAATGAGGATAGTAAAGCATATCCCGGTGCAGGAGGGGAAGCTTGATCCGCGCTCAGTGACCTCCATCGCCCGGGGCCCGGATTCGCCCCCCCCGATCTCGAAGTCAAACATAAGCGGCAGATGATCCGAAAGTCGCACCCGGGGGATCTTGAAGCGCACGGGGGTGATGATGGAAGGGTCATAGCAGATGAAATCGAGTTCCCGGCAGGGAGCCCAGCTTGGGAAAGTCGGCGCGTGGCGCGTGTTCGCGCTCCGGAGTCCGGTCGCCCGGAGGAACATGCGCATCTCCCAAACGCCGGAGAGGGTGTTGAAGTCGCCGGCCACCAGCCGGGGCTTGTCACACCCCGTGATCAGATCGTACAGGTCGCTAAGCTGGCGCTGCCGCGCGCGTATACCCAGCGCCAGATGCACAAGAAAGAAGGTGACGTTCTCCAACTCGACCTCGATGGCCAGACTTTTGAAACCGGTTTCGAAATCGTGAAACCGGGTGCGCAGAATCGGTTCCCGCACCAACACGGCGTTCGCCTGTTTGTTGAACACCGGCAGACGCCGCCCCATGCCCTCGTCCGGATACTTCACCCGACAACAGTGGTAGAGCGAGAGATCCGCCGCCAGCTCCTCGGCCTGATTCCGGTGCCGCGCGCGGTAAGATCCGGCGTCCACCTCCACCAACCCCACAATATCCGGGTTCATATGGCGCACGAACCGCGTGATGTTCGGAAAGTGCGCGGTAGTCCGCAACAGGGTCTCCACCCACGCGAACCGCCGCAACCGGCCAGTCCCATACTGAATGTTGTGCAACAGCAACCGCATACGTCCTCTACTTGACCGGCAGCGAAGGCGCCAGAGACTTCAGATCGGTCCAAAGCGTGCCCTCTCCGGCGTGGAGGATCCGGATACCCGCATCGGGGTTGAGCTTGTCCACAAAGGTCAGATCGGCCAGCGTGGCGGGATCCTTGAAAACCCCCGCGCGCAACTGCTCGCCCAGCGCCTTCTCGTTGGCCGTCAGGTAGTCGGCCCGGACCCGGGCCTCGCCCTGCACCCGTGTGATCTGCGCCTGCACCGCAGCCTTCAGAAGGTTGGTGGCGGCAACCGCAAGCGCGGTGCCGGCCTGGATGTTCGCGACCTCGCTGCGGGTCCGCGCCACGGTCGTGGCCACGAGTTTCTCGGTCTCCTGCTCGACCTGTTTCTTGAACTGTTCGATCATCGCGGTTTCGGTGTTGAGCTCCGCCTGTTTGCGGGCCGTGTCCTGACGCGCCTTGTTGGTCAGATCCTGTTCTTTCGCGAGACTTGAATCCTGAATCGGAGTAAGGATCTCGCCCGGCACCTCCACATGGCGGATGATCGCGTTATGGATAACAATGTGCTTCTCGCCCATCACGCGCGTGAGTTCAGCGGTCAGTTCCTTCTGGAAAAGCTGGCGGCCCTCGCCGTCGATGAAATCGCGCGCCTTGTAGCTGGATCCCCGGATGCGCGAGATGGAGAGCACCTGCGGCAGGATGATCTTCTCGACCACGGCGGGCAGATCCCCGTAGAGCATGTAGATACGCGAGATGTCTTCCGGGAGCAGCTCGAACTCGACCGTCATATCAAGCAGGATCTGAAAACCGTCCCGCGAGGGGAACTCCACAAAGCGGTTGATGCCGAACGCCACGGACTCCGGCACCACAGCCTGCCGCATTGCGGCGGGTCCATCGGTATCCGCAAGCAGATCCTCCGTTTCCGGTGCCCGTCTTCTTCCTCCCGGCGCCTCCATCGCGTACGCTTTCGACTCCCTCGGTGACGCGGCCGACACCTTGCGCGACAAGGCCTTACCCAAAATCTCCCGACTCTTGCCCAGCGCGGCGGCAACCTCGTTTTGGGCCAGCAGGTTGCTGTTCCGCCCAATATAGTCGGCGCGCTTCTGCTGCTGCTTCTGAATCGTGGTGGCATGCAGCTCATCCAATGCGCTGCTGGCATTGGAGATTTGGCTCTTGGTCAGCACCACGCTGCCGGAGCGGCCGTTGATCGAGACCTGGTTCATGCCGATCTCCAGCACGTCCACCTGATAGGCGCGCGGATTGACATAGTAAAGCCCCGGCTGGAGCACGTCCTTCATAACGCCCTGCTGTCCGGGCCCCGCGAACTCACCGGTCTTCACCGGCTCGCCGCTCTGCGACGTGACGATCCCCACATACCCGATCGGAATGCTGACCGCGTCCAACTGGGTGATCTCGTACCCTTCGGGATTCAGACGGTAGGTGCCGGGACCGAGCACGTCTTTCCACACGCCCTTACCCTCCTTGTCCGCAGCCAAGATCTCGCCGGGCGGCAACTCCCGGCCGACTTTCGCGGTCACCACCCCGACCTTGCCGACCGGAATGGAAACCAGCGGCACGATGCGCCACGAGTGGGTGACTGGATCGCGGAAGTGGCGGCCTTCGGGCAACGGGTCGCGCTGCACGCCTTTCTCACCGGGACCGGCGAGGATCTGGCCGGGCGGCAGCGGGTGCCCCGTCTTTCTGGTGATGATCGCCATATGGCCCGCAGGCACCGGGATACGGCAGAAGAGCCACAGCCAGGCGGCAGCGAACAGGGCGAGGGCCAGCACAGGAAAGAGAGCGAGAGAGATTTTCTTCATGGCGTGTCCCCTTTCGCAGGTTTCACCGTTCCGGCCGCAGGTGCCGCGGGACCGCCTTTCGCCCCCACCGGCAGGCCAAACAAACCCTGACCGTCGTCCGAGGTCAACACCCCCTGAATCTTCGGCGCGGTTTTCTCATAAAGTCTGGCGCGCACGTAATCAGCCTCATCGCGGTAAACCGCAACCTGCTGCTTGAGCACATCGGCGTTGGCCCGGTTCTGCGCCTCGATCACGCGGCGGTCGGCCTCGGCAAGTTGAAGCAACGCCTCGGCATCCGCACGCGCGACTTCGAGCTGGATCTCGGCTACGGAAAGCTCGGTACGGGCCGCAAGGGTCTGCTCGATCCGCACCTGTTCGGCCGCGATGGTCTGGCGGATGCGTTCGGTCTCGGCCGTGACTTTGGCGCTGTTCTGGATGGCCAGCGCCTTTTCGCGCTCCAGATCCGCTTGCGACCGGGCCTGCACAATCTGCTGCTCGAACTTCAGAGACTCTTGGTTTGCCAGTTCCCGATCCCGGATGATGCCCGCAACCTGCTGCGGCGCGATGATATCGCGGATCAGCACCGAATTCAGCGAGACGCCCCAGTTGGCGCAGATCCCGCGCAGATACTTCTCCAAGCTGTCTTGGAAGGCCTGCCGCGACTCGCCCACAATGAACTCCGTGGCGCTCTTCTTGCTCCCCTCGATCCGGAAGAACCCGCGCGCGCTCGGCAGGATCAGCTTCTGGCGAATGTCGTCCATGTCGCCGACCTCATGCGTCAGCAACGCGACCTTGTCGATGTTGAGATTGAACTCCAGCGTGCCCTCGACTGTCACCGGAAAACCGTCGAGCGTGAGGAACATGATCGCCTCCTCCCCGCTGAACTCGAACCGCTGGCTCTGGATGTTGACGATCGAAACCGCGTACAGGAAGGGGTTGAGGCGGTGCGTGCCCTCCTTGAGCACCTCGGACTGCACGCCCTTGCATCCCGGCGCGGCCAGAAACCCCTTCTCGCGGACCACGTCCGATCCGTCTATTCCGCTCAGGATGTCCCGACCGCATAGCGCGGTGACCACCCCGACGTGCCCCGGCGCGATCTTGATGTCGTCGAACAACCGGACCTCGTAGGCATAAGGGTTGATCCGGTGCTTGCCGGTGCCGAGCACGTCGCGCACGATACCCTTGTACCCCTCGTCCGGCGCGAGGATCTCCCCGCCCGGCAGGTCCTTGCCGTATTTGCGCACCAGCACCCCGAACTTGCCGGCCGGGATGTCCGTGACCCGAACGATCTGCCAACCCCACGTATAGGGATTGCGGAAGAAACGGCCCTCGGGCAGCACCTCGAGTTGAATGCCCTTGTACCCCGGCTCATCCGCGATGATCCGGTCCACCGGCAGATTTTTACCGGTTTTCCGGAACAGCACCGCCATCTTGCCATTGCCCGGCTCGATGCGCCACCAGAACCAGAACCAAATCGGCCCGAGAATGAGCGCCAGCATCAGGAGCAACGGCGCCAGCGAAAGGGAGGAAAGCGCGGCCCGGCGCGACGGCGTACGACGCGACGGCGCGGATCGTCGATTCTCCAGCGGCGGCGGCATGATTTCGGCATCTTCCTGCATGGTGACCTCCGTTTGTTGTGAACCTGAAGAACCCGTCGGCATACTGAACGTGAGAGACCGGACTTCAGGGCGAAGAGTCTGTAAAGCTGTAGGGTTTCAGTATAAAGGGGCAAGGCATGGAGCGTCAACGCAAGGATTTAGGGAAAGACGCATCCGGGCGCATCCCTGCTGTTTTGACTGCGGTCAAGCGGCGGGAGTCCGCAGGAGAGAATCGGGGGAAGAACCGCACTGGACGGCTGACAACAAGGACGACCCCGATCCCAATGACGATAGCGATTTGAACGTGTACGGCCTCCGGACGGACGGCTTGTGTGCGAGAAGAGACGGTCTGGAATTGCACTTGAAACATCTGGACAGGCGCACGAACCTCTAAGTATATTATCCACGCAAAGAGCAAGAGGAACCACAAATGACGACATCATCGGCGATCACCCCCCATGCCGTGGCGGCACACCTCGGCAAGCCCCCGGCGCAGTTCACCAAGGCGGATATCATCCGCTTCATACAGGACAGGGGTATCCAGATGGTGAACTTCATGTATCCGGGAGGTGACGGCCGGTTGAAGACGCTCAACTTCGTCATCAACGATTTGGCCTACCTCGACGCCATTCTCACCTGCGGCGAACGTGTGGACGGATCCAGTCTTTTCTCCTTCATCGAAGCCAGCGGGAGCGATCTGTATGTCGTGCCCCGTTTCCGGACAGCCTTTCTCGATCCGTTCACCGAGATCCCGACGCTGACCCTGCTCTGCTCTTTCTTCAACAAGGAGGGGCGACCGCTAGAGAACTCGCCTGACTACACGCTGCACAAGGCTTGCAAAGCGTTCACCGACATCACCGGCCTGGAGTTCCAGGCGATGGGCGAGTTGGAATACTACGTGGTGGCAGACGACGTTGCGCTCTTTCACGCTGTCGACGACCAGCGCGGCTACCATGAATCCGGGCCGTACGCCAAATTCAACGCCTTTCGCTCCCACTGTATGCTGACGATCGCCCAGTGCGGCGGCCTCGTGAAGTACGGCCACAGCGAGGTGGGCAATTTCACCCAGAACGGCAAGATCTACGAACAGAACGAAATCGAGTTTCTGCCCACCTGCGCCGAGGATGCCGCAGATCAACTCGTGGTCGCCAAGTGGATCATCCGCAACCTCAGCCGTCAACGCGGGCTCAATGTCACATTCGCGCCCAAGATCACTGTGGGCAAGGCAGGCTCGGGACTCCACATCCACATGCGTATCATGAAAGACGGGCGCAACCGGATGCTCGCCGACGGCGCGCTTTCCGATACCGCCCGCAAAGTGATCGCCGGCCTGATGACACTGGCGCCCTCCATCACCGCCTTCGGCAACAAGAACCCCACCTCCTACTTCCGCTTGGTCCCGCACCAGGAGGCGCCCACGAGCGTCTGCTGGGGCGACCGGAACCGTTCCGTGCTTGTCCGCGTGCCGCTGGGCTGGACTGCGGAGAACGACATGAGCGCCGTGGCGAACCCTCTCGAAACCGCCTCGGTTCGGGACACCTCGGACAAACAGACGGTCGAGATGCGGTCGCCCGACGGTTCGGCGGATGTCTACCAGTTACTGGCCAGTCTCGCCGTAGCGGCCCGCCATGGCTTTGAAATGCCCGACGCTCTGGACGTCGCCGCGAAAACCTACGTCGATGTGAATATCCATAAGACGGGTAACGAGTCGATTGCCGCATCCCTGAGCCAGCTTCCCGGCTGCTGCGTCGATTCGGCCGCCTCGCTTGAGCGTCAACGCGCCGTCTTCGAGGCTCACGACGTCTTCAGCCCGGGCATGATCGACGGCGTGGTGGCGGCCCTCCGTGCCTACGACGACAAAAACCTCCGTGCCGAGCTGATGAAGTCGCCTGAACGGCTCGCGGAGCTTGTCGAGCGGCATTTCAACTGCGGTTAGTCAACCGACGCGCCCCGTATTTTCGGTGCCGTTTCATTTGAGGCAACCTGAAGTCGCCCTCCCCGAACCTTTTTGATTCCGGTGTCATGAATGGTGAGGCAACGCGACGGATTTTTACGGATTGACGGTTTTCACCCTCCTGCGCATAATGAATACCATCGTGGATGTCCGTGTGTTGTCGGGCATCGTGTGGCTGATCGTGGATTGAACGTGATGAATGAAGAGAACGAGAAACCGGTGAAAACGCGGGAGGAGCTTGCGGCGATTGCGTATCTCGACAAGCTGCGACGCGGCGTGGGCGAGACGATGCCGACGGAGCTGCCGCTCGCGTGTGTCGTAAAGGTGGTCGCCTACAAGGAGATTCCGAAGGCGAACGAGAAGTATGCGCTGGTGACCGTTCGCGGTCCGATCGGGATCACGTGGAAGATGTGCGTCAACCGCCACTATCTTAAAAAGGGCATGAACGCGCTCTTCGTCTCAAAAGGCGCTGCGATGCCCGAGGAGGAGCGTTTCCGTAATCCCGAAGCCGCAAAGGTGAAGCTGCGCGTGTTCAAGTTCGGCCCGGGCATCAAGGAACGACGGCTTCTGCCGATCGTCAGCCGGAACATCTATCTCTTCAACTGCGGGCTCCTCTATCCGCTCGACGACTTCCCGGAATTACAGGGGGTACGCGCGGGCATGGTCTGTGCCGTAAAACTCCGAATCGACCGCTTGAAAGAGCTGCATGAACGTGTCGCCGCGCCGAAGCCAAAGCAGAAGAAAAAGCCCGCGCCCGCGCCGAAGGCGGAATCGGACGGCGATGATAGCGTCCTTGCCAAAGTGCGCCGCTATTACATCCGGGTCTGGAGGGCAAGATAAAAAGCATTGCCCTGTTTTTCACGCGAAGCCGCGAAGTTTGTGTGGCGGCAAGACGGTGCCGCGCAACGTCAGACACCAGGCCCTTTTTCGGCGGTCCGGGACGTCCCGCCGTACCTCCAGCTTGAGCAGATACGCGCGCCAGACTTTTACATGACATGCTGTTGCGAGCGAGGCCGCATCCGGCGCGTAGGTCCCGTCCCGTATGTCTCGGTCTGTGCGGCGGGCCTGCCTCCCGTCACCCCGATCACTCATACGTCAGCCACGCCGTCGCCGTACAGGCACGGTCGGCGGTCACGCGCAACCAATACGCGCGCGCATCATCCAGCACCACACGGGTGGGTTGGCCCGGCGCCACACGATAGGTATCGTACACCCGCCACACACCGGTACCGGTGAGGTCAAGCTCCAGCGTGACCGTTACGATCCCGGCCGCCGCATGCGAGAGCGCCAGCCGCTTACGGTCGAACCCGGTCATCAGATAAGGGTCGGACGGCACGCCCGCAGCGGTGACGCTGTCCTTCCAGGGGCCGCCTTCGCCGCGCGCTTTCCCGAACGCCCAGAGATCGTCGACACTGCCGACCCAAACCGCCGCACGTCCATCTCCGGAACGGATGAGGTGACGCGACGTAGCCGCGTTCTCCCGGATTCCGGTCATGACCAGCAACCCACGGTACGAGCAGTAATCGTGCACCTGCCCGCAATGTGTCGCGACAGCCCGCACCTTGCTGAAACCGCCCGCATTTTCGGCGGGCAACTCGTAGAAGATGCCGCAAACGTTCAGCAGATCACGTTCGGTGCAGACCTCGCGGCACAGACGCGTGGCGCCGAAAAGCCCAGGCGCAGCGTACGCCGGATCCGCCTTGGGGAAACGCCAGCGCCGCCCCGCATCATCGGTAATGAGCGCGGAGGCGGCCTCGACCACCAGCCCCGTGCCGCTCATCGGATAATCGGTACGCGCCACCTTCCACGCCGCGGCATCCTCCTTGCGCGTGAGGTTCAGATCGGCGTCCAACTCGTAATATCCGGTTTCACGCACACCGTCCGGACCAGCGGTGACCGCCGCGAGCCCCAGCACGCGCTTATCCCCGCCGCGTGCGTACACGATTCCGCCGTACGCGCGGGGATCCCGCAATGACGCCAGACCCGCGCAACGCGCGTCCGGCCGGTCGGAACGGCGATCCGGGTTGGCGTACTGGAAACAGGCATAGACGTCCGCAGCGTCGCGCTGCGGCACGAGCCGCACCCAGGCACCCCGTTCCCGTTCCGCGAAGGTCAGGGCCGTCAGCCGCCCCGGTGCCGCCTCGACCGTTCGCACGGCTTTCCAGACGCCCTTGCCCGCGCGATCCGTTTCGAGGGTGAAGCGCACCGGCTCCGCACTGCCGTGGGCGAGCCCGAGCGAGCGGACCGCATACCCGGAGAACAGATACGGATCGCTCGGAACCCCGGCGGAAACGGACTCTCCCAGCCACACGGCACCGCGGCCGATGGCCGGACCAAACGCGTCCAAACGCTCAGGATTGACGAACCAGAGATTCGAGTGCGACTGACCCGGACCGCGGATCGTGCCTTTGGCACGGCGCTTGTTGAGAAACTCCGATTTCGCGCTGTCATCGCAAGCCAGCACCAGCCAATCACCCCAGCGGCAGAAATCCGCCACAACCTTCAGATAGTTTGAAAGCGGCGCGATCCCCGCCGAATCGTGCGCGGAAAAGGTTTTTGGGAAACGCCAGAAAGTGCCGTGCATGGTCATCAGGAACGACTTGCCACCGATTTCGCGGATGCGCGGCCACTCGGTGTTCCATCCGTGTCCGCCGTCGTAACTGTGGCTGCCTTTGGGCAACCGGTAGGTGTGCCACGCACCGCAGTCCAGCACGGTGAGCAACAGCGAACGGTGATCCCAACCGATCGCCCAGACCGGATCCGTTTCCGGGTTGGGGTTACCCAAAATGCCGCCGGGGCCGGTGACGTCGGTGAACTGATTGCGCCGCACGACCGTCCACGCCGCAGCCTTGCCGTCCCAAACGGCGAGACATCCGGAAGGGGCCGAGGGATCAACGAACGCCTGCCGCGCTTGGTCACCGTTGTTCGCATAGATCAGCAGGCCCTGACCCGAATAAAGCCCTTTACCGTGGTACCCCGGCAACTTGGCGAAGCGGGGATTGTCACCGGGAGTGCGCTTCGCCTTCGCGAGCTGTTCATCGCGCCACAGCTCTGTCACGGCCAGTGTGCGGACATCCACCTCGTAAAAGCCCTCCTCCATACTCGCGTAGTAAATTTTGCCCTCCGGATCGGTCAGATGGCGCGCGTTGCCGGTGGGCCGACCGTACATGACGCTGTACGGGATCGTCCGGACCGTGCGATCCGCGCCGATCGCGTACGGGCCAATGAAAAGCTGATTGGATTCGGGATGGATCATCCGGTTGGCGGGCGTGCCCCCGATACTCTCGGACCTCACGACCGAAACCAGATCGGGCGTGATCTCATAGAGCTTGTCATCCGACCCTGTGGGACTATGGGGGGAATAGGTCAGGGTCCACAACCGTCCGGCCCACGGTACCACCGCACCGATCCCGCACTCACCTCCGCCATTATACATGGCCAGATGCGGGTAGATGCCGCTTACAAAAGCGTACTGCCCGGTGACCATCGGTCCCCCGG
>ERZ795052.5668-NODE-5668-length-11986-cov-7.543039_pt1 | contig 11986 bp, 2 predicted proteins | sample MGYA00375136_ERZ795052 | MGnify/ENA primary metagenome ERZ795052 (study PRJEB30181, sample SAMN05720156) | activated sludge metagenome | isolation source: Anaerobic digester | place: Japan | collected 2015-05-26 ... | reverse complement strand
TGCGAACTCCCGAGCGCTCGCCCCGAATCTATTCCGCGCCCGTTGTCCCACCCGCGAAGGAACTCCCCGCGCATATCCGGAAGATTGAACGTCGTCGAACCGTCGCCTGTTCCGTATGCCGTCCCTATTGCGGCGAAGAGCGTCGCATACGTCGTTCGAGACACCGCGCTCCCGTCGCACAGCAACCACCCCGCAGGCGCGGTCTCTCCCGCATACGGGACAAATACCCCCGCCGGAACTCCCGCCATCGCGGCCCACACGGCGACACCCGACACCACCGTCAGCACCTTCGTTTCGTCCGCCGCCTCGATATCCGGCAATCCGGAAGGCGGATCGGCCCATACGCCTGCTCCAGAGTCGGATGTGAACACCTGCCCATCTTTGGTCGGAGCCGGAACCAGCGTATCCGCATACCCCTGTGCAGCGCTCCCTACGGAATCGGCGTACCCCTTCGTCGCCGCGTCCGTATCGGCGGAGGGCGACCCGAGATTCTCCACCCTCTCGTTCCTCATGTTCAGTATCCTGGCGTCGATCGACCGATTCTTCCCCTCGTACACCTCGAACACGCCGGAACCCGTCCCGGCGTAATCCTCCGCCTTCGTCGCCCAATGCTTCGCCGAATACTTCCCGTCCGCCACCACCACGTTCACACTCTCGGAAGCCCACTTCTCCGCCAGCGCTTCGGCGGCGACAGCCGTTGCGGACGCCCCCTCGGCGGATTCCTTGTACCCGAACGCCTGCGCAGTGTAATCCTCCGCGTCGGACAAATACCCCGCCATCGTCTCCAGCATCGTCGCAATCTCATCCGACATCGCGTCCAGAAGATTGATCCACCCGCCGAGCGTTCCGTCGAACACATGCATATCCCACGTATCCGTATCCACGAACAACGCCCCGGACGATGGATTCTCCGGGGCCGTCGAACCGGCGTACACTCCCGTCCACACCCACGTCGAGCCGTTGTACGACCGCAGCACCGCCGGTTCAGAAGACGTATCCAGCCACACGTTGTTCACCAGCGGATTCTCCGGCGGCGTCGCGCTCTGGAAGCGATTGATCAACCGATTGACGTAGAGATACAGATTATTGATCTCCTCGTTGTACTTTGACGAACTTATCGGCGTCTCGTGCTCCGCCACCTGATTCTGTCTCGCAGCCACAGGCAAACCCCATCACCGCCTTTCCAAAAGAACATTTCCCGAAAAGAACATTTCCCGGAAAGAACCTTTCCAAAAAGATCATTCCCAAAAGATCATTCCCAAAAAGAACATTTCCAAAAAGAACCTTTCCCAAAAGAACATTTCCAAAAGAACATTTCCAAAAGAACATTTCCAAAAGAAAGAGACGGGGTTTCCCCCGCCTCTTCGTCTCCCTATTTGATCCCCTTCTCCTCGTAGTACACCGCCATAGCCGCCTTCGCGTATTCCGCAGCTCTGTTCTCCAGCATATCGATCAACTCGCGCTTGTCCTTCCGCGACAAATCAGGATCAAGACGAATATCGTCCTTCTCTCTGTTGATCTCGGTGAACTTCGCCCGCGTCCTGTTGAACGCCTTCAGCAGCCGTTCGTCCTCGAATATCGTCCCCGCCGCGTCCGCGCGCTTCTTGTCGTCAAGCAACTGATCGTGATACGAATAGAACCTGTTCAACGGCTCTCCGGTCCGCGTCGTATCGTAGAAGAACCGCTTGAAGAACGGCAGATCGCTCGCCTTCCCGGCCTCCATCTTCGTCTTCTCGTCCACCAGCCCCATTCCGGTTCCTATCATGTCGAACGTCCACTCCGCAAGCGAAAGAACCTGCGCCCCTACTTCGCCGACGTGCTTGTCGTACATGAACTCCAGTATGATTGGGGAGGTTTTCGTCACCTTCCCGAGCAGCTTCGCCGTTTCCGACGTCCCGGTATGGAACTGCAACTCATCCGGCAGATGTTCATATCTCTTCGAGACGATGGGCCTATCCGTAAAGGAATCCTTGCCCTTCCATACCTGGATTATCGGCGCGATCATCGTCGGCACATACGGAGGAAGCAGATTCACAACCGAATTAGCAAACCCGCGCCACGCCTCCGGGTCTTTCTTCGCGGCCTCCGTGATCATCCTCTCGAACACCGCCGAAATAATCCACCAGTTATCCGCTTTCGGCAGGCGCGTCCACACATTCATCCCAAGCGTCTCGTTCTGCACCGGAATGAAGAAGTGCGTATCACGCATCCCCGGAGCAATGCGCTGGTACTTCTCCTCGTCGTCCGGGTTGGACAGAATCGCCAGCCGCATCAGCACGGAAGGAAGCACCTGATACAGCATCACCTTCGCGAACGTCTGCATCGGACGCTGCTTCGACACCTCGCGCACCTTGTCCAACCCCTGCACTCCGGCGTTGAAGAACGCCGTCACCGAGTTGAACCCGCGCCCCCACGTACCCGCGCGCCCGAAGTCAATATTCACGCTCCGCGCCTTCATCGCCGCGCGCTTCCTACCCATCTGCGGCTTCGTTCTGCGCAAGTATTCGTACTCGTACAGCTTCGGAGCCATCTCCACCATTTCATTTGCTCTGCCGATCCATCCGCCGACGCTCCTCGGAGTCTCCATGAGGTTCCGCAGCGTGCGGGCGATTCCCGTCGAAGACGCCAGCCTCCGTTGACGCCGAAGCTCCTTGGCGATAGCCTCGATGCTCGTTCCCTTCGGAAGCGACGTGATGGCGGAGTAGAACACACCGTCGTTGATCGCGTCCTCGATAAGCTGTTTGTGCTTCGGATCGTTCGAGAGCTGCAACATCAACCCCTTGATCGTCGCCACGAACGGCATCGCCCACCCCTCGGACTGAATCGCCGTTCCCTGCGCGTCCCGCAGGAAGTTCAGCAGCATGAACGCGGGGTTGTAGCGCGTCGTTCCCATCTTGAACACGTCGGCGGCGAACTGCATCCACGACAGCGCTCCCCGTATGAAGGGGTTTCCCGCCTTGCTTCCGGAATCGTACATCCCCTTCAACAGCACGTACAGCTCCGGGTCCGTCGAATAGTATTCCTTCTGTCCGTCGCGCCACACGTAGAACACGGCGTGCTCCTTCATATCGGCCTTCGACATCGCCTCCGACTTCGACGCCAGCCATCCGAACCCATCCAGACTGTTCGCCGCGTCCACGACCAGCTTGGCGAAATCGTTCCGGCTCTTGATCCCGTGGAACACCACCGCGTTGTGGATCATCACCTCGAACGGATCGAAAATCTCCGTCCGCTCGTGCTCCGCCACGCCGTAACGCTTCATGAACGGATTGCGCACGTCCACATACGAACGAAGATTCGCTCCGTTCTTCGGCGCGCCCTTCGTCAGCCAGTCGATGAAACCGTCCTCGTCCAGATCGCGCATGAAGGGGACGTAGTTCTCCCACTTCGTCCGCATCGCGTCGAACCCTTCCTGCGAAATAACGCCCGTATCCAGCAGCGTCTCCTTCACCATATTGTTGTAGATGTCCTGCACGCCCTTCAGCACGTCCTTGATATGCTGCGGCGTGTTCGCCACGACGGCCTCGTGATCGGTCCTCGGCCCGGTGCCCGGATTCATGTCGTTGTCGTAGTATTCGATGCTCTGCAACGACACCGCATACGCCGTAAGCTGATCGTACTCCTTCTTCGTCAGCTTCCCGACCAGGTTCATCATCCCTTCCACGTCCTTGTCCGCCTGCTTCATATACCCCGCGAGCGTCGACACCTGCGCGTAGAAGTCCAGCCTGTCCGGCAGGAACCCGCCGTTGTTCTTCATCTCCTCCTTCCCCTCCGGAGTATCCTTTATCCACTCCGTCAGGAGGTTCCACGAATGCTTGTCGTCCACAAGCCCCTCGTAGGACTTGAATATAGCGCGTTTCAGCCTGGAAGACACCAGCGTCTTCGAATACGGCTTCTTCTCTCCAGCGCTCCGCACATGCGCCAGCACCCGGCTTTCCGGCGACGACTCGTAGAAGGCCGACACCGCGTCGCGCAAATCGCCGAAATCCTCTACGAGTTTCGCATCCGCTTTGTCCAGCCTCGACTCGAACTCCACGAAGAACACCGGAGCCGCGGCCTTCGCCGCAGCCTTGTTGATGATGTAGTACTGCACGAACTGTGCCACGCCCTCCGCCAGCACCACGTCCTGCGCGGCCCCCGGACGCGCCGTTTGCTTCCCGAGCGACTCAAGCTCCTTCAGTATCCCCTTCTGCAACCCGGTATTCAGCTTCAATTCCGTCATCAGATGATGTCCGACCTCGTGCATCGCCGTCGGGAAGTCGTAGTCGTCCTTCGTCTTGATCAGCTTTTCCCGCTCGCTGTACACCCCGGTGCGATCCTCCGTATTACCGAATCGCCACGGAACAAGCCTCTTTACCAGATCGCGGATTTTCCGCAACCCGAGCGCGCGGGCCTCCGGATTCATCGACGGGCGCGGCGCTTCCCACGCCCTCGGCTGTCCCGCAAGCTCCTTCTCACCTTCGGGGGAGGCGAAGTCGACAGTCTCATCCTCCGCCATAACCTCCGCCTCGATCGTCTCGACTCCTTCGTTCACGTCGGCTTCAACTTCGGCGGCTTCGATTGTCTCTACGCTCTCTTCGACATTGGCGCTCTCGGCTAACTCGCTCTCAGCCGCAGCGCGCTCCTCCGGCGTCGTCAGCATCGTGTCGTAGAGGCTCACTAACGCATCTGACATCTCCACATTGTTGCTTCTGGCGAACGAGAAGAGTTCCTTCAACCACTGCTTGAACTTCTCGAAAACGCCCTGCAACCCCTTCGCACCCTTCGGCGCGACCCCGCGCTCCAGATACGCCTCGAAGCCCACTGCCAGCTTCTCGTGTTCCTTCTCCGCGAGGATGAACTTTTTGTTCTTGTCCTTCGACACGCGCACCACATTGTTCAACTGCCGGAAAAGGTTTTTTGTCTCATCGCTCGCCTTCCCCGTATTCATCTGCCGTAGCAGATCGTCCACGAAGAAGTGCATCGCCTCGTGCATGAACGTCGAAGCGTCCGCGTTCTCGAACAGCCGTATCTCCGGGCGAGCGTCCGTACCGCGACGGAACGTGATGCTCCCCTTCGCCTCCGCCCCCTCCCCCTGATAATATCCGGGGTAGGCGTTTCTCAGCTTGACAAGATCGGCTTCTGTTGCTACACTCTGTGTGAGGTAGTCGGCGTCGGAGGATAAATCCGCCTCGCTTTTGAGTACGTAGCGGTCGCCATCACGAACATAATTCGCTGGCATCAACACGTTAATAGTGGAATCCCCTCGTTGAATTGCCGCTAACAGTCTATGCCCTCCATCACTTACAACAAGGTATCCCTCTTGATTCACGCGAAGATAGATGGGAGTTTGAATATCATCCTTGGCATATCGGTTAACACGTTCGGGATCACTAGTTTCTCGCATATATTCAATCGTAACATCAGGTATTTCCGATATTGGAATAACAGTGCGAACCAATGGCCCAGTCGGAGGCTCACCTTCCCACACTTTCCCTAAATGTCTAGACCGTAAATCGCCAGCGCGAATTGCTTGAACTAGCTTGAGTGACTCTTCCGGCGTCATCTGTTGCGCGGCGTCGGTATCCCCCATCTGATACAGCGTCTCCTCCGCCCCTTCGCGCAGGGAGGCGGGCTGTTCCAACTCCACAACGTATCTCGTCTTCCCGTCTTTGCTTTCCGAAACAAGCACAACGGGCACATCGTCTTTCATTCGGAACGCTCGTGTATATATCCCGAGATTGTGTCCATCCAAACGATATTCTTCCCCGTCGATATCCTTTACAACGTCTCCGGTTCTGTCTTCCCCGTAAGAATCACGCTTCTTTACAGAAAGTCTTCTGAACGTATCCGCCTCGATGAACCGATTCTTCCTGTCCGCGCGTTCTATATCCGCATCGAGTTCCGCAAAGGAGACCTGTCTTTGATACCACGCCAACTCTTGCAAAGCCCGATTCGCTTCCGACTGGTCGATGTCCATCGCCGCCATTTTTTCCATAGCGGGGCGATTCGCAATCATACGGTCCAGGTCTTTTTTTGCGGAAACAAGAAGATTGGCGTACACACGTTCAATGAACTTCGGGTGGACGCTCTCGACAAGATCGGACAGATTGCGCGCTTCGACGCCCGTCTGCACGATCCTCCAATCGGGTTTCCCCTTCGGGTTCCGATGAAAAGCGACCCCCCACTCCTTCAACCCCTCCGCTCTCTTCTTGTCGGAAAGGGAACCCGCCCCGTAATTCACTATGCGTACTTCCACATTCCCTACGGGTATGGACACATGATCTCCGGAAGAAAGTTTCTTCGCATCCTCGAACGCCTTCGCGATGGCCTTCGCCCCGTCCGAATCCGCAACCACGCTCTTGCTCAAAAGCCACGGCATAACCGGGCTCGTCGGCGCTTTCGGCTCGGTGTTCTTGTCGGCCCCGGCGCTTCTCCACCGATCCCATTCCTCTCTATACACGCGATACTCCGCGTCGTACTCTTCTTTCTCAGCCCAATACGCTTTCGTTGCGGCGTCGAGAACAGCGTCTATCTCCTTGCCGGAACCCTTATGCTCTCCGTACTTTATTACGGAAGCCGATGCGCTCTCGGCATTTTTTATAGCAAGTTCCAACTTCTCCTTTTCCGTGTCGAACGAATCCATAAACCGCTCCGCGCTCGACTTCGACCGTATCAACCCGCTCTGCGACGCCTCCAACTCGTTGTACCGGCGTTCGGCCTTCAGCTTTTGGAGAAACACCGGATTCCCCGTGGTGTTCGCCATGAAATTGGCGAACTGATCGGCGTCGTTCCCGCCTTCTTCGGTCAGCGTATCCACTTCGCCCCCGCTTCGGAACTGTTCGATACCCCGCGCCTTCCTCTCAAGAGTCTGCCACATGACGGCATCCGACGTCTTCTCCGTGGAATACGCGATAATCTCGATTCTGAATCCGTCCGGGTCGGCCAGATACAACTCGTTTTTCTGTCTGATGATGCGCCCTTCGCGCTGCTCCAGATCGGAAGGACGCCACGGCGCGTCGAGATGATGCAGCGCGACAAGCCGCTCCTGCGCGTTCATCCCCGCTCCCATCATGTCGGTCGAACCGATGAGTATCCGCACATTGCCGGAATTTACACGAGCGAACAACTCGGCCTTCTTTTCAGCAGTATTATGATCGTGGATAAACTGAATCTCGCTCTCCGGAATGCCCATTTCCTGCGAAAGAACCTTGCGCAAATCCTCGTACACCGAAAAGCCGCTGTCGGCTGTCCTCGCCAGAGCCGTCATGCGAAAATCGGCGTACTTCTCCTCGTTCTTCTCAAGAAAATCTTCGGCTGCCTTTACGCGGCTATCCTCCGAATCCAGCAGATTCTCAAGCGCCGATTGCAACCCCCTCCACTGTTCGATGAAGGGCCGCCCTTCCAGACGCTTCATGATCCTCGCGGCATCCCCTTCGCCGAACACACCCTCGGCAAAAGTCTTGAACATCTTCTTCGCTTTCGCTTTCGACCCGGAGGAAGGCACCGAATCATCGCAAAACACCAACTGCGCTCCTCGAACATCGTCCCACTGATCGTACAGCCGCTTGATATTTCTCGCCGCCCGCATCACCTTCCCGTTTTCATTTCTCGGAAGGGTTGGGTCGATAGTCCGAATGTCCAGCGAGGCGATGCGCGCATCGTTCAAAACCCACAACGGATTGTCGATGCGTCTGTATTTGGAGTTCCTCGCGTTGCTCTCTATGGCGTTCATCCGCGCGGTGAGGTAATCGAAATACTCGGTTTGTTCCTCCGACGGCTCCCCGGTGTCCAGCTTCCTCTCGTTCCGCCCCGAATCCGGATTCTCCACTATCTTGGGAACGGGAAACTCGGTCCTCTTCTTTTTCCCTTCCGGAAGCGACTCGTTCTCCCTCTCCATCTGAATCCGGTACGCATCCTTCAAATTCTGCAAAGTGATCGTATCCGCGAAGTGCTTGTAAATCTGCTGCAACGAAGAGAGGTTCACCAGAGACGAAAGAACGCGCCTCGGCTTGAGCTTCTGCGTCGCAGTGTACTCAAGACGGGTTTCGGTGATCGTGTACGCTCCGGCCCATGCGTCGAAGTGCTGAAGATTCCTGCTCGCAAGTTCATCGTATGCGAGATACTTCATCATCGTGTAAATCTCGACGAGACTGTTCGACACCGGCGTCCCCGTAGCGAAGGCGACTCCCCCGCCGCGCTTGCGCAATCCGCGCGTCTTCACGTACATGTCGAACGACTTCGCGGCCCCTTTCGGGTCGTTCATTCCGGCGATGCGTGGATTCCCCGACGAATACTCCAGGTTCTTGAACAAGTGAGCCTCGTCCACCACAAGATAGTCGATTCCCATTTTCTCGAAATCGTATCCTATCTCGTCCCGTTTCCCTTCGGCGAGTTCCGCCAACCTCGCCTTGTACTTATCTATCCTCTCTTGAATCTGCTTGACGCTTCTCGAATTCCCAGTCTCTTCCGCATCCTCAAGCGCGGCCCGAAGCCCGGAAAGCTGCTCGTCGATAATCGCCTTCTCGTCGACCGCCGCGTTCTCTATAAACGACAGATGCGAATGCCCGATGATAACCGCGTCGAAATCCCCCGTCGCTATCCGCGCGAAAAGCGCTTTTCTGTTTTGCGGCTTCATACTCTTTTCGGAAGCGGCAAGCACGCGCGAACCAGGATAGAGCTTGTAAAAATCCCTCGTCCACTGTCCCACGAGGTGATTCGGAACCACGAAAAGAGGCTTTTTGGAAGCTCCCATGCGCCGACGCTCCATCGCTCCGGTGATCAACGCATACGTTTTCCCCGCGCCGACCACGTGGTCGAGCAGCACGGAATCCGTCCTGATCATCCGCCACGCCGCGTCCTTCTGCGTATCCCTCAACTCGACGGAAGGGTTCGCTCCGGCTGTGACAAGAAGCTCCCTCCCGTTGAATTTCGGCTCCACATGGGTATTCATCTTCTCGTTGAACGCATCGACAATCTTGTCCATTATCCCGGCGTCGCCGCGAGCCCACTTCTCGAACTCTCTCGACATCATCTCCACCAGCATATTGGCTCTGTCCGTTGCTTCCCTGTCGATGGTGCGGTTATCTCCGCTTCCGACATACGCCTTCAGCATCTTTCCCTGCGTTGCGGCATTGAAGAAGTCAAGAATGGAGAAATCCGGGTTGTTGAACATCCCACCCCACTCCGTCTTCAACACGACGTCGGACGCCATCCCCACGATTTTTCCAGTAGCGCTCGACACATACACGTTGACGTTCTGCAATCCGAGGTCGGAGAGAAACCTTTCAAACACGCCCGCAGGAATCCACGAACCCTTCAAAGACGGTGTGACCTGAGCCGCCGTCTTCGGAGCGGGCTGCACCTTCCGAAGCGCCTTCACGTTCGCTTCCATCCGGTGCTTTTCCGCTTCCGCGAGCTTCTTCCTCACATTCCCGGAAAGATACTCCGAAGCGTCCTCGTACTTGTTGTTCGCCGGATTCAGAAAGATTTTCGGGGCCTCGCCGGATGCAAGTTCGGCGACAAGCTCGTCCCGATCCTTTCCGGAAATCTCGCTCATATATTCAAGATCGACCTTCCCGCGCTCCCTGATGGATGCGTGCAATGCGGGATCTGCCCCGTCAACGGATACTATCTCCCTGTACGGATGCACCACGCGCCGGTCCAGAATATCCGCGACGACCGCGCTCGCTTCTCTGACGGGGGCTCCGGTTTTTTGGGACTGACTCTCCGTCACACCGGCGTCGTACTCTATTTCTATCCCCGCTTCGGCTCCGACATCCTCTCCGATCATGGCCCTGTTCGCCTTGCTCGACACATGCCCGAAGGTTTCCACGAAGTTGTTGTACGCTTCCCGAAGCCCGGAACGAATCTCCTCCATATTCGCCGCGTCGCGCAGTTCCGCAAGATTGAGCGCCAGCATCCGATTCCTCAAGTCGAGCAATCCGTTCAGCCTTTCATAATCATTTTGCGAAAGAGTGCGCGTTTTCCTTCCGGTTTCTATCTTCTTGAGAATGTCGTCGAACTCCCACTCAAGACTCGACCCCTTCCCGGCGGCTTCCGTTCCCGCCTTGTACAAGCGGTCGATCCCCTTGCCGACATCCGTCTTCGCGGCGAACGCGTCGTTCTTGTTGTATATCCCGGCTTCTTTCGCGAAGGCGAAGAACTCCTTCATCTTCACCGGAAGATCGGACGCCGAAACACCTTCCTTCAATTCGCGCGCAATGCGCGCCATCCCATGCCACTCCTCGGCGTTGTTCCCCCACGGGATTCCCGGCACGATATCGACGATGACGGAGTTCCCCGAAACATCGTCGTCCGTCCTCATGCGGATTTTCCCGTCCGGCTCAAGACGCATACCTCCAACGGGAATATCGCTCTGCATCGCCATCACGGCGGAAACATCCAAATCCCTCTTGGATGGCTTCAGCGTCCCCTTCAGCTCCGCGAAATCCCCTGCAAGAATATCGCCGAACGCTTTGACGAAATCTCTTCCATCGTCTTCGACAGTGTGCTCTTCCCCGGCGTGCATCTTCCCGCGCATCGAAGGCTCTCCGAGAATATGATTCGGATGCTCCTCGAAATACCGGTTCACGCTTACCCTTTCCCCGGCCTTGTTCGTCACCTTGCCGGAAGAATCGAGCCACGCGGCCTTCATGTCCGGGGATTCCCCCTCGTGCAGCTTTTGAAGGAAGATGATGTCCGTCGTCACTTCCGTTCCGGCGTTCGCCTTGAACGCCGTATTCGGCAGACGCACCGCGCCGAGGAACTTGAAATCTTTCGCAAGTTGCGCGCGCCCCCTCGTATCACCGGCGTCGAGGAAATGATGCGTAATCACCATCGCCATCACCCCGCCGGGGCGCAGGTGCTTCCCCGACTTGCCAACGATGAAGTTGTGAAGAGACAAGCCCTTGAGTTCCTCATACCCTTTGGCGTGCGTCCGAACGGCGTCTCTGGCGAACGGCGGATTCCCTATCACTATGTCGAAAACCCCGTTTCGGAACTTCGCATACTCGAATCCGCTCCCCCCGATGACATGCGCGTTCGGGAAAAGCATGGTCGCCAACTGCCCCGTAACAACATCGAGTTCCGTCGCGTGCCACTCCGTCGCCGACGCCAAGTCTTTCGGCTGCAAGCTGATGAAATTCCCCACACCGACCGTGGGTTCAAGCGCTACTCCGCCCTCGAATCCGAAATGACGCACGGCATCCCACATCATCCGAACAACCTTCTCGGAGGTGTAATGCGCGTTTCTTGTGGAAGCCATCGCGTCGTTCCATGCCGACATCCCCCATTCGGCTCGCGAATTAAACAGCCACTTCAATTCGCGATGCGCGCCGAGCCACATGCCGGACAACTCGCTCTCGTCCTTGAACACGTTCGGCAAACCGCCCCACCCGACGAACTTCGCCATTACAGCCTGTTCTTCCGGAGTCGCATACCGCCCCTCGTCGAGAACCCGCTTCAACGTGCGAATGGCGTTCAAATTCGCTTCGAGCTTTTCCTTCGGCGTCCCTAAAACAAAAGAGAACCCCTCGGATACCGAGAAGTTCCCTGGGTTTTCTCCTGCAAGAGCGGGTTTCGTTCCTGCTATATTATCTCTCGGATTCAGAGTTCCGGACTTTCCGCCGTCTCCTCCGGTAGCCTCGCCGGTTCCGGGTTGGCTTCCAAGCGCCGTCTTCTTTCCTCCCTTGCCTCCGCCCTTGCGTCCGCCATCTTTTCGTATGCCCATTCCGGACGCACCAGAAACATCTCCCTCGCCTCCGACCACGCCTCGTCGTCCGTCATCCCCGGAGACCCCGCCTTCAGCGTATCCATCTCCATCCTGGCGAGCATCGCCATCCCTCTCGCCTCGCCCTTCAACTCCTCCGGAGTCAGGAATTTCACCAGTTCCGGGTGCTCCTTCCTCAAGTAATCCATCGCTATCGACTGCATCTCTTCGTGCGTCATCGGCAATCGCCTCCTCGTTGCTCGATTCTACACCTTTATCAATCAATTCGGGAATCTG
>ERZ795052.5665-NODE-5665-length-11996-cov-7.447115_pt1 | contig 11996 bp, 9 predicted proteins | sample MGYA00375136_ERZ795052 | MGnify/ENA primary metagenome ERZ795052 (study PRJEB30181, sample SAMN05720156) | activated sludge metagenome | isolation source: Anaerobic digester | place: Japan | collected 2015-05-26 ... | reverse complement strand
TCAAAGACCGTGCTTTCCTTTTTACTTATTTTAAGCCTTATTTAATCAATTTTTTTCCTCTAATTTTTCGTAAGCGTCAAATTAATCACAGGTCAAATAATGCTGTATAATTTTAAAAAACTCAGGAAAAAATTTTTTTCATACTTTACTTTAGGGATTTCAAAATATCATTGAACTATAAATAAAGACACCACAAACATATATGTTTATATGAAATATAAATGGGATAATACCAGCGTTCATATAATGTTATCAAATCAAAAATTTGCATCCATTATTATGTCTGAATTATCTTTACAATTGTGTATGTATATTACATCGTTATTTTGTGATGTAAAAGCTGATACAGTTCTTCATCGCTATCTGTATCAGGTAGCCTGCTAAAAAGATTGCACAGATATTGATATGGCTCTGGATTTTCTTATTTTTTCAATGGATAAAAGAGATTTTATTGATGAGATACAGTTTGTCCTTGTGGAGATTGTTATCGCTCTGATCATTATAGGCTTGTTGACCTTTGTCATCATCAGAGCTATTGCTCGTAGTTTTTCAAATCCAATTCAAAATACAGTAGCTATATTAAAAAGGCTTGCAGAGGGGGATCTTACTGCAGAAAGCAACGATTTTCTTGCTGATGAATTTGGTGATATGATTCGCAACTTCAAGCTCTTCCAGAGGAAATTTCGTGGCACAATTAGCTCATCACTTGATTCTGTTGTTCAACTTGCTGCTTCTGCTGAGGAACTGGCTGCAACAAGCGCAAAGATGTCAGATGGGGCACGGACGCCCGGCTTCTTCTAAGAAAAGACGGTACATCATTTCACACATATCCCTCACACCAGCACCACCACCCTTTTTGTCCAATTTCGGGTGTATAGCCGAAGTATTGCTTCTATACTACATATAGACCTATTTTTTAAACTTAATCAATCAAACCCTGTAATACAATCCCGATTTAACACTACATCATCCACCGGGCTGTGCATATGCCTCAAATTTTTTGACACTCGCAAATGTATAAATTCTCTCTGTTTCCCTGCTTGCATGACCCAGCAATTCTTAGATATATCGCTAATCTACTATGCTCATAGGTAAATCCCTGGTAAAACTATGCCGCAATATATGAACAGCTATACTTTCATTTCTATATATTTAAAAAAAACACCTTAATAAAATAATCTTGTCAATTCAAAACTCTTTAATTTTAAATAAAAATTTTATTGTAAAATATAATGTAAACATCTATTATTGAAGTATTACTTATTGAAACCCAATTGATATTTTTATAGCAATCTCAGACCCATTTAAGCTATGTGTAAAAATTTGAAGCAACTCATGCAAAAAAATTTATTAAAAAAGGATGAAATCTCATTTTGAGTGGAATTGATATATGCTCACAGATCAAGATTTAATCATTAAAACCTTAAGCTTTGCAGCAGTGGCTCATGGAGATCAAAGACTCCCCGGGAGCAAAACACCATACCTCTATCACTTAACCTGTGTTGCCTTTGAGATAACATCCGCAATATTTGCAGGGGATATTGAGGATCCAGAATTTGCAATTCAATGCAGCCTTTTGCATGATACAATAGAAGACACCTCTGTAACCTTTGATGATCTAAAAAATACATTTAATGAAAAAATTGCCTTAGGAGTTTTAGCTCTATCCAAAAATAAAAATCTTCCTAAGGGATTACAATTAAAAGACTCTGTAGACCGAATCTTAAAAATGCCGAGGGATGTTGCAGCTGTAAAACTGGCAGATAGAATAACAAATCTTGCTCCTCCCCCTTCTCACTGGGAAAAAGAAAAGATTATCAACTACAGAGAAGAATCTCTATTTATACTTGAAAAGCTTGGCTTTGCCTCTCCATTCCTTGCAAGGAGATTAGAAGAAAAGATCAAATCCTATGGCAAGGGTTCTCCGCCAGAGCACTGAAATTTTTTATTTTCATAATCATCAAGAATTTTATAGATCTCCCAGAAGGAATAAAAGAGCGATAACACTATAGGCCCTATAATCACCCCTGGCAAATTAAAGGCCTGTATGCTGCCAAGGAGTAAAAAGAAAAAAAGCAATGGGTGAAAGCTTAGCTTCTTGCCAAAGGCCTTTGGCTTGACAATATTTTCCAGAAACAAATACCAGGACAAAGACCACAGAGAAATAAAAATCGCTGAGCCATGTTGACCAGTGTAGTATAAAATCAATGAGGCTGGCAGCCATATTAAAGTTGTGCCTATTACAGGAATAAGAGAAAGAATCGCAGCGATTGTCCCCCATAAAAGAGGCATGGATATACCCACAAAATAAAGCCCCAGGCCTACCATCAGCCCCTGTAAAAACATTATGAACAAATTGCCAAGCATTAGTACATATATAACCTCTTTGAGCCTTTCAACAACCTCCATCTCAAGTTCTTGAGGCAAAGGTAAAATTCTATAGACAGCTCCTTCAAAATTATATGCATCTTTCAAAAGAAAAAACAAAATGAGCATCATCAAAAAAAAGTTTATGGCAAACTTTATAGGATAGGATATTATTTCTGTTATACTCTCAAACATGGACATTGATGTGCTTTTAAAATATAGTAAAATCTTCTCCCCAGCTTCTGCCTTGCTTATCTTTAAAAAGTCAAGAATCTTCTCAACCAGAGGGCTATTGCCAAAGTGTTTAAGGTAGTCATTGATTATTGTTATTTCAAGGGACTGATAAAGCTCAAAGGCTTGCTCTGAGAGCATTATCAAAACTATAACAACAGGTATTATAACAAGGCAGATGAGGCCTAAAATTAAAATGGAAGAGCTCAAAAATCTTTTTTTTACAAACTTAAGAATAAAATCATGAAGAGGCCTTAAGGTAACATAAAAAATCAGAGAATATAAAAACACCCATACATAATATTTAAAGATATAGAGAAGAAAAATGATGATCAGAAAAAAAAGCACCAAAAAGTAAATCTTCATTCTTCTGTTTTGCTGTAGGAGTTTATATGAATCATTGCTACCCATGGTATTTTCCCAGATAAAATTTTATGGTGGCACAAAAGTGCCACCATGTTAACCTGCAAGCGTTTTTAGCGCAAGCCTTAAATCTTCATCTGGTAAGATAATGAGATAGATCAGCAGCAAGTTTGGATATTGCATGATCAAGATATGATTCATCAGAGATCTTTTTCTTTAAAGCAGTAATCTTTTCCTGATCTCCTAAAATTTTACCCTGCCTTATCTCACGATCCTCCATTTTCATGAGATTACTCATAAAAACCTCCGCGGCCTGCTGTTCCTCCCTGAACAGTTTTTCTGGCCTCATTTTTTAATCGACACCTAAATTTAATTTAATAAAAACTTTTTCCTTTGCAAATAAAAACTTTGCCATGATTTAAAATTTACCCTATTAGTTAAATAGACACATTTTGGCTGTTACATCTCCTTTAATCCAAAAAAGTATTGACTCAAAATCTTTAAAATTATTTATATTTACAGGAATTTATCCGATTCTTTTTTTAAAGGTTAAAGGGAGTCTTTTATGAAATATACAATGGTAAAGCAATTCTATAATGCAGCTATAGATAATGTCTTTACGTTCTTTTTCAAAATAGTTGACTTTGGGAAAATTATGATTGAGGCCTTTTGGGGTCTTTTTGATATATTTGCAGCTTTTTTTCTTATATTTTACAACTTATTTATGTATGTATACTACTTCTTCCTCTTTCTAATAGATACAGGCTCTGAGTCAGGTGGAGCTACTCCCTATAGAATCAGACGTGCCTCTAAGAGAAGTAAAATCCCTGCTGTTCAAATGGACACATCTCCAAATCCAATTCCTGCTATGTATAGAGTCAAAACTGTTACATCGGACGCAGGAAAGGCTGTTGCATCATCAGTTCAAAGCGCAGCAAGCACTGCCAGTTCAGTTGCAAGCTCAGCAAGCAATACTATAAGCCAGACACTAAAGCCTCTAAAACCTGCTCCTGTTGGCACTGGTTCAAAAATGTCCATAAAATCCATAGCAAAAGATTCTGCGGAGTTCCTGCTTGATATTTTTAAAACTCTTAAGGATTTTATAATAAAACCTATAAAAGCAATAGCTGAATTCCTCTCTACCAAGCTTATGCCAGTTAAAGAGAGCGATGTTAAATTCAATCAGGCAATGCAAAAGCGAAGCCTCATAGATGAGTATCTCAAGGAATATGAAAAAAAACAGAAAAAGAGAATATAATCAGTTACAAATCTTTAAATGAAATCTCTATACAAAATAAAAGCTCTCCCCCTTTTTATAACAATGTCCGCTGCCTTTATTTTTGGCTATGGAGATTTACTGTTCCCAATGAACTTTGAGAGGCTTCACATATTTCTCTTTAACCTGACAAGTGGCGGTTTTACAATTCTCTACCTCACAAATAAAAGACAGAGCAATTCCATAAGATTGATTCTATTTTTTTTATTAAGCATTCTCTTTGCTATTACTGCCTTTTTTAAGCTTTACCTCATTGCAGCCCTCTGTGGTGTTATACTTGCAATAATTGTAGAGACTTTCAGGGAAGAGAGATTTGGCTTTTTCCCCTATGTATTTTTTAAACCCCCTGTCTCTTCTTCAGAAAAATTTCATCAGGCATCCCTTTTATGCCTTGTTATAGCTCTATTACTATCCTCTTTTGTTATTATCAATGAGATTTACCTTAAACTATTTTATTACGAAAAGCTCACCCTGGATGTCTTTTTTCTTGGATTTTCTTTTCCTGTCTCTCTTATAACTTTTTCAATTATTTTCAGCATATTTGAAGATTCAAAAAGGCACTGGGTATTATATGCAGAGCATTTCTCCTTCTGGACCATTTGCGCAGGGGTTATAATATTCTTCCTCTTTATTATAGCAAAAAGCTTTGCAGGTGAGGTCTTTATATCCTTTACTCTATTTTTTACTGTTATTTTTATTTTTGTTTTATTTAAAAAATTCGGCAAAAGAGTTCAGCAAAAATACTTCTTAGTATCAGGAATTTATTTTTTGATGGCAACAGCCATAACAGGGATTTTATACATTTTACTTAAACAGCTATATTATGATGAGTTTCTTGGTAAGCTAATACTTAGGATGCACGCATTCTATTCCCTCTATGGGTGGAATCTCACAGGTATGATGGTAATAATAAGATGGGAGGATTTCCCCATAGCTTTAAATACCAGAAAGGCTATAATCTTTCACTGGGCTGTTGTGCTGATTCTTGCTCCTCTTGCAAAGATTTATAACATACTGGCAATACCAGCCATTATATCCTATATCGCCTTTATATCAGTATTCTTCTTCTCAAAAAATAGACTTAAAAAAATTCTGTAACCCCAAAGGCGATGGCTATTCCTTTTTCTTCAGGGTATAGATTAAAGCTTACCAGCGGTTCCTTTTTGTCGGATGCGATCTCTCTCTGGAAAACAGAATATGAGGGAGTCATATAATACGAAAGCCCTATCTCAAAGGCTTTAAGAATGACTAAAGCAGAGGCTGCCATCTTGCCTTTTCTGCTGTCCCAGTTATAAAAGGCATAACCCCCAAGGGAGAGCTCTGACAGATAAAAAGACCATCCAGCAAACCTATAGCCCTTATAAAACATCCCGCCGCCAGGTATAAAAATTGAGATAACAGCTGCTGTTTCATCTGGCATTGAAAAAAGAGGTGGGAGCAAATTCTGCTTATGGTAATTATAGCTAAGCTGATTGTAATAAGAAACAGAAAAAGTCAAAGGGATGGTGGCCCATAAAAAATATTGCAGTCTTTGATCTCTATTTTCTTTGTCATTATCTTTAATCCATGGGAAAAAGTTGATCTTATAATCATTTATATGCAGGGGTAGCAAAAAATGTAGTGCAGTTATTGTTGCTATTGCCAGAGCCCCAGAAACATCGCATTCGCCTTTTTTTATACCAAGGTAATCCATAGACAAAAAAGATCCATACCCTGGAAGGCAAAAATTTGCACCCTGATTTATAACGCATGTAGCAATTATAGATTCCTTTGCACTTCCTCTTCTTTTATTGAGTTGCTCCTCCTGGCTATAAAATCGCGCAGTGTTTTCATTAATCTTTTTATTGATATTTTTTATAAACTGAGAGGTATCTGCGTATAAATCAAATTCAAGTTTATCATCTTTGTTAATATCACCTCCCACTATCTTAGAAAAAAACCTATCAACGGAGGTAACTTTAACTAACCCCCTATTGGTTTTATATTCCCCAATCTCAAGCCCGTGCCACTGGCCGGCATTGATTGTTAAAATCCCCCCTTCTCTTTTTGTTGTGGGAACAAGCTTTATTTTAGAAAACCTCTCAGCTATGAATCTCCCTCCCTTGAGGGATAAATTGGAAGGGAGAGTTGCTGTAATTATCTTTTCTTCATCCTTAAATAGATAGTCACTTCCTGCATCAATAATTTTTATTCTTAAGCTATAAACCCCACTGTCAAAATCAAGCTGCAAAAGGCACAAGGAACTTGCACCATAATTTTTAGCTACTATTTTCAGTTGCCCATAATCTTCACTTTTTATGAATTCCTTTATATTTAAACGCTCAGGCAAAGTTATAGGATAAAGTCTCCTTGAGGCAAAAAAGCCCTCTTTTACCATATACTCACAGGACTTTAATATCTCATCATGAATTTGCTCTCCATTATAAAGAGGGATAAGAGCTATAGAATTAGCAAACAAACTCATTGGATGAATTATCTTTATAAAAAAAAGCAGCAAAATAAAAGTTATCTTTTTTCTCATAATACAATTACCTGGATATCAAACGCTTTTTAAAACAATCATAATTCAATCTCTTTTGTCATCTCTTTTAAATTGAATCTCAAAATTTAATCAATGTTAATTCTTTAATATTTATATAGAATAAATACTCTAATATATCCTTGCGGGATATTAAAAATAGCATTTATTACTGTAATAAATAACGCACAACTAAAAAGAAAGTATCTTCAAATAGCGCCAATTATCAATCATTGCAATAAAATTCTCTACGATAAAGAAAAAATTGAAAAACTTCAGCCCCTGCAGGCTTTTTGTATTGAAAAATTTTCCATCTCAAAGTAAATTCATCTTATAACTTTGCCACTTAATTTATCAAAGATATTGATGCTAAATTATTCAGGTTTTTGGGATAAATGAAATTAAAAAAAATTAAAAGAACAATTGCTTTTGCTGCAATAATATTTTTCTATAACCAGTATAAATCCCATGGTGCAGAATACTTTACTAAAGCTACAATACTTGCAGGCACTGGTCCTTCTTTTGTATCTGGATTTTATGAAGACTACTTTAAAACTGGATGGAAAAGCCACTTCGGCATATTATACAACCCTGACTTTTCAAAATATTTTTTTATCCAACCATCCTTTGCCTATTCCTCTTATGAAATGGATGCATCGTCACAGTCTATTTTACGGGAATGGGATTTTTCCATTGCTGGCCTTCTGGGATATTACATTTTGCCTTTTTCTATTGTTACTGCAGGCCTATCTTTTCATGAATCCTATGACATCCTCACTACTTATAACACAAATAGCAAAGAAACAGCTTTTAAACCTGCAGTCTCTGCACAGGTTTCAGCTCTGGTTTATCTTGGTAGAGGTATTGGCCTTTTTACACAATGTGACTTAAAGCGAAGGGAAATATCAGAAAAAAAATTCGACACAATCTCAATAACTTTTGGCGCAACATACAACTATTACGATTACATGGAAGACATAGAAACTCGAAGCAACTCCGAAAAAAAGATAGAGATCTTTAGAAAAGCCGAAAATGAGCTTAAGACTAAAAATTTTGAAAATGCCAAAAAGCTCTTTCTGGAATTACACGAGATTGACAGCGACTATCCAGGGCTTGATTACCAGCTGAAAAGAATCACGGAGATTGAAGAATATTATAATCTGGCAAAAAAACATCTATCTTCAAAAAGCTATTCAAAATCAATTCGAAATCTTGAATACTGTGCTCCTTATATTAAAGAATGTGAAACCCAACTTTTATCCCTGAGACAGAGTCTGCGCATTTATATCTCTCAATGGGAAAAACAGGGCATAGCTTTATACGAAAAGCAACAATATCAGGGCTGCATTGATTTGATGGAGCAGATATTAGCAGTGGATCCAGGAAACAAAATAGCTAATATATATTTGCCACGAGCCATAAAAAGAAAAAAGGCAATTGAATCTCTTTCAGGATTTACCGATGACAATTAAGAAAAAAATCGTCTCCATATTCTTGTTACTTTTATCAAGTGGACTTTTCCCCTTCTCCTTTATTACCATCTCAAAGATAAAAACAGAGGCTATCGCCAATCTGCAGGATCAATCCAAAATCTATACCTACATATTTTCAAAAGCTATAGTCAACAGCCTCTTCATGAATGGTGGAGATATTGACGCCACAGCAGTTGATACAAAGGAACTAATGTCAATCTTTTCACCTCTCAGGGAATATGGCCTTGCTCAGGCAGATGTTATATTCCTTTCTGCTAACCAATCAAAAAATGGCACTGTTATAAATAAAAATTTTTTACAGCAAGAGAATCCCAGCTATGGTTTGCCAAAATCAAAACTTTCAAATAGTGAAATTCGGGAACTACTGTATTTTGATGGCAGCTTCAGAGAAAGAGGCGATGAGAAGAAATTCTTTGAATTTATAAAAAGCGCTGGCCTGACTGGGAAAGCTCCCCTATGCCTTGTGCGCTTTACAATAGACAAAGATATTGCCCTTAAAAATGTGGAGAGGCTAAAAAAGTATTTATTCCTTTCTTCTTCCATCATCCTTATTCTATCTATTGCTCTTGCCTTTTTTCTGGGAGGATTTATATCTAAGCCTATTATCTCTTTAACAGAAAAAGCTGAAAGACTCAAAAATGGGCAATACTCTGCCAGAGCACAAATTTCATCAAAGGATGAAATAGGAGAACTTGCTGCAACCTTTAATAACATGGCAGAGATTATAGAAGAAAAAATTGCAGAGCTTGAAAAAGCAAATATAGAATTACAGGAATTGGACAGACTGAAGGACGAATTCCTTGCAAATACATCTCACGAGCTAAAGACACCGGTCCATGGAATTCTTGGGCTCACAGAGTCTCTCCTTGATGGGACCTTTGGAGAGCTAAATGAAAAATCAAAGCATATCCTATCAATGATTGCCAAAAGCAGCAGGCGCCTGGCTTCTCTTGTAAATGACATTCTGGATTTTTCAAAGCTAAAAAATAATGATGTAGATCTCAACATAAGAGATCTTGATCTCTCCTCTGTTGCAGAGGCTGTTGTGACAATATTGCGCCCTCTTGCAAAAGAGAAAGAAATAGATCTCCTCAATAAAATCCCATCAGGAGTTTTTGTAAAAGCAGATGAAAGTCGCCTTGAACAAATTCTCATAAACCTTGTTGGCAATGCTATAAAATTCACACATAAAGGCTTTGTCCACTTAGAAAGCTCCACATCTGATGATAGGATAATAGTCTCTATTATTGACACAGGAACGGGAATACCTGAGGAAAAACAACAGAAGATATTTGAATCCTTTTTCCAGGCAGATGGAAGTGAAACAAGAGGCTACAGCGGAATTGGTCTTGGACTTGCAATTACAAAAAAGCTTGTAAATCTTCATGGAGGAGAGCTCTGGTTTAAGACTAAAGCAGGGGAAGGGACTGTCTTCCACTTTTCTATTCCAGTTGGCAAGCCACAGGCAGATTCAAGCTATAGCATAAATAAACTGTGGAAGAATTTTTATGATACAGATTCAACTCCAGTTATAAATGTCCCCTCTAGTTCTTTAACTGGGGCTAAGATCCTTGTAGTTGACGATGAGCCAATAAATCTGCAAATACTATTAAATCAGCTAAGTAAAAATAACTATAACGTAAAAGTTGCGACCAACGGCAAGGATGCCTTAGAGGCAATAGAAAAAAATGAAGAATTTGATCTCATATTGCTTGATGTTATGATGCCAGAGATCTCTGGCTTTGAGGTGTGCAAAAGAATAAGGGAAAAATTTAGCCCCCATGAACTGCCAGTTGTTCTTCTTACAGCAAAAAATACACGGGAAGATATTATTACAGGCCTAAGCCTCGGGGCAAATGATTATATAACAAAACCCTTTGACCGTGAAGAGCTTCTTGCGAGAGTAAAAAACTATATAGCCCTGAAAAAGGCAGCTGAGGAACAAAAGCGCTTTCTTATTTTAAAGCAGGAGCTTGAAATTGCAAAGAGTATTCAACTTACAATTCTCCCAGAAAAGCTACCTTCAATTGAAAAGCTTACTATAAATGCAAAATATGAGCCTATGATGGAAATTGGAGGAGATTTCTATGACTTTATAGTCCTTGATGAAAAGCGTATTGGAGTATTGATAGCAGACGTTACAGGTCATGGAGTATCTGCGGCACTAATTGCCTCAATGATCAAAGTAGCTCTTCACATGTCTTATAAGTTTGCGGACAATCCTGCCATGATGCTTACAAATCTAAACTCATCTCTACATGATCATATCTATGGAAGATTTATAACCGCTCTTTATATTTTCATCAACACAGAAGAAATGACTCTGACATTTTCCAACGCAGCTCACTGGCCCTTTTATATACACAACAGAGAAAGTAACAAGATCACAGAACACACTGTAAGAGGCAGACTCATAGGACTAAATTCTGATGGGAACTTCCAAAACAGCACTGTAAGACTCAATAATCACGATCGAATAATTATATTTACAGATGGAATAATAGAAGAAAGAAATTTTGAGGGCAACTCTCTTGGAGAGACAAACTTAGTTGAAATAATAAAAGCAGCTGCAACAAAAAAGCCAGCACGATTATTAGATGATATTTTTTTGAAGCTTTATGACTGGTCATCATCTGCAAATAAAGAAAGCCTTGAGGATGATGCAACGCTAATAGTTATTGATGTTAATCTTTGAGCTCTATCTCTACAAGAATTGGCTGATATAGAAGTGGATCAATATATATGACAAAAACTTTTTTGTCATAAGAAAATATCTCTTTTCCTGAATAAGGCCATATCTGCGCTTCTTTATTCCATAGAGGTTTATAGACAGAAATGCTTTTTGCAAAAGGAATTTCCCCAAAATCCTTAAAGCGAGCCATCATAATCTGCCCTGTAAAAATCTGAGAATATAAAATTATAAAGCTCTGAAGGTAAGAGTTATAAGAAATTGAACACTCCCCGCTGACATCGCCAAAAAACTCTCCTGCATCTTGCAGATTGGCCACCCAATTCCCATTGCTGTCAAGAAATTCATAGGAGGATCTATCTGTGATAAAATCTTCCTTTACACGGGCAAAGGCAACAGGAAAAGACATCCCCTTTTTAAAATGACCTGCAATGTATACATATCCCTTATGCCTGATTGCAGAGGCACCAAAAGCCGGGGGATTGTCTGTAAAGAGATTATCAAGCCTTTCAAAATGAATCTCATCCCCCTTTTTCCACCCATCTGGAATTTTCCAGAAAGCAATGCCAACTGAAAGAATTTTGAATTCAAGAAATTTAGAGTAATCAGGTATAAAGACATGTAAAAAATAGACATAAACCCTATCCTTAACACGGACCCCATCAAGAGCCCAAAGTCTGTGGTGTAGCGGATTCTCCTGTGGGTTATTTTTTATGAATTGAGTTACTTTCCCATTTTCTGTTAAAAACTCAAGCTTTATATCTCGAAAATTACCGGGATTAATTTTATCACTCCAGGCTATAGAATTAGAAATCATCCCCTCTGCTATTGCATCTTCCTTAAGGGATTTTTCTGGCCCTGAATTATTCTTCCATTTTCCTATGATAGTATCGCCAAAGGTCCAGAGCGTTGTATTTTCATCAAAATCAATGGAACACACTCCATCCTGGCCAAGAGTGTAATTATGCCTTGAGGGAGCAAATATCCCATGCTCCTTAACAACAGTGCTTGATTTACAAAATAAAAAAAATAAGACTGCTAAAAGAATATATCTTTTCA
>ERZ795052.5661-NODE-5661-length-12000-cov-3.937212_pt1 | contig 12000 bp, 13 predicted proteins | sample MGYA00375136_ERZ795052 | MGnify/ENA primary metagenome ERZ795052 (study PRJEB30181, sample SAMN05720156) | activated sludge metagenome | isolation source: Anaerobic digester | place: Japan | collected 2015-05-26 ... | reverse complement strand
GCCTTGACCACGCGGCAGAGAACGATTCATCTCCCTGGTCCAGGCGGAACGGTCCGCGAGGTCGTCTCCGTCATGGACGTCGTCGGCGCCACGATGCTGTTGCCGCGCAAGGCGATTGAGCGGATTGGCCTCTTTGACGAGAACTTCTTCCTCTACGGGAACGACACGGAACTCTGCTACCGCGCCCGGCATCACGGATACGAAGTAATCGTGGCGCCGGACGTAAAGGTCCACCACCGCCACGCAGGCCAATGCGCCATGGAGCCTTGGTCCAGGCGCGCCATCTTCTCCCAGCGCGCCATGATGATCCGCAGCGTCAAGATACGCAATCGCAGCCTCGCCTACGGCATAAGCGACTGCCTGCGTTCTCTCTGGAACGACATGCGGGACGCGATCAACCGCCGAAGCGCACGCGCCCTGCGCGCCCAACTCCGGAACGCCCTCTGGCTCTGCCGCAAGCTTCCATCCATCATCAACTCGCGCTTCCGCGATTACCCGCTCCACAGGACGAAAGAAAGAACCGCATGATAGCCATACTCGGCGGCGGTCTTGCCGGAATCCAGGCCGGCCTCGCGCTCCAGAAGGCCGGCGTTCCCTTCCGCGTCCTTGAACGCGAAGACGCCATCGGCGGCCTGCTCCGGCCGGGCCGGCGCCTCGGCTGGACCTACGACCTCGGCGTCAAGGCGCTTTACAGCGTCAACCAGAAGGTCATGGACTATCTCAAAAGCCTGCCCGTCGCCTACTGCGAGCACCGTCGGCGCGTCACCGTTCACCATCGCGACCCCGCGACCGGGTCGAGCTGCGAACTCGACTACCCCTTTGAGAACGGCTTGGGGGGCCTGCCGCACGAGGCGAAGGTCGCCTGCCTCATGGGCTACATTGAGGCCCAGCAGGGATCGCGCGAGGTCAAGAACTTTCTGGACTGGATCATGCGCCGGCTGGGACGCGGCATCGCCGAGGCCTTTATGCTCCCCTATAACCGAAAGATATGGAACGCCCCCTTGGAGGAGATCAGCCCCAACTTGGTCGCGCAAAAGATCCACCCGGCGCCGCTGGAGGAAATCGTGCGCTCGTGCCTGGGGGAACGCATAGTCGGGCGGAAGTATCAGGCCAGATTCATCTATCCCACGCATGGCCTCCCCGCCCTCTTGGAGGCCATGGCGAGCCCGATCGCCGCCAACATCACAACGCGTTTCTCTCTGACCCGCATCGAGGACACGGGCGACGGCTTCCGTCTGCACGGCGCGTGTGGACGCGTCGTGACATGCCGGGCCGTCATCTCCACGATCCCACTTCCCGCGCTGCGCCGCGCCGTCCCCTATGACGACTGCCCAGCGGCCGACTGGCCCCACAACAACACTGTGTTCCATGCCGTCCTGCTCAAGAACGCCTCCGGCCCTGACGTGCACTGGCAGTTCTTCGCCTCGCCCGAAATCCCCTTCTACCGCCTCACTTACTCGCACGCTTTCTCTCCCGCCCTGAAGCCCGCCATCGTGGCCGAGATGACCGAGAGGCCAGGCGCCGCTTACCGGCCGGAGGATACGGTGCGCTGGCTCAACACCATCGGGATCGCCAGGCCGGACAACGTGGAGAGCGTGCAGACGCATCGCCTCGAATGCACGTATCCCATCCCTACGCTGCGGTCCGAGGCCGAGCTTCCCGGCGTCGTCGAGTTCCTGGAGGCGCGGAACATTTTCCCTCTTGGCCGGAGCGGGTCGTGGCGCTACCTGAACATTGACGGCGTCATCGCGCAGGTCTGCGAGAAGACCCCGGACATTCTCAGACGCGCGCCTCTGTGAAAGAACCCGAGAAAAGGAGTCCTCTCACGTGCGGAGGGATTTGATGACCATGCCTGGCTTGCCCCTGGACATCCTTGATCAACTCGCCGCCGGCGCTGGAGGTCTCCAATGAAAATCGCGGTCATCTCAGAGTGGTTCTCGGAGAAGATGGGCTGCGCTGGATACACCTTGGCCATGGAGTTGTTGGGCTGGCGGCCACAGCCCCCCTGCGCGGAAGGGGTCCACAGGACGATCCGCTGGCACTTCGCCAACAAGAACCTGGACGTGGCGCGCCGGATTCTGGAGCGCGGCGGGCTCACCAAAGGCGCCCCCGGCGCCAGGAGATAAGCGCGCCCCCACACCAATCCCTTGTCGCGCCCGCCCTCCGGAGGCGATGGAAACTTGGACACGTTCGCGACAACACCGGTGGTCCTCTTCGCCTACGCCCGGCCAGACCTTCTTCAACGCACGCTGGCCTGCCTGCGCGAAAACCACGTTCCTCTCATCTACGCCTTCAGCGACGGCCCCGCCACCCCGGAAAAAGGGCCGGCCGTCGCCCAGGTCAGGGAGCTCTTGCGGGCCGTGGACTGGTGTCAAACGCGTCTTGTCGAGCGCCCCAACAACCTCGGCCTTGGCCTGTCCATCAGAACAGGCGTGGCCGAAGTCTTCAAGGAACACGAATCGCTCATCGTCTTCGAAGACGACCTCATCTGCGTGCCGGGAACGTACGACTACCTGTGCGCCGCCCTGCGTCGCTACCGCGACGACCCGCGCGTCATGTCCGTCACAGCCTGGACCCACGCGCGCGTCACCCCGCCCGGCGTGGGCGGACAGCCCTACTTTGACGGCCGCGCGGAATGCTGGGTCTGGGGCGCCTGGCGGCGCTCCTGGGCAGGCATGGAAGCGACCGCCCTGGAGATGATCCGCGCCTGCGAAGCCCAAGGCATAGACCCCTGGCGCTACGGCGCCGACCTCCCCTCCATGGCCGAGCGCGAACTCAAACAGAACATCTGGGCCGTGCGCTTTCTCTACCTCCACATCCTCCGCCGCGCCCTCTGCCTCCGCCCGCCGTGGAGCATGGTCGAACACATCGGCTTCGATCCCCGCGCCACCAACGCGGCCACGGCCACCGACTGGGCCAATCCCCCTTTCCGACCCTGCCCGCCCCTCCCCACCGCCTGGCCCGAGCCTGTCGAGCGCCGGGAGTGCAGCGGCTTGTGGCGCAAGGCCTGCGGCGGCAAGCCCGTGGCGAGGCCGTTCCGTTGGGCGGGATGGGTCCTGCGCCTCGCGCGACAAGCGTTTGGCGTGGTGAAAAGACGGACGCCGTTGCTGCGCAAAGCGCGCTTCCCCTGAAAAACGGCGCGGCGCCCCGGCGCCGCGCGCCTGTCGGAGTCCAGGACGTGACAAGCGCAAAAAGCTTCAAAGACCTCGCCCGAGACTGGCTTCCCCCCGCGCTCGCGCGACTGGCGCGGCGGTTGACCCCGCGCCCGGCCGGGCAGGAGCCGGAGTACGAATACGCGGGCGAGCAGTGGACAGACACGTTCCGCGGACAGCCGTTGCGAGGATGGGACGTGGAGCAAGTGGCCCGAACCGAAGAGGCCAAATGGGACGCCTTCGTGGCTGCTGTGTCGGGCGCGGCGCCGCTGGCCGTGGCCCACGAAGCCCCTCTCCCCTTCGCCCCCAACCTGGCCGCGCACAATATGGCCGCCTGCTTCGGCTATGTCCTGGCGCTCGCGAGCAGGGGCAAGAACAGCCTTTCCGTTCTCGACTGGGGCGGCGGCCTGGGCCACTACTACATCCTGGCGAAAGCCCTGCTCCCGGAGGTGACCATCCACTATGCCGTCAGGGACCTGCCCCCCATGTGCCGCGCCGGCAGAAGGCTCCTGCCCACGGTCGCGTTCCACGAAACAGACGAAACCTCCTTTGCCAGCCGGTATGACGTGGTCGTGGCCAGCAGCTCGCTGCAATACGCGCCGGACTGGCGTGCGGCGCTGCGCAAGCTCTCGGGCGCGGCCGCGGCCTGGCTCTACCTTGCGCGCGTGCCCACGGTCAAGGATTCGCCGTCCTTTGTCATGGTCCAGCGCCCAAGACTCGCCGGCTACGCCACCGAGTACGCCGGCTGGGTCCTCAACCGCGCCGGTTTGCTCGCCGAGCTGGACCGCGCCGGCATGGCGCCGCGCCGGGAGTTCCTGATGGGCGAACGGCTGGAGGTGGCGGGCGCGCGGGAAGCCGTGGAGACCATGGGCTTCCTCTCCTGTCCGAAGGGAGGCGCGAAATGAGCGTTCCCGGCCGCCTTGCCTGGGCGTGCGTCCAAGGCTTTCTGGCCGTGACGCGTTCCCTGCCGGGAGGCAAGTTCCTCCTCAAATGGGCTGACCCGGCCGCCATTTCCAAAGCCTCCCTGCGCGCCGCTATGGAGCGCGGCGCGGCGTACGCCCGAGGCGCGCTGTTGGACATCGGGTGCGGCGCCAAACCCTACCGGACCATCTTCCGCGTCAGCGCCTACGTCGGCCTCGACATGCCGTGTGAACAGCGCGCCGATGTCCACGGCGACGGCCAGATGCTCCCCTTTCGCGCCGAGAGCTTCGACACGGTCCTCTGCAACCAGACCTTGGAGCACGTGCCAGAGCCAAGCCATCTGATGCGCGAAGCTCTACGTGTCCTGAGGCCGGGAGGCGCGCTCATCCTTACCGCGCCGCAGACATGGGGCCTGCACCACGAGCCCCACGACTATTACCGCTTCACTGTCCATGGACTTGAGCACCTGGCCCGGCGCCACGGCTTCGAAGTCCTCTGGGCCGCGCCCACGTGCGGCGCATGCGCCGCGTTCGCGCAGAGGACCGTGGACCTCATTGTCCACTCCTTTCTCCGCGGTCCCAACAGCCGGTTCCTGGCTTCCTTTGCGCTGGCGCCGGTCCTGATGCTGGGGTGGGCGCTGGACGCAGCGTTCAATCACGCCGGTGACACCCTCGACAACGTCCTCGTGGCCCGAAAGGTCTGAAGCGTGCGCCGCTACTGCACCTATTTCGACGCCAACTACCTTGCGCGCGGCCTCGCGCTGGCGGCGTCGCTGCGCCGTCACGCGGGCGGCTTCGAACTCACCGTGCTCTGCATGGATGACGAGACGCGCGCGGTTCTTGGGAGCCTGGCCCTGCCGGGCGTCAGGTTGGAGCCCGTCCGCGATCTCGAACAAGCCGACCCAGAGCTGGCCGCGGCCCGCCGCGGCCGGCCGCGGATCGAGTCCTACTTCACGTGCACGCCGCCGCTCATTCTGCATTGCCTTGACCGCGCCGCGCCCGGCGAAGTGGTCACCTACCTCGACGCGGACCTTTGGTTCCTGGCCAGCCCCGCGCCATTGGAGGCGGTCTTGGCCGGCGGCTCAGTCCTCATCATCCCCCACGGCTTTCCGCCGGCGCTGAAGGCGCTCGAAAAGTACGGCGTCTACAACGTGGGGTATGTCTCGTTTCGCAACGACGACAAGGCCCGCCGCTGCGCGCAGTGGTGGCGGCGGCGATGCATCGAATCGTGCGGCGAGGCCGCGGATCAGGGCGTGTTCGGCGACCAGAAATACCTGGACGATTGGCCGGAGCGCTTCAAAGGCGTCAAGGTCGCGAACGCCCCTGGCGCGGGGCTGGCTCCGTGGAACGTGGCTGCACGGCGGCTGTCCACATCCGGGGGGCGCCTGCTGGCTCAAGGCGACCCGGTGGTGTTCTATCATTTCCACGGCCTGGAGCTGCTGCGGCCGTGGCTCGCCGCGCCGAGGCTCAAACGGTACGGCGCGGGAAGATGCGCGATCCTCCGGCGCGAGCTCTACGCGCCCTATCTGCGCGAGCTGGCGGCGCAAGAACGCCTGGCCCAGGCAGCCGGGCTGCGCCGCGCCGAGCGATCGTCTTGGGGGGACATAATTCACGCAGTCATTGAGGAAACCCTCTACGCCGCGCCGGACGCCTTCTCCGCGGAGTTGGACCTTGAAGCGCTCTGTGCGCCTCTGGCAAACTGGGCAAGGCGGCTCTTGCCGTCACCGAAAGGCTGACCCATGCCACACCCGTATGTCATCGTCACCAGCTTCTACCGCGCGTTGCGCCACACGCCCGTCTACGCTGCCTGCCTGCGCGCCACGGTCGCGCGCCTGCCCCGCGACATGCGCCAGGCGCTTCGAGTGGTCGTCGTGGCCAACGACGCCTCGCGCCTCGAACGCCGCGCCCTGGCCTGGGCGCTCAAGGGGCTGCCGACGGAGACGCTGTTCGTCGAGCGCGAAACCGTCTACGCCTCGTGGAACCGCGGCGTGCGCCACGTCCCGGACGCCGCGGCCTGCACGTTCTGGAACATGGACGACCTGCGCTTCGCCGCGGGCATGACCGAGCAATTCAGCCTGTGCGCTCAAGGCGGCGCGGAGCCGAGGCTCGTGCTCTCGCCGCACATCGAGTTCTGGTCCAGCCGCTGGCCGTTCGGCTTTGGCTGGCGCCGCCGCTGGCCCTCGCGCGAAAGCCTCTGCCCCTTCTTCGCCGCCAACGCCGCCGCGTTCGCGAAGGCCGGGCTGTTCAGCGAAGTCTTCCGCGTATGCGGCGACACCGAATGGTACGCCCGCTGCCTCAAGTCCGGCGTCGAGCCCGTCTTCGCCCGGCGAATCGCCGGCGTCTTCACCAAGAGCGGCCGCGGCCTCAGCGCCGGCCTCACGCCAGAGCGCCTGGCCGAGGACCTGCTCGTAGACCAGCTCCACCCCGGCTTCCGCCGCGGCGAGCTCGACCTGCTCCGCGAACTCGCCGCCCGCCACGCCGCCCACCCCCCCGAGCGCGGAACCGCCGGTTGATCCAAGCCAGCGTTCCCCCCTCCCCGCCGTCTCTGCTGTCCCTGCCGTCCTTTCGCCCCAATCTTGACACCCACCATCGCCAGAAGTACAGTCATCACCAGACAACGACTGACCCAACCAGCCCGTCGTCTATCAAGGAACGCCCGCCATGTTCGGCCTCGGCTACGGTGAAATCATCCTCATCGTCCTCCTGGCCCTGCTCCTCTTCGGCAGCAGGAAGCTGCCCGAACTCGCCCACGGCCTGGGCAAGAGCCTGCGCGAGTTCCGCCGAGGCATGAACGAGCCTGAAGACGACAAGGACGCCCAGCCTCCGGCGCCGCAGCCGCCGGCCAAACCCGGCGACAACACCCCGCCCAAAGCCTGAGCCGCGGAGCCGCCCCATGAAACCCGGCGCCATGGGCTTGCTCGACCACCTCGAAGAGCTCCGCTGGACACTGCTCAAGATGCTCCTTCTGCTGGCCGCGGGCGCCGTGGCCGGGTGGTTCGTCTACGACCCCGCCTTCCACCTGCTCATGCGGCCCATCCAGAGCCTGCGCCCCGCGCCCAAGCTCGTCACCGTCGCGCCCGCGGACGCCTTCAACGTCAAGCTCACCCTCTCCGTGCTCCTGGGCCTGTGCCTCACCTTGCCCGGCCACCTGTGCCTGGCGTGGCGATTCGTCAGCCCTGGCCTCAAGGATGCGGAGAAGCGGGCGTTCCTCTGGGCCGCCACGGCGGGCACGGTCTTCTTCTGCGGCGGCATGGCCTTCGGCTACAGCCTGCTCGGCTTCATCATCAACGTGCTCATCAGCTTCACCCCCGAGACCGTCCAGCCCCTCTGGCGCTTCGACGCCTGCATCAGCTTCACCTTCCGCCTCTTGCTCGCGTTTGGCCTGTTGTTCGAGCTTCCCGTCATCGTCGTCACGCTCACCGGCCTGGGCTTGGTCAGGGCCTCGACCCTGGCCAGGATCCGCCCCCACATGATCCTCGCCATCTTCATCCTCGCCGCCATCCTCACCCCCCCCGACGTCCTCTCCCAAGTCTTCCTCGCCGTCCCCCTCGTCCTGCTCTACGAGCTTAGCCTCCTCGCCTGCCGCTTCGTCGAGCGACGGCTGGGCTACTGAAGCGCCGCGCCGGTCCCCGCCGCCGTCGTCCAAGCCTCCTGGCCGCCCTGCCGTCCCTCCCGTCCTTTGCGTCCAACCCCACCGCCGCGGTTGACACCTGCGCCGCCTAAATGGTACTTGTTCCCAATCACAAAACGGCGGCTCTGGGCGGTCCAGGGCCTTGCCGAGGCGTGAAACGCCCGCGCATCTCACGCCCCGTCACATTGCTTCAGCAGGGACGACCCATGAACGGCGAAACGATCATCAAAGACACGTCGGCCAACCCCGCTCCCCTCGGCCTCACCGGCTTCGGCATGACCACCGTGCTGCTCAACATCCACAACGCCGGCCTCTATCCCAACAACTCCATGATCCTCGGCATGGGCATCTTTGTCGGCGGCATCGCCCAGGTCATCGCTGGCATCCTCGAATCCAGGAAAAACAACACGTTCGGCCTCACCGCCTTCTGCGCCTACGGCTTCTTCTGGCTCTCGCTGGTGGCCATCTGGACCTTGCCCAAGATGGGCCTCGCGGCCGCGCCCGACGAGACAGCCATGGGCTTCTACCTGGCGCTGTGGGGCGTGTTCACCCTTGGCATGTTCTTCGGCACGCTGCGCCTCAACCGCGCGCTGCAAGTGGTCTTTGCCACGCTCACCATCCTCTTTGGCCTCTTGGCGCTGGGCGACTTCACCCACAGCGCGGCCATCAAGACCATCGCCGGCTACGAAGGCATCGTGTGCGGCTTGTCCGCCATGTACGCCGCCTTTGCCCAGGTTCTCAACGAGGTCTATGGCCGCGTGGTCCTGCCGGTCTGCCCCGTGGTCCGCAAGTAGGCCGATCCCACGAAACCGACGCGCCCCATGCAGAGGCCTTCGCACGAGGACAAGGTGCGCTCCGTCTTTGGCCGGCGCGCCGCCATCTACACCACCAGCGCCGCGCACACGGACCGGGAAGTCCTGGACTGGCTCGTGAGGCGGGCCTGTCCGCGGCCGGAGTGGCGCGCGCTGGACGTGGCCACAGGCGCGGGCCACACGGCCTTTGCCCTGGCGCCCCACCTCGCCAGCGTCATCGGCGTGGACATCACGCCGCAGATGCTGGAAGAGGCCGGAACCCTCGGCGGCCAAAAGGGCCTGGGCAACGTCTCGTTCCATCTCGCCGATGTCCACCGCCTGCCCTTTGCGGACGCCAGCTTTGACCTGGTCACGTGCCGTCGCGCGCCCCACCACTTCTCCGACATCGGCCAGGCCCTGACCGAGATGAAGCGCGTCCTCAAGCCCGGCGGGCGCCTGGTCATTGACGACCGCGCCGCGCCGGAGGACGACGAGGCGGACGAGATCATGAACCGCTTGGACACGCTGCACGACGAGACGCACGTCCGAGAGTACCGGCCCGCCGAGTGGCGCGCCATGGTGGAGCAGGCCGGCTTCTGGGTCGAGTCCATCGAGCCTTGGTCGAGTCTGCGCCCGCTCAGCAGCCTCACCAAAGCCGTCGAGCCCGGCCGCGCCGAGGAGATCCGCCGCATCGTCTCCTCGCTCGACAAACGCCTGAAGGCCCTGCTCCAGGTCGAGCGCCGCGGCGGCGAGGTCCACCACCTGCACTTCTACATCATGATCGCCGCGGTCAAGCCGTGACGCGCCAGGGCAAGCGGCGCGGCGCAGCCGCTCACTTCGAATCCGCCTCCACCACCTCTTGCGGCAGCAGCAACTGCGCCCCGTTCCTGGCCAGGTACGGCGGCACGGTCAACAACAGCCGCTGGCCATAGCAGTTGTCGAACTTCCACAGCGTCCCCCCCTGCCCCTTGGCTACAGGGACCTTGAAGTACCCGCCGTCCTTCATGCCCGCGAACGAGAACACCGTCTTGCCCGCCCCGTCCTTGATCGTCCCCCGGCCCTGCGGCGTCGCCCCGGCGAACCCAGCCACGACCTTGGCGTTCTTGGGCACGTAGAAGTAGAGCGACCAGTAACCGGCGGGCAAAAACGCCGCGTCCGCGTCCTGGCCCGATTCCAGCGTGAAGGGCATCCTCGGGTCCTTGAACGACACCTCGGCGCGCGCGCCGCCGGTCTCAACCAGCAGCAGGTGCAGCCCCTCGCGCGGGGTCTTCAGGGTCACGTCGTGGGGCTTGCGGTCCGGCGGAACGCTCTTGTCGGTCGAGACGGTCTCGCCTTCCTGGTCCTCCAGAGAATGCAGAGCGCGCAGAGAGAGCCTCACATGGCCACGATTCTGCCAATCCAGACCGCCCGACACCGTGAGGCCGATGGACGCGGGCGCCTTGTCCACCCAGGTGAAGATGCGCTGCGGCCTCATACGGCTGGCGGGCGCGAAGCCGTCCGGCGCCTCGGGCAGCCGCAGCGCCCTGGCCGGCGCCAGGCGCGGGCTGTAGGCCACGGGCGTGACGTCCGACAGCCTGTTGCTCGCGATGCCCTTGTCCAGGATGGCGCGGACTTCCTCTTCCGTCACGGGTTCGCTGCTTTTCCAGGGGTGCTTGGCTTCGGGCGTGCCCCACGTCATGCCCTCGGGCACGCTCACGGTTTTGTCCAGCGCGGGCAGCGACTGCCACACGGCCTTGGCGTGAACCATCTCGGTCTTGCGCGTGCGATAGACGAAACGCAACAACTCCTCCAGAGCCGCCTGACGCGCGTTGCCCGCGGCGGCGCTGGCGTAAGCCCGGTACAGCTCCACGTACCGCGTGAACAGAATCAGGTCCGTGACGCGCGCGCGAACGGCTGGGCTGCCCGCCAGCGCCAGCGCCTCGTTCAGCAGGCGGTACATCCTCCCCACCATGTCCTCGCAGAGGAGAGGCCGCGCGTCGTCCCCGTTCATCCTGTAGATAAGATGGAAGAACTTCTCCATGGGCGCCCGCGCCGGGCCGAAGCCCTTGCTCAGGAAGTCGTCCACCAGCGCGTCCACGCGCTCCGCCTCGCGCACATCCCAGATCATGCGCGCAATCAGGTAGTTGCCCAGTCCCACCGCGCCCCAGCTATCGCTGGTCCACCCGCCGATGGCTTGCGCGCCCTTCTGGCGGAAATGGGGAATCGTCCTCTTCAGATACGCAATATCCGACCCACGCTGCTTCGCGGGCAGCGAGTGGTCCCAGACGTACGTGCAGTAGGCCTCGCTGACGCCGACGCGCGCGCCCTTGGCCCGCCAGCCATCCATGAGCTGATCATGGGTGAAGCCGCCCGTGGTCTGGTGCGTCGTGGCGCGGACCACGACGTTGGGCCGCACGGCGATGGAAGGAGGAGCGGAGTGGGAGCCATAGGCCAGCATGCCCACGAAGCGCGGCCCGAACTTGGCTGTCACGGCGTCAGACACCATATTGGCGACAAACGCCGCGCGGTCGCTGGGCGGCCCCATCTTGGCGCACTCGGCGCACTCGCACCATCCCTCCCCGTCGCTGGGCTCCATGGAGATAGCCACCGTGTCCGGCTTCTTCTCGAACATCTCGAACGCATAGTCCAGGATGATCTTCCGTGTCTCTGGATTGGAGAGGCACATCTTGCTGCCGCCGCGCTTGCCGTCGCGCAGAGCCGAGTACTCGGAATGCTCGCTGAATACCTTCTTGAACCTGGCAACGATGGCCTGGTACGCGTGGTTGCAAGGGATGCGCAGGTCCGAACTCATGCGGTTGCGCTTGCTCCAACGATCCCACGGCGCGCGGTTGTAATCCCAGAACCCATAGTCATACGAGATCATGCGGCAAGCGAATGACGGCGCCTCCTTGGAGTCCACGGCCACCCGCAGCGCAGGCAGCGACGGCACGACCTCCCACGTGTCCGTCGGGAAGAAAAGGCGGTAACCCACGCGATAGAGCATGTCCCACACCGCGTTCTCGACAGCCTGGTCCGACGCGCCCACAAGCCACATGCCCTTGTCGTGCGACCGCAGGATGTACTCTTCGCGGCGCAAGAGGTCCGTTGGGTCGAACTGGCCCGACAACCCGATCGCGGGGAAGTCCGCGGCCACCCCCACGACGATGCCCGTGGCGCCATCGCCCTTCTCAACGCCAAACGCCGCGCCCGTGATCTTCCCCAGATACTCCGCCAGTTCGGCGGCCGCAGTCTGGACGCGCGGCGAAGCCTTGTCGCTCAACACAATCGGACAGCGCGCTTTGCCGCCTTCGGCTAGCAGCGTCTCCACCGGACCGGCGAGGCAGAAACCCCCGATAAGGGCAACGGCTCCAGCCACCGAAAACAAGCATGAACTCCTCATCGCTCTCCTCTCCCGCCCTTCACCGCGCGTCGCCGTCCTTCTTCGCGCCTTCGCGTGAGACACGGTTCTCCGTGGTCATCCTATCGTTGGCCGTTCTTCGTGCCCTTCGCGGTCTTCGTGGTTAACC
>ERZ795052.5658-NODE-5658-length-12006-cov-20.454606_pt1 | contig 12006 bp, 10 predicted proteins | sample MGYA00375136_ERZ795052 | MGnify/ENA primary metagenome ERZ795052 (study PRJEB30181, sample SAMN05720156) | activated sludge metagenome | isolation source: Anaerobic digester | place: Japan | collected 2015-05-26 ... | reverse complement strand
AAAAGGGTTTTTCCATCTTTATTAACTACCTGAACATCACTATCTTTTAAACCAACTATATAAATTTTTTCAAAAGAAATTCCATAAAACTCTGTACCTACAAAATTAGGATAAGTATAATTTATAAGATTAGTTTCACTTCTTTTTTCTCCTGTTCCAAATCTTAACTCAAATTGTTTTTCTTCTCCTTTGTTTATAGTGGTTTCAAATCTAAATTTTACTTTTTTATCACTTTGTTCAAATATATATATTGGAACTTCTTTATTTGTTTTTGGATCAATTAAAATAACACTACTATCTTTTTTTAAATTATCATCCTCTATTATTAAATCAATAAAACAGGGATTTCTTGATAATCCACCATTTTCTTTTATAGTAATAATTTTTTTATAGCCCTTATTTTGCGCTATAGAAATAACTGGAATTAATAAAAAAATTATTATAATTATTATTATTTTTTTCACTGCATAAATTATAATATATTTTTATATAATTTTAAACTTTTAATTCTTCTGGCTCCTTTTCAACTAAAAGCAATACTTCATCTCTTTGAATTTTTATAACATAGGTTGGACACTTTTCAACGCATAAATTACAAAGATTACATTTAGACATATCGAAAATTGGAATTCCATTTTTGCTCCAAGAAACTGCATTTGTTGGACAAACTTTTATACATATCCCACATTTTATACACCCTCTTTTACACTCTTTTCTCACATCAATTCCCTTTTTTGGGTTATTGCACATAACAATTCCAAATTCATTCCAATTAACCATTTCAATTACATTTCTCGGACAAATATTTGCACAAATTCCACATCCAGTACATTTATCATAATCGAAAATTGGTAATCCATCTTTCATTTTTATAGCATCAAATGGACAGGCTCTTTCACAAGTACCAAGACCAATACAGCCATATTCACAACTTTTTTCACCATTAAAAGCAAAAACAGTCTCTCTACAATCTTCAACCCCTTGATATAAAGCCCTTTTCTTTTCAAAAAATCTATTAGCAACACATTTTAAAACCGGTTTTAATTTTTGAATACTTAATGGATTTTTTCCAATAGTAATTAATATTTTTGTCATATTTTCGCCATTGGTTACTTTGCATTTTGTAGGATCTACACCCTCTTTTACTATTGCATTTGCTAATGCTTCACATCCACCATATCCACAAGCACCACAATTTGCTCCAGCAAGAAGTGAAAGAATTTTTGAAACATTCTCATCAACTTTAACTTCAAAAATTTTATTAAACCAAGATAGTAAAATTCCAAAAATTATTGAAAGTAGACCCATAAGGATAACTGATTTAATAATAAAATTCATCAAATTCCTCCGTTACTTTATTAAACCTTTAAAACCTAAAAAAGCAATTGCTATTAAGGCCATTGATGTAAAAACTATGGGATATCCTTTAAAAAATTTAGGAATATTAGAAAGTCTTAACCTTTCTCTTACTCCAGCTAAAATCAAAAGAGCTAATCCATAACCAAAAGAGGTTCCTAATGCATAAACTAAACTCTCAATGAAAGTATAATTTTTATCAATATTAATAAATGTTACAGCAAGAATCATACAATTGGTTGTAATAAGAGGTAAATAAATACCCATTGCTTTGTAAAGAGAAGGAACATTCTTTTTTAAGTAAATTTCTACAAGTTGAACAAGAGCAGCAATTGTAAATATAAATACAATTATCTCAAGAAATTCAAGGCCCTGCATAAATAGATGAAAAATTATCCATGTTATAGCAGTTGCAATTGTTTGAACAAAAATAACTGCAAATGTCATTCCAATTGATGCATCAATTGAATTAGTAACACCAACATATGAACAAAGAGCAATATATCTTATAAAAACCATATTATCAACGATTGTTGCTGCAATTATTATTTTTAGAAGATTGGATAACATTTATGACCTCCTTTTTAAAATTCCATTTAGTAAAGCAATAAATACTGCAATCAAGAAGAAACCACCAGGTGGAGAAGTTAAAATAGACATAGGTTGATATACTTCAGGCATTACTCTAATACCTAAAAATGTTCCTTTACCAAAAATCTCTCTTATTATACTTAAAACTATTATAACCCATGAATATCCTAAAGCCATTCCGAGTGAATCCATTAAATTTTCAACAAAGTTCTTTTTATAAGAGAATGCCTCTATTCTTCCGAGAACTATACAATTAACAACAATTAAAGGAATAAATACACCCATTGATTTTGAAAGTGAAGGAAAATATGCTTTCATTACAAGATCTACGATTGTTGTTGGAACAGCTATAAAAATAAGAAATATAGGTATTCTCACTTCATTTGGTATTATTTTTCTAAAAAGTGATACTAAAACTTCAGCAATTATAAGAACAAAACTAAAGCCCAAACTCATACCTATAGCATTAGATACATCAGTTGAAACTGCAAGGACGGAACATAAACCAAGCATGATAATTAAAATTGGATTTTCTTTAAATAAACCTTTTGTGAACTCTTTAAATATATTTTTCTTCATTTATTCCCTCCATAAATATTCTCTAAATAGAATTTTCCAATTATTTTAATAGCATTTGATATTGCTCTTGATGATATTGTAGCCCCAGTTATTGCTTGAACATCCTCTTTAACTATAAAGGGGTCTTTTAAATTCTTATTTATGAATTGATTTGTGAAATCTTTTGATGTTATCAATGATCCAAGGCCTGGTGTTTCTGAATGTTCAAGAACATAAACACCTTTACAGTTTTGATCTTGATAACCAAAAAGCGATTCAACTTTACCTCCATAACCAGAATAGGTAGCTCTTATAATGAAACCCTCTTTTCCATCTTGGAGCTCAACTTTATAAATAGTTATTATATTAATATTATTTTCAATAACTTTATTTTTATATTCAGGAATTTCATTAAATTCAGTCTGATTTGGAAAAATTTCTTCTATTGCATTTTTGATTGTTAGAAATTTTTGTTCCTCAATTTTTGGACTTGTAAAAGAGTAAACCCATGCAAGAAGTAAAGTTCCAATAGTTGCTATTATAAAAACTGTTAATCCAGATTTTATAATATTTTTCATTTCTTAACTCCTGTACCAAAGATTCTTGGTTTTAATTGGTCTAAAAATGGAGTAACAACATTCATAGATAAAATTGCAAATGATACACCCTCTGGATAAACTCCAAAATTTCTAATAATAACAGTTAAGGCTCCAATACCTATACCATAAATTATCTTTCCTAAATTTGTTACAGGACTTGTTACATAGTCAGTAGCCATATAAAAAGCACCTATTATTAAGCCTCCAGATAAGATGTGGAAAAGTGGATCTTGCTTTAAAATTATAGATGTAACAGCAACAGTTAAAATTATTGTGAAAGGAATTTTTAAATCAATAATATCTTTTCTAATTAAAAATAGGAAAACTATTCCTAAAAGTAAAAGCAGTTTTGATGTTTCTCCAATTGAGCCTCCAATATTTCCAAAAAATAGATCTTTATAAAGAGAGGTTGAGATTTGAAGATTACCTGATCTGAAAAGATCAAGCGGAGTTGCTGTTGTTATATATGGAGTAGTAGAAGTAAAATATTTAAAAAAATTATATTGAGGCTTAGGCCATTTATTTAATATAGCAGTCCATGATAAAAATATAACTGCTCTTCCGAAAAGAGCAGGATTAACAAAATTTGAACCAAGTCCTCCAAAAAGTTGTTTTGCTATAATTATTGCACAAGAAGCACCAATAGCAATCATCCATAATGGAGTTTGAGGTGAAACAGTTAATGCAAGAAGAAGGCCAGTTAAAGCCGCACTTCCATCTTTTATTGTAATTTTTTGCTTTGTAATAACTTGATATAAAAACTCAGATAAAATTGAAGTAACTATGCTTGTTATAATTATTAAAAAAACTTGCAATCCAAATGAATAAATACCCCAAATTGCAGCAGGTAGAAGTGCAATAAATACTAACCTCATTATTTGAGCTGTAGTTATCGGGTCTCTAATATGAGGAGAAGAAGATACAATTACCTTATTATCTTTCATTTTTCCTCCACTATTTTTTCCTTTTAATTAGTTCATTTTTCGCATATCTAATTGATTGAACAAGATATCTTTTTGAAGGACAAACATATCCACAAGCACCACATTCAATACAATCTAAAGCGCCAAAATCTTTAGCTTTATCAAAATCCTCTATTCTTGAATACATATCAATAAACATTGGCATAAGATACATCGGACAAGAATTGGCACACCTTCCGCATCTAATACAAGGTAACTCTTCATACTCTTTAACCTCTTTATCAGTGAATAAAAGTAGACCCGAAGTTCCTTTAGTGATCGGAACATCAAGAGTATAAGATGAAAAACCCATCATGGGTCCACCAAAAATTATTTTTCTTAAATCTCCTTCTATCCCACCACAATAATCAACAATATCTCTTGATAGAGTACCAATTTTAACTTTAACATTTTTTGATTCCTTTACACCTGAGCCACTTATAGTTAAAACTCTTTCAATAAGGGGCATTCCATCACAAACTGCTTCTTTAATGGCAAGTGTTGTTCCAACATTTTGAACAATACATCCAACATCAAAAGGAAGACCGCCAGATGGAACCTCTTTTCCAATTATTGCTTTTATTAGATGTTTTTCAGAACCTTGAGGATATTTTGTTTTAAGAATAACAATATCTATAATATTTGATAAATTTTTATTTTTTATAATCTTATATAGTTCATCTGCTGCATCTTTTTTATTTTCTTCAATACCAAAAATAACTTTTTTTGGCTCTAAAATTTTCATTAAAATTTCAACACCTTTTACAATATTTTCACTTTCTTCAACCATTAATCTATAGTCACATGTTAAAAATGGCTCACATTCAGCACCGTTTATTATTAGATATTCAACTTTTTTATTAGGAGGAGGCGTTAATTTTATATGAGTTGGAAAAGCTGCGCCACCCATACCAACTATACCAGATTCTCTAATTATATTAAGGAGTTCTGTTTTATCCAAAGAATCAATATTTTCTCTTTTTACAACACTTTCATGTAATTTGTACTCTTTATCATTTTTAATTTTTATACATAATGAAAATTTTCCAGTTGGAAGGATAACATTTTCAATTGAAACCACCTCTCCAGAAATTGGAGAATGAACAGGTGAAGAAACTTTTGCATCACAATCTCCAATTTTTTCTCCCATTAAAACTTTATCATTTACATTAACAAGTGGTTGATTTGGAGCACCAGTATGTTGATGTAAAGGAACAATTATATCATTAACATCAAAAAAAAATTCAATTTTTTTATCTTTAGTTATTTTATTCTCTTTAGGATGAACCCCTCCTTTTTTAAATGTTAATACCTTCATTTTTTCTCTTCTTCTTTCTGTTTATGTCCACAATATGGACACATATCCCAATCAAGATCTATTGGTTTTCCACAAAAAGAACACTCTTTTTTTAAAACTGTTTTACAATAAGGACATATTAACCAGTTTTCTTTAATAGGTGCACCACAGTTTGGACATTTCATTTTCTCTTTTGAAAGTAAAAAAGCCCAGTATTCTCTTTCAAGTTGTAATGTCTCTTTTTCTAACTTATCAAGTTCAAGATCATCTTTAGTCCAGAGTGGTCTTACAATAAGATATATCAAAAGTGGAATAATACCACCAATTGGAAATGATAAGATATGAAAAATCCATGTAGGATTACCTATAGCATTATAGATAAAAGGAAAAACTATTCCACCAAAAATGACCAATATAGACCAGAAATATTGACCAAATCCTCTTTTTTTAGAATCCTGATAAACCCAATAAGCAATTAAAATGATAAATAAAATTAATACTAAATAAAAATAAGCAGTGTAGGCTTTCAAAGGTTCAAATATATCAGTACTGTTTTGATTAGGCAAATTCACCTCCTTAATAAGTATAGAATATATTTAAATAATTCCTAAATTCACCAACTACATAAAATGAACCAGTGACTAATATTGGATAGTTATTGTTAAAAAATTTATTAGATTCAATAAAAGATTCTTTTATATTTTTTGTAATTGTTACTTCTTTTTCTGGGAAATTCTTTTTAATAATTTCTAAGAGAGTAGAAGGTTCTGTCCTTCTCTCTTTTGCTCCTTCTGGTGCAGTTAAAATTACCTTATCAACACAAGGTAATATCACTTTCAAAACTCCCTCAATATCTTTATCATTTAATATACCAAAAATCATATTTATTTTACCACAACTAAAATATGTTTCTATAAAATTTTTTAATTCATACATTGAAATTGCATTATGAGCTCCGTCGAGTATATATGTCCTTCCATTCTTTTTTACAATTTCTCCTCTTCCTGCAATAAATGAATCTGATAAACCTTTCCTGACTTTTTTCTCATCTAAACTAATGATATTTAAATCATTTAAAATTTCAATGATTTTTATTGATAAAGATGAGTTTGAAACTTGAAACATTCCTAATAACTTTATTTCTAAATTTTCAAAATAGTTATTTTTAGATTTATATGTAAAAAAAGTTCTGTCTTTTTCTATATGAATATCCTGTGTATTAAAATCAACTCCCTCAACATAAACTTTTGAATACATCTCATTGGCTCTTTGTAAAATAACATCTAATACCTCTTTTTCCTGCTTTGATAACACCAGTGGTCTTTCTTTTTTTATTATTCCTGCTTTTTCAAAAGCAATCTCTTTCAGTGTATTACCAAGAATATCCATATGATCATAATCAATTTTTGTTATAACAGTTACAATAGGATCTGATATAATATTTGTTGCATCAAATCTACCTCCAAGTCCAGTTTCAAGTATGATGAAATCAACTTTTTTATCATCAAAATATTTAAAAGCAAGTGAAGTTAAAATTTCAAACATTGAAGGTTCACCAATTGTATTAAAATAGGCATCTTTTTCATAAATTTCTTTTATTCTATAAACCATTTCACCAAAATATTTTGATTCAATTAATTTTTTATTTATTGAGATTCTCTCTCTAAAAGATTGTAGATGGGGAGATGTATATAAGCCAACCTTAAATTTATGTGAAATAAGTAAATTACTTATAAAAGTTGATGTTGAACCTTTACCTTTTGTTCCAGCAATATGAATTATTTTTTTATCTTTATGAGGATTATCTAAATTTTGTAAAATTCTCTCTATTCTCTCTAATCCAGGTTTTATTTTTCTTTTTTCTCTTTTTCCAAGGAACTCTAAAGCTTCATAATAAGTAAACATTAATCAAATCAATTCCTCTAAATGGGTTGATAGAACTTTTATTCTTTCTTCGTTTTCCTCTCTCTTTTTTTTAGTTTCTTCAATAATTTCTAAAGGTGCTTTATTAATAAACTCTGTATTTTCTAATCTTTTATTCAAATTTTCGTTCTCTTTTATTAATGAAGTGATTTCATTTTTTAAAATGTTAACTCTATCTTCAATTGGATATTCTTTCTCTAAGAAAACAAAAATCTTGGCGCCTTTATAAATTTCTGTTAAATTTTTTAAATCCTCTATTTTTTTATCAACAATTTCGCAAAATGATAAAAGTTCAATTTTATTTTTCCAATATGATAAAAATTCTTTATCATATTCAATATAAACTTTTACATTTTTCTTTAAAGGTAAATTTAAAATTGATTTTAGATTTCTGATTATTTTATTAATATTCATAAAAATTTCAAACTCTTCTACTGTTTTTCCATCAAAAATAAAATCATTTTCTTTTGGATAATTAGTAAGTAAAATAGTTTTTTCTTCTGACAAAATCAATTTGTACAATTTTTCCGTAATAAATGGAATAAAAGGATGGAGTAATTTTAATGAATTTATAAATACTTCGAAAAGAACATATTTATTAGTTTCATCGTCTCTTAATTTTGATAGTTCAATATACCAATCACAAAACTCATGCCAATAAAATTCATATAAAATATTCGATATCTCTCCAAATTCATAAGAATCTATAAGTTCATTCGCAAGTTTAGAAACTTTTGATAGTCTTGATAAAATCCATATATCCTCTTTTTCAAGTTTTAAATCTACCTTTTTATTTTTATCAAAATCTTTTAAAAAATTTATAACAAATCTTCCAGAATTCCATATTTTGTTCATAAAATTTCTTGAAAATTTTATTCTTCCAATTGATAGATTTATATCCTGACCTCCAAGGGTCGAAAGTTGCGAAAATGTAAATCTTGTCGCATCAGCACCATACTCATCTATAACTTCAATTGGATCCATAACATTTCCAAGAGTTTTACTCATCTTCCTTCCTTTTTCATCTCTTATCAATCCATGAATATAGACATTTTTAAATGGCTCTTTTTTCATAAAATATTGTCCAAACATTATCATTCTTGCAACCCAGAAAAATAGAATATCATATCCAGTAACAAGAAGAGATGTTGGATAAAAATATTTTAAATCTTCAGTCTCTTTTGGCCATCCAAGAGTCGCAAATGGCCATAAGGCAGAAGAAAACCAAGTATCAAGAACATCAGGGTCTCTTTCAACTTCACCTTCACAATCTGGACATTTTTTAATTTCATTTTCACTTGCAAACATCTTATTACAATTTTTACAATAATAGATAGGAATTCTATGTCCCCACCATATCTGTCTTGATATACACCAATCTTTTATATTGGTTAACCAATTTTCATAAACTTTTTCCCATTTTTCTGGAATGATTTTTACTTTCTCTTCTCTTACTGCTTTTAAACCTAAATCTGCAAGTGGTTCCATTTTTATAAACCACTGTTTTGATATCATTGGCTCAATTGGCTTGTTACATCTATCATGTATTCCAATTGAATGAATATAATCTTTTATCTCAACTAAAAATCCACCTTTTTCCAAATCTTCAACAACTTTTTCTCTTGCTTCTGATCTTGATAAACCCTTATATATACCTCCATTTTCATTTATAAATCCATCAACTGTTAAAATATTTATTTTTTGTAAATTATTTCTTTCTCCTATTTCAAAATCAAGAGGATCATGAGCTGGAGTTATTTTTACTGCTCCAGTTCCAAATTCTATATCAACTTCAGAATCTGAAATAATTGGTATCTCTCTTCCCATAAGAGGAAGTATCAAAACTTTCCCAATCAATTTTTTATATCTTTCATCATTTGGATTTACTGCAACTGCTGTATCACCAAGCATTGTCTCTGGTCTTGTAGTTGCAATAACAATACCACCTTCTTCATCTTTGAAAGGATATTTAATGAAATATAGTTTTGTTTTTTCTTCAATATGTTCAACTTCTAAATCTGAAAGAGCTGTTTTACATACAGGGCACCAATTAATCATATATTCACCTTTATATATCAATCCATCATTATATAATGTTATAAATGCTTTTATAACTGCTTTCTGATAATCAGAATCCATTGTGAATCTATGTCTATCCCAATCTGCATATATTCCTAACCTTTTTTGTTGATTTACAATTCTATCTCCATATTTTTCTTTCCAACTCCAAACTCTTTTTAAAAATTCTTCTCTTCCTAATTTTTCTTTTGTTAAATTCTCTTTTAGAAGATCATTTTCAACCATTATTTGAGTTGCAATACCTGCATGGTCAACACCAGGAAGCCATAATGATTCAAAACCTTTCATTTTTTTAAACCTTATCATTATGTCCTGAATTGTTGAATTATAAGCATGTCCAAGATGAAGGGAGCCCGTAACATTTGGAGGTGGCATAACAATAGTAAAAGGAGTTACTCCTTTTTTAATTTCAGCTTTAAATAATTTCTCTCTTATCCAGAAATTGTAAATCTCATTTTCTATATCCTTTGGCGAATAAACAGTTTCTAAATCCATTAACTATCCTCCTTAAATAAAATCTATAAAAAGTATTATACAACAAAAGAGATAATTATTTCAATGAATTGTTTTATTTTTTATTGATTCGTTATTTCGATTTTTACTTGATATGATAAATCGGTTTTATCGATAATATTAATTATCACATTGATATTTTTATTATAATAACTTATACTTTTATTATTTTGTTTTAAAATAAATTTATCACCTTCAATAAAAACATCTTTTTCATCTCCTAAATTTTTACCTCTTTCAAGTTCATAAAAATTGTCTTTTTGAACTATTGAAACTTTATAATGACTTTTATTAGGTGTTTCATAAAAAGGAGAGTAGGCATAGCAATTGTTTAGTATTGATTCATCAACATGGTATATTAAGACGCCTTCTTTTGGTAAATCTGAATCAAAATTTATCCTTTGTCTATTTTCTATTAAAAGATACTCCTCTGGCTCTTTATTTAAAATTATTTTAATAACATTTCCATCTTTTAATTCAATTGGATTTAAATTGACAATTATTTCTCTATCTTCAATAACTATAGGATCTATCCAACCAAATAAAATTTTATGCCATACATCTAAATGTGAAGGACTATCGCCTCTAATATTCCTTTTCCCCCAAATTCCATTAGACATTAAACTCCATTTACCTAATCCATTTGAAATTTGATTGTCGTATATATAACTTTTATGTGAATCCAAATCATATAAATCAATTCCTCCTAATATATGACCAAATTCATGGCATAAAGGTCCTATTGTAAAATCACCTGGTTTAAATTTATATTCTGGAATTACAATAAATTTACTAATATATTTATTGTCCTTCTTTATAGAATTGATCATCCACATATGAGGATAAATTTTTTTAAATTCATCATTAGAAATTGAAGAACCAGCATATATTATAATAATTCCATCAACAAATCCATCATTATCACCATCATAATCTGAAAAATTTATTTCTCCATCAACATATTCAATGATATCCTCTACCAATTTTTGTGTATTGTTTGGATATTTACCCATTCCGTAAAAGTTGTTTTCATAATATTCATATTCTCTTGGTGCCATAAACCATAGAGAGTTGCTTGTTGGATTTGAATAAACTTTACCAATAATCTCAAGTTTTCCCTGTGAGTTTTCATAAAAATAATCATAAAAACTGTTTTTATTTTTTTCGAAAAGGATATTATTGTAAAAATTTGGAGTTGAAATTTCGAAATTTGCTTTTAAATCTGGAAATTCAACAAGCAAAACTACTGGTTTTAATATACCAATCTTTTTGTTATTTTCATTCAAACTATAAATTTTATTTATATTAAAAAAGAAAGTTATATTTAGAAAAATCGAAATTAATATTATTAAAATAATTTTAATATTGTGATTGTTAAAAATTTTGTTGAGATTATTTCTCAACTTTCACCTCTAACTTATTTAGCACCAGCAGTTAGAGGCTTTCCAGTGGTTATATTATAATTTAAATAAACCAAGTCGGTTGCGCCACTGGCTCACTCTTACTCCCTGGCGCCCATATTGGAGTAAAGAGTTTAACGCCTCTTGGTTTAAGTACCAAGTAAAAAAACCAAGCCGGTTGCGTCACCTGCACCCCTTTGTCCCGTGACGCCCACATTGGGATCAAAGGTTCATAGCATCTTGGTACTAAAACCTACCTAATTGTCAAATTCAATTATTTTATAGCACATCTTTTAATTTTGTCAATATAAAATAAAAAAGGAGACTTTGGTGCCTGACACTTTTGTCTCATTAAATTTTTTTTAAAAAATATAATTCAGTGATATTTTCTTTAAAATTATCTATAAAGATTTGTTTATTAATAATTTCGATTTTAATCTCTTTATTATTAATTTTTGTTAAATATTGTCCATCTGGTGGTATTAATTTTAACTTTTCAATAGATAATTTATTATCTAAAAATTTTATGAAATATGGATATGTTAAAAATTGATTTGCCTTTTCAATCTCTCCTTCTTGAATTAATTTTCTTATTTTACTACTACTTATTTTTTCTCCATCAAATTTCTCTTCATTAATTATTATTAATTCAATCTCTTTTTCTTTACAAATTTTTTTTAAAAAATTAACATCTCCTTTTCTATCTTTACCAAATTTAAAATTCTCAC
>ERZ795052.5657-NODE-5657-length-12008-cov-6.409772_pt1 | contig 12008 bp, 12 predicted proteins | sample MGYA00375136_ERZ795052 | MGnify/ENA primary metagenome ERZ795052 (study PRJEB30181, sample SAMN05720156) | activated sludge metagenome | isolation source: Anaerobic digester | place: Japan | collected 2015-05-26 ... | reverse complement strand
CCATAAGGCAGAATGGTATCTGGCGGAGGGGACTGCGAGATAATTCTGCTTTCTGGAGCGTCCGGATGTGGTTGCGCGTTCACCAGTCCTGCTTCGATTTGCGGGTTATCCGCGTCCGCATTCCACGCGGTGATATAGTCATCCACGAACGGCACAATATCGCTTTCATCGGAGTTCGCCGTCATCCCGATCAGGTTCGGGACTTTGTGCGCCTTCACGCCTGGCGCATCCTCCATGTAATCGAAATCAGGAAGCACCTTCAGCCACACATCGATGCTGCCCCAACGCCCAAGACAGTAGCTGTTCTCATTGGTATAGCCCTCTGCCTCTTCGCCAGGGAGTTCGTCGAAGTGAAAGGTAGTAGTTCCGGTTACCCGGTAAATCTTACTCCACCATTTCGTCAATCCGGTATGCAGATAGGTCTGTAGTTTCGTTTTCCACAGATGTGGCAATGTTTCTTTCGCCAAATTAGTGGACATGGAAAACGTGTATTCCGTGTCGTCATTGTCTATGTAGAGTTCGCCTATTTTCAGTGTAGCCTTGCCTGTTCCATAAGCCTTGTAAAGTGCTGTTGCATTAAGTTTTATGCTTCCCGTCTTTTCGACAATCGTATAATTGCCTTCTTCGTCCCATTCAGTGTCCCATGCGGAATAGCCAAACGAAACATAACCATCAGTATTGTCAAGCGGAGAGATGAAAGTATCAACGTCAGCCTCTGCATACACAGGCTCAAACCCCGCATTGCCCGCCTGAAATTCAAGTACGATATTAAAATTAACTGGATAGGCTTCCCAATCCCATGCTGGGTTAAGAATCAGTTTTCCATTCGAGTAATAATAGTAGCGCCGCTGTAGGTTTGTAAATTTATACGGAGAATTATAGGAGCCTGCGTTATCGTGATGATTTGTGAATACCTGCAATTTATAACCGAAGTCCGCCGGGTCGTCTGATTTAGGCTTTTCGGCGAAGCAGGCATAAGCGACCGTGCCAGCACTGCCTGGCGTTCCAAGCGTAACTGTTGACGGCGATGATGCCGCCCAATCAAGACTAATGTGCTTATTTTCATCGTACCAATAAGAAAGGACTGAATAGACGTGGGTGCTGATATTCTTTGCGGCGGATAGACAGTAAAACCAAACGTCGCACACGTAGTCGCGCATGGACAACTTAATTTTAAGCAGGTTAAAAACAACCGGATTCACCATCTTGACGTTTTCGATGTCAATGGTAGTGTCTGTCATGATGTTATCATCAGTGTGATAATATGGGTTGCCATAAGCAGCCGCGCCATAAGTAGGGTCAAGTCCGGTCTGAATCAAAAGATGCGTTACAGGGTCAACCGGCGCAGCAGGAGGTGTTGATTCGTTTTCTGTTGGCACGGGTCATCATAGAACGGGTAATAGAAATTTTTCGTTACTTCATGTTCGCCAGACAAAACCGTATCTGATTCTGTCTGTTCAGATGTGAAGTCATTTATTTCGGTGGAGTATGGCGGCGCCGCCGTATACAGCACCCGACAATTATTCAGGATGTTTTGGACAACGCTGATTATGTGCATCCAGTTTTCGCGCAGTTTTATATATTCCCAATCCCACTCGAAAAATTCAGCGGGGGGATTGTACTTGCGTATCACGCCGTCCGAAATGTACCGGTAATAATCCAGCCAGATAAACCACTTATCAGCCGACAGCCGCGTAGAGTACAATTTGACGGGTTTCAGAATTTCTTTCACCTGTCGCACCAAGTTTTCAAAAAAGATAGCACCATCTTTAATGGTTTGGTGCGACATAAGATCGTCAGGATTCGGTACAGGGTCCAAATGCCAGTCAGCCGCCGTAGGCACTTCATCTGTATCCGGTTTTTCTGTGCGATAGAAGCCAACAATGCCGCCAGGATAGACCGCATCACCGCCGCGTGTGCGCACCTTCGACATACACGCCCGCCATGCCTGCACGGGCAGCGACACATCTGATAGCGCCGTTATGGTAGTGCCTGTGCCCCACGCCTCATCCCAATAGTCGCAGATGAAATCAAAACCAGATGGAGGAACAGGACATGCAAACTTTTCACCACCACCACGGGAACGCACATAGACAGGAAGCGACAACTTGCCGTCGGAATATGACGCTTGAAACCTGTAGCCGTAAACAACGCCCTGTTCCAATCCAGTGTCAATGCAGGTTTCCGCGTCACCAGAATAGACCTCAACCTGATCTGGGTCTGCATCATCAGGGAATGAATTATCCAGGCGCGTCACTATCGTTTTTGCAAACAGCGCGTCTGTGGGGTCTGACCATGTGATGTTGTTTTTCGTAGGGTCTGTAGCGTCTGGGGCGATAACAATATCTGTCGGACCGGCTTTCGTGATTGTCGTTCCGGTATTTTGCGAATATGTAAGCAGGTTATATACATTGATACGCCCGCCGAAGTCCGTAACCATAAACTGGTCTGCTGTTGGAGTGATGCATGCCCGTAGCAGCGTCATTGCGTTTGCCACAGTCCAGCCCGCGTAATACGATTTGAGCAACGCCAACGCCCCAGAGACATGCGGAGCGGCCATTGATGTGCCTGCTATGGCTTTGTAATCATCATCAAGCCAAGTAGACAAGATGTTGCTGTCATCCTCGCCCGCAACGCTGCCACCTGGGGCGGATATGTGGACGGATTTGATGCCCGTGTTTGTGAAGTAGGAGTTTTCGCCCGTGTTCTTGAACGCTGCCACAGATACATTGTTCGCCGTCGGTATGTTGGCAGGATACTTCGGCCATACATCGTTATTCTTGCCCTCGTTGCCCGCCGCGCAAACCATGACCACGCCCGCCGTGTTTGCGTCCGCCCATAGGTCAGCAAGAGCCTGCGAGGGAACAGAGCCTCCCCAGGAATGATTGATGATGCTACAGCCATTGTCTATGCCATATTCGATTACGTTGATCGCGTCTGAAATGAAGCCGCCATCGGGATTGAAAAACCGAAGGGACATGAGTTTGATATTCCACGCAACGCCGGCAATGCCTTTGCTGTTATTCCCCTTGCCACCTATGATTCCCGCTACATGCGTACCATGCCCATGGAAATCCGTGCATTCCCCGTCAAGAGCGCCATTGATGCCGCGCACCCCATGCAAATCACCGAACGTCGGGGATGGGTTTGTCCATAGATTGTCTATCAGGTCTTCGTGTTCAAGGTCTATGCCGGTATCGCATACCCCAACAATAACCGAAGTTTCGCCTTGTTCGATTGTCCATGTTGCTTCCATGCCGCCCATGTCGCATCCTGCAACGCCGCTGAATTGTCCCGTGTTTTTCAGGTTCCATTGACTTGAATACAGCGTGTCATTCGGGACGGTAAAAAGTTCTACCTGATGATCTTCTTCGATGTACTCAATGCCATCTATGCCGCTTTTGATTTCTTCGAGGTCTTCGTCATCAACGAAAATGAAGTTGCCGCGCTTTGACAGTTTTGGTTTGCGCCGCCCCTTGCCGCCTTTTATCTTTTTGCCAACGCGGTCAATGTGCTCTTTGATTTTCTTTTTGTACGCCTCTTTTTTTAAGCGGATTATGTAACGATTACTTTCGCTCATGTGCTAATGGGAATCCCGCTCTGTGAGGCATAGTTTTGCACTGGATACCATCGCTGCTGTGGGAAGACGTTTGTCCACACACCGTCATTCCCGTCTGCATCGTCGAAGCCTTCCTCCAGTCCTGTTTCATAGGAGCACCAGAATACTTTGCGCTCAACATTGGGGGACATATCAGGGTCTATTGCCGGTAGATGCGCAACACGTTCAAGACCACCGCCGCCGCCGTCTACATTCACGTCTACAAGCACCGTGCGCGTGCTGTGCGAATCAGACGGGTCTATCTGTCCCATAACATCCGTAACCGCCGCAAAGATTCTATCGCCGACCTTATATGCCCCTGCATTGACGCTGCCACGAAAAGCAAACGGCTTCCATACATAGACCGGCGCGGCACTAACACTGTCATCAGGATTGACGTGTCCGCACAAAAGATGGTCTTCGAGTATCTCTGTGATTTCCAAATGTTGCAGTGCGAAGTTGTGCTTTGATATCGGTACTAACTGATTCGCCTGCTCTTTCCGATACGCTTCCGCCGCGTCAACAAAGGCGTTGTATGCAGTTGCCGGGATGCGTAATTTTTGTCCCTGTGTTACTTTCGCAATCATTTGACCGTATCCTCTCGGAAGTCTTCGCCAAGCAAATCAAAATCGCCATAAGGATAGACCTGTTCGATGTACACGCCTACAGGGTATTGTATTCTGAACGTCTGCGCGGGGTCTGCAAACGGGTCGTCAGAGTCGCCTACGGTTGCATCAGTCGCCTGATAACGCACGTGCATGTATTGCCAGCCCTGCTTGACTACATTATTGATTGCACCTACACTGGTAATCGTAAGATATGGCTGTACCGCAAACTGATACGTCACTTCCCATGGGGTTTCCGGCTTCCTGTCCGACCTCGACCCTGTTGCACCTAAAAACAATACCTGTCCGCTTAAAAATTCGCGGAACGGTTTTAGATTGACAGTGCCAGTTAGGTCTGCAACGGTTTTGCGTTGCGACCAAGTAAATTCTTTATAAAAATGTCGCTCTGTGAAATTGAGTGTCGGGACTGTAATGTCCACACCCTCTACAGAGTCGTTCGTCACGCCGATAGCGCCGCCACAGTCCGGGGCATAGCCATAGCGCGCAATGGTCTGTATAGACTGCGTGATGTGTTGCGTGCCCGCGCTTGTATCGAATGATTCGGAGTTGTCTTCCTCAATAGACCGCTGCCGCTTATAGGTTACCGTTGCCTTCCATAGGTCTATACCGGAGCCGTTTACATCAACAACAACAGGTTCTACTTCGATGGTGTCCAAAACAAGGTATGGCGTGTTGTCTGTATCCGTTGCCTGCGTTCCGAAAGATGACGGTGCTACCGCTATTACAGCGTCCCTTACTGTGCTCGTATCGTATGAGCCAGTAACATTATAGATTAGCTCATAACTGGCATTGCCGCCTGTTGTCAGCCGCCTTGATTCAATGCTTTCTGTTACCTTAACCATTACGCAAACTCCAGTCCGTTTTCCCGCATTTCTTTTAGTATCTGGCGTGTGTACTTCGCTGTTTCCTCTGATGCCTTTGCCGTTCTGTCCTCTACGCCTGAACCAACGCCCAAGCCGTAAGCCGCAAACGCTGAAAACGTGCCGCGTGTCGTAATTTTAGCCGCTTCCTGTTTTACCATTTCGCCTATGTCCGGGATTTGTATTTCTGGCATTGCAGGCATTGCAGGCATTCCGGGCAATGCGGTATCGCCTGCTGCATAATCCTTCTTTGCGCCTGATGCCGCGACTCTCATATCACGCGCCTGTGCTACTGCACTATCGCGCTCCTGTATAGCCGCTGCCAGTGCCTTTTCGTTTTCGGCTATATCGGCATTAGTCTGTTCGTCAATACTGGCGCGCATCTGGATATTCCAGTCGCCAGACTCTTTTATTCCCTGATTAAATCTTGCGCCAATATCTGCAAACGCCGCATCCATCTCTTTGTTTCGCGCCGCCGCATCTTGGTCAATAGATGCCTTCGCCGCAGTCGTATCAAACGAGCCGTCTATCAACCCTCGTATGTCAATAAGCCGTTTCGCCACCCAATCTGCCGCGCCGCCCCATGCCTTCTTAAAAGCGTTTGCCGCGCCAACCAGCGCCGCCTCAAGTCCGAATACAAATATGTTCGCAGTGGTCTTCAAGACGGTGAATCCGCCTATGGCAACTTTAGAAATAAGTCCGATAAACTTGCTCCATAAGTTTTTGATAAACGTAACGCCACGCACCCATTCCAGTTTCAGGGTCAGCCACAGTATTTTTGCCGCCTGCGTAATGCTTCCAGCCGCAAGCGCATCAGCAATTCCGTTAAACGCCGCCTCTGCATCCTGTCGCAGAAAATCGAATTGACCGCCAAGCCATTGCACCGCCTGCCCGCCCGCTTCCGTGTATTTGATGATAGCGCCGCCCATCAGGGCAACGCCGATAACCACAAGTCCAAGCGGAGTTAGAAGCAAGCCGAGTACGGAGGCAAATACGCCAATTACCACACCAGCACTTGAAATAATTGTGCCAAGTGCAACAAGCGCAATGCCAAGCGTTGTGATGCCAACCGCTATCTTTGCATAACTCACAACCAGTCCTTGATTCTTTTCAATCCAATCAGAAATAGCCTTGCCGCCGCTCTTCATCCATTCAGCAAACTTTTTGAGTTCAGGTGCAAGCGCCTCTCCGATAGAGATTCCAATATCTTTTATGATTGCCCAAATTTTATTGAAGTCGGAAATAAGCCCGCCGCCCATTTTTCCAAACGCTTCATCAGCCATGCCTGCCGAATTGCGCATTAGTTTCATGTCCGCCAGAAAGCCGCCAATATCACCAGCCAACGCCGCAATACCACCAGCCGCCCTTATTTCAGGAAAGTCTAACTGGATTTCTGCAAGGTCTTTACCTACGTAATTTGCAATCAAAGCAGAAAAATTCTTTGCCGCTCCGGGCGCTTGCTTCAAAATGTTTACGAGGCGCGTTGCCGATTCTTCTGCATCAAGTCCCTGTCGTGTCATTGTTGCAAGTGCTGCAAACATATCTTCTATAGGCATTCCAGCAGCCCGTGCCATAGGCGCAACACGGCCTATCACGCCTGCAAGTTGCTCAAAAACAAGTTTGCCGCGCTTGACCGTCTGGAACATTAAATCAGATATCCACGTTGATTTGCTTGCTGAAAGTTGGAAAGCATTTAGGACACTTGTTATTCCGTCAACAGCAATAGCCGCGTCGGTCATGCCGCCTTTAGCAGCCTTAACGGCAACGCCCAAAACATTCAGTGCGCCCTCTGGCGCAATGGACGCGGAAAGAATATCGTACAGACCCTTTGATAATGTGCTTGTGCTTTCGCCAAGATCCTTCGCCATATCGCGGATGCCATTGCCAAATTGCCCCATAAATTTCATAGGCTCATTCAGCATGGTCGACACCATCTTCATGTTCTTCTCGAAATCACCAAACACTTTTGCGGATGCAATCAGCGGGGAAAGCATAGACGCGCCGGTCATAGCCATCTGCATACCCATGCTTTTTATGCTTGCGCCAAATTTCTTGACCGTCAATTCAGCACCACGAAGCCCAGCAACCAGTTTCGTGTTGTCGGCAAACAATTCTACAAACGCCCGTCCTGCTCTTATGCCTTTTGTGCTTGCCATTATTTTTTACGTCCTTTCATCGCCTCAAGCGATTCCCGAAGCAACTGCAAAGATTCCTTATCTGCGACGCGGCGCTCTTTGCGTTTCGCGATCTCGTAGGGGTCAAAGTCCGCCGGTGTGCGTTCCGGCTTTCCTTTCGTCCTGTTGATGTTCGCCAACATGCACAGAACCGCCGACGTGTGAGACCACCGCTCTTGACCCGCGCCTTCGGACATCCACAGCAATTGCCGCAACGTTAGTCGTTCAGGATTGACTCCGACGGCTCCGGCGATTCGCCAGACATCTTGCCAGACATTAGTTTTTCGAGGTCCACCGCGTCTATCTGCTTGCCCGCCGTCGCTATCGCAAGGTCTATCAGCGCCGTCTGTTTCGAGACCGCCTTTGCCCTGTCCGTGCGGCCTCGCTTCAGGAAAAAATCCACGAGTTCCTCATAGAACGCTTTCTGCGAGGCAAGCAGGGTTTCTCCGTCGAAGCAGTCCATAATGTCATCTTCGCTAACGCCGTGCTTCTCAAACTGGCTTTCCAACAGACAACAGATGACTTCAGCCAGAAGCATCTCATCCGTTCCGAGACGGGTCAACAGCGGCGGGTCACCTTCTTCGGGCTGAAGCAGGTCAACGCCAAGTTTCGATTTAACTTTTATTGCGCTGCCGAGGGTGAGCGATATCTCCCACCCCCGGCCTGTAGAATCCCTGAACGTCTTCATGGATTAGCCTTCCGGAGCAGGAATCGCCACGCCGCTTACGTTGATGTTAACTTCAATGCGTGATGTGGTTGTGCCCCAGCCCAAGCCTGTGCAATAGTCACCTGGTACCAGATCGGCAACTGGACAAATGTTTCCAGCCGTTGCACTAATAACGTAGTATGTACCGATTGCAACTGTAGCACCAGGATTGATACCGCCAGCAACCAGATAAACGACAGGCTGTCCGATTGCCGCGTCATTGAGAGCGATACCTACAGCCGTAGCCTTTGCAGCCGTGTCTGTGTCAGCCAATTTCAGCGTTGTGTCCAGGTACAGGACATCGCCTGCCGTGATTGCCGCGCCTGCAGTGCCTGTGCGTGTTGTCGCGTTGCTGTATTTCACTACGTTTGCGGCGGTGATTGATAAATCTGCCATTGTTCAAATTCCTTTCATGTTGTGATTGTTGTTATTTCTTAAGAGCCGGTCTGCCAATCGCGGTAGGTTGCAAGTTTGGCCGTAACGCTAACCGTAATCGCCTCTTCCAGTGCTTCATTCCGCGAAAAGTTTGTAATCGAAAAGTCGCCGTCAATACCTTCGCCGCCAGACTCGGAAAGCACAAGCAGTGCAATCGTTTCATTGGCAAGGAATGCAGCCTTAACGGCGGCAAAGCCCGCATCGCTGGACTTCCATACCATCTCGAATTCGACATTGCACTCTTTCAGCGTCGGAGCCGTTGCGCGCCAACCGTCATTTGCGCGGGTAGTCACGTCTGCCTCTCCAGCCTCAAGCGTTACGGTCACGTCACGCACGTTCGTCAACTCATGCGTTGCCGTTGCGCCGGCTGTGCCATAATAGATTTTGGCGTTCATGCCCAAGATAAAATCAGCCATCGTTCATCCTTTCGTTAGATGCTGTTCCGCCACATAGCCGGAAGTTTTGGTTTTTCTTTTTCAAAAGCAGGCCCCATGTAAGGACGTGCCGCTATACTTACTATTCTTTTCTTGCCGCGCAAATTGCTTTGCGTAGTGCCGCCATATTCAAGCAATGCAGGCGCTTTGCCTTTGTTCCAGCCGCTCAACCGTTCAGGACCAATGACGACAGACCGCTGTGTCGGGTCGTAGCCGAAGTAGATGAATTTCTTTAATAGTCCCGACCGACTGTACGGTGGTTGCCCAGGCTTTGATACGCCCCTGCGAAAGTTCGTGCGTTCTTCGCCGCGTTTCTTTTTTTGCATGAACGGGGCGTTTTTGATTGACTGCTTCGCCGTTGTTCGCACATACGCACCGAAACGGGAAAGCACCTTGCGTGTGCCCGCGTCAACTTTCGAGATGACAGTCGCACGGTCAAAAAACATGCTTTTCATTTTGATGTTTATCATGTCATCATCCGATACATGACTGTTAAAACGCTTGTAAAAACTCTATTCTCTGACAGATGTTCCAGTGAATAAACAGGATCGTTTTTGACGTTCACCCAGACTGCATAGGGTGCTTCTGACAATGTGCGCTGTCGCAGGTAGTCGGTTATTTCATCCACAACCACGCCAAGCACTGAAACGTCCTCATCGAGTCCTGGCGATTTATCCAGTTTCTTCTGGATGCCAATATCTACAGTCACGTCGCGATAGCACATTGACCGCGTTTGCGTTGCAATTTCAACAGACTTCGGAACAACAGTGACATTCAGATTCTTGAGTTCCGATAGATCAAATTCAGGGAACACGCGCCGCGTTGCCACAAATGGAATGCTGAACGTGCCAGCCGGAGCCGCGTTCAGTTCGGCTTTCACCGCGTCTGCTATGTTGGTTGCTATGCTCATTCGCCGCCTGTATCTTTCGTGTGAATCCGGTATGCAGTCCTGAACGGGTCACTCCAGCGCCATGCCTCGCCGCCCAAATTCATGACTTCATACAGCCTGCCATCCGCCAGAATAAGGTCTCCAGGTTCGGGGTCAAATTCCATTTCATCAGCCTGGATAATGAAGTCCCAGACCTTCGCCACAATGGTCATGCCGCTTTCATCCGAGACTTCCACGCTCGTTTTGCCATAGGTCGCATTGACCGCATAAGAGTCCGGCGGTCTGCGATAACTGACAACGCTGGAACAGTTCGCCACGCGCTTTTTCCCAAGCCACGTAACGCCGCTGCGCAACATATCGCTTGTTGAAAGCGTTGTGCCTGATGCCGTTGCGGATGCGCTGCCAATGCTAATCGTTATTGTGATTGTGCTACCATGCGCTACTTCTGCACCTGCTGATGGTGATTGACTGACAATATATCCGCTGTCCACCGTATCCGAATTGGTGAGCGTTACCGATATATCCAGCCCCGCCGCCTGTATCGCTGCAAGCGCAACAGCAATCGTTTCGCCTTCAATCGCAGGCACGGATACCAGATCAAATACTCGCAATCGCGGGTAATCGTTGCCTTCGTCGATTGTCCAGACCGATTCAAAGTTCCAATGCACATACGTTGCCTGCTGGTACAGTTCCTCCGTCGTCTTGTTTTCGCCAACATACGAATTTAGGTATGCCGATTTCGTGTAGTCCCAATAGCACCGGTCGGAGGCGAAATAGATTTGCGGGTCAGCCAATACAGGCTTGAAGCAAATCATGCCCACGCCATACTTGGCAGGGTCAACGCCCGTGAAAACAAGCGTACCCGTGAATACATTCTTGGCGATATATGCGACATCTTTAGTCGCTTCAAAGTCCGCCACGCCACAGCAAACGCCTGATACAAACACCGTCCCTGTCACCGTGCCGCCTGTCTTGCAATTCACAATAGAGCCGCCGCTAAAAATAAACGGGCAAATAGGCGCAACATAGGCGTATCCAGTCACATCAACCGCGACATCGCATTGCTCGATTATGCCTCCGGCGGCAAGCACAGAAGCCATGCCGCCAACGTATTGTCCGCCACCTTCCGCATTCTTTAGCGTGCATTCACCGCGCAGTTTAAGATTCTTTATCCAGCCGCCCCAGATGCAGCCGAACAAGCCCGTGCAACATGCGCCGTCTGCAAGGTCTTCGATATACAGACCACTGATAGTTTTACCGTTGCCGTCGAATGTGCCTGTGAATTTGTTGTCAAGCACCGGAACGCCTTCAACAAGAGTAATAGGCGCAATCGGAGTCCATTGCCCTGCCAATGCGATGTCATTGGCGAGGCGGTACTCACCTGATAGCGGATATGCAGGATCAACGCCTATCTTGGCAAGTTCGGATTGTGTTGCGATTGATATTGTCATGACGCGCATCCAACAGACAGACCCGCACCCCGCCACCATTCAGCGTGATGGCGGGATGCGTCTATATGGTCTGTTTTGCCGAATTTCATTACGCAGACTGGGCCCAGATGCCGCGCTTCGCAACGCAACGCCATGCAGTTTCAGCAACCGTGCAGACCAGGTGCAGGTAGTCGCCCTGTACGCTGGTTGCCTTCGTATTAAGCGCCGTCTTTGTCGCAGCAATCGTGAGATTAGCACCGCGGATCACTTCGTTGCCGTCAAGGTCCACGGTCAAGAGGCTGCCACCGTCAACGTATCTGTTTACGATGATATATTCCATGCCAGCCACTCCTTTCGGAAGTGTAACGGTCTTGTCAGCGCCGGTGATTTCAATCACCGCGCCGCTGTGCGTTGCCTCGACCATCGTGACATCAACAGCCGACTTGATAAACGTGCGGCCTACCCATGCAGGCTGCTCTGGATTGACAGTGCCGATAGACACTTTTATGGTCTTGTCGTTTGCTGCTGCGTCTGCGGCGCAAACGCCAATCCACAAATCGCCGTCAGCGCCGAGATTGGTTGCCGCGCCATCAGCCGCGCCGCCATAAGGGGTTCCGTTTGCGTCCCACCAGATATTATCGCCAGCGTTGCAGGCGTTGCCAACGTATGGAACACTGAAAACGCCGCCAACAGCCGCGCTTCCAACCGCGCCACTCGCAACAGGGACGCTGGTAACACACGGGATGCCGTTAGCGTCAAAGAGATACCCGCCAGTCAATGCCGACGGCGCTTTAAAGTCAATCCTGTTTCCCGGGCTTACATAGTTTAGTAAATTCGCCATTGTTCAAAGTCTCCT
>ERZ795052.5656-NODE-5656-length-12009-cov-9.987452_pt1 | contig 12009 bp, 6 predicted proteins | sample MGYA00375136_ERZ795052 | MGnify/ENA primary metagenome ERZ795052 (study PRJEB30181, sample SAMN05720156) | activated sludge metagenome | isolation source: Anaerobic digester | place: Japan | collected 2015-05-26 ... | reverse complement strand
TAAAAAATAGATTTAAGATTGTAGAAAATTTTTTAAAAATATCCGATTTCTTTATTGTAAATATTTTATTGTTTCAATACAAATAAATTTTTCTCTTATCAAATTTTTTCTTAAAAAAATTTTCCACTTGAAACTTTTACTATTTTCAATAACTATAAACTGATGTATTTTTATATTTTTATAAAAAAACAATGTTTTCTTTTATTCGAGAAAGTTTTAAAACTTATTTTCAATGAGGGATAAAGATAAATCCACTTTTTATTCTACTTTTTGTATGATTTATTGCACAACTTATAAAAATAACAATCGATTCTATCAAACAAAAAAAATTTTGTATTTCAAATTTAGCTTCATCAGGTGGATTTCCATCGTTTCATGCATCTATTGTTTCTAGTATTGCTACCATGGCTTTAATGGAATTTGGTTTTGATAGCATATTTTTTGCATTAGCATGTGCTTTTGCTTGATTAGTGGTTTATGATGCTATGAATCTAAGGTTTGAATCCGGTAAACAAGCAGAATATATCAATGAAATTAGAGTGAGTATTACAAGTGTCCTTACTATGACAAAAAAAGAATCATTAAAAGAAAGATTGTGACATACTCCGATTGAAGTTTTCGCAGGAATAATCTTAGGTATTACTCTTACTTTTGTACTATATTATTATCTTATTTTACCTCACTAGATTATGTATACTTTAGTCAAAAATAGACCTTATAAAAAAAAGAAAACTCCTGTTTTCAATACTAGAGATAAAACAATCAGATTGATACATCCAGTTATAAAAATGCCTATTAAGTGGTTTTGGATATTGTTGCTATCAATTATTTTTGTTTATTGAATAGTTTTTATAATACAACATACTGTTTTTAAGGATGAAAATTATATTAAAAAAGTGTTTTATACCGAATCTAGTTTAAGCAATTATTTTAATTCTGGTTTGTATACCACCATTTCTGAATCTATAAAAAATGAAAATTTTTATGTAGCATCAAATTTTAAAAAGAGTAGTATTCTCAACGGTTTAAAAAACGATTTCCCAATTGTAAAAAATATAAAGATATTTCAACCCCAAAAATTTTCAGCAGCTGTTGATGTAGAATTTTATGAATTGGATATGATTTTTAAGTTGTGAGACAGAAAATTTTGAGTTTTATGATATTATGATTTTGAGATTTTCAGTGGAAACACAATTTGAGATGGTGCATTTACCATTGAATTACCTAAATATTTGAGCGGTATAGAATCTATTCATTGATTATTTGTTGAAACAACTCCAGATAAGTTGTTATATGATATGGATATTATTTCGCAATGATTTAGCGGTTACAATAGAATTGTGTATTTACCATGATCTTCCATGACAGTAGTATTTGTGTGAGAAAAAAGGATTTACCTAAACAACAAAAACCCACTTACAGGTCAAATAAACAATTATAATCTTTTGATGAAATATTATGTTGATGCCAACTCATTGAAAATTATAGATTTAGGATCTCTTGAATGAGATAAAATAATAGTGAGAAAATAGTTGTTTCGTAGAATTATTCATCAAAAATCATTTAACTTGTTACAAAATTAAAATAAAAATATATGTTGAAATGTAAAAGATGATTTTTACATTTAGAGTATTTAAAGAATTTTAGATCTCTATACTTTCAAATATGAAAAAAAAGGACTTTCCAATATTTCAGAATAATCCAGGTTTGGTATTTCTTGATAGTGCTGCTAGTACTCAAAAACCCCAGTATGTGATAGATGGAGTTAGTAATTTCGTTTCAAATGATTATGCAAATATTCATAGATGAGCTTACCAACTTTCAGAAAGATCAGAGGAATTATACGATAAATCAAAACAACTTCTTGCAGAATTCTTAAATAGTAAAGCATCAGAAATTATATACAATTACAATGCCACTCATTGAATGAATGTTATAGCACAATCCTTGGTCAACTCTTGATTCTTAAAAAAATGAGATAAAATTTTGTTATGAATACGAGAACATCATGCAAATATAGTTCCTCGACAAATTTTATCCAAAATATTTGGATTTCAGATAGATTTTGTTGGAGTTTCAAAATGATGTGAAATTGACCGAGATGATTTTTCAAAAAAATATGATAAATCTGTAAAAGTTGTATCTATTTGACATGTTTCCAATGTTACTGGAAAAATATATGATGTAAAAAGGATAAAATCTTTACTTAGAGAAGATACTTTTTTTATAGTAGATTGATCTCAATCTTTCCCAAATATGAAAATAGATGTCCAAGATATGTGATGTGATTGTTTCGTTTTTACAGCACATAAAGTTATGGCTTACACATGAATTGGAGCAATGTATCTAAAAAGAGATTGGATCAAAAAACTTACTCCTATGATGTCTGGGTGATGAGCTATCAGAGATGTAGATTTGTTTTGACATACAGTTCCAAACGACTATTCAAAATTTGAAGCTGGTACCCCAAATATTATTTGAGCAATAAGTTTATTAAAATCCTTGGAATACATCAAATCAATTTGATGAATGGAAAAAATTCGAGAACATGAACAAAAGCTAGTTGAATATTCATTAGAAAGATTTACTAAATTAAAAGAAAAAGTAAAATTGATTTGACCAAAAACTAATGATAGAACCGCAGTTTTTTCTTTTTTCATACCAGGAAATGAAAACTTCAACCATATTTGAGAAATATTTGCTCAACATAATATAGCTATTCGTTGTGGTGGACATTGTGCTTATCCCATGCATAAAGATCTAAAAATTCCATGAACATGCAGGATGAGTGCTTATTTGTATAATGATATTTGAGATTTAGAAAAATTCTTTGAAGTCCTAGAATCTATAGTTAGATAAAGCTACTTATTTTACGCACAAATTAAATTAATATTATTGATCTATGATATTAATTTTTTTGGAATGTGAAAATAAAAAAAGCAAACTAGCAATAATGTTACAATTTTAATACAAAATCATGATTAAATTTAATTTTTATATTTTTTTTGTTTATAAGATTTTCATTACACAATAAAAATATGTTTTGTCAAACGATGTTCGTAAATATAAGTAGTGTTTTTTGTTTTATTTTCACTTTTTATTTAAAATATAATAGTAATAAATTGTTTTATAAAGTAATATTTTAATTATGTCTAATAACATTGATACAATTAGATCTAGTGTCTCAGAAACAAAGAATAAGATTCATGAATATGAAAATCTTTCTCCAGAAGAAAGAATGGCCAGGGCTAGAGAATTAGAAACTACAATTTCTCAGATTAGGAAAGATTTAGATTCTTTGAAGGAAGATGCTAATCAAACTAACACCCAAGAAATAGAACAACTTGAACAAGAATTTAATGAACTTCAAGAACAATTTAATTCAAAATTTAAACAAGAACTTGAAGATTTGCAACAGGATATATCAGAAAACTCTAATTGAAGTGCCGTGGATACTGATGATTCTGAAATCATACCTTCTGAAAATGACAAACCTACTTGGCGAGAAAGAAATAAAAAAACAGTTTTGCTATGAGCGTGAACGCTATGAGTTTGATTACTAATTCGTAGATGGTGGAAAAAAAGAAAAGAAAGAAAGGAAGCAGAAGCTTGATGATCAACAAGTTCTGAAACAAAAGAGAAGAAGCCATGGTACAAAAGATGGCGATGAGTTGGTTTAATTTGAGTTGCTTGATTTTTTGGTGCAAAATGGTTGTTAAATTATTTTAAAAAGTCGCCAGATCCATTAGATTCACCTGAAGAACAACTTGATTCATATTTAAAATTAAAGGAAAGTAATGAAAAAGATTATGAACAATATGAACAGCTTTGAGGAACAATAAATGCATTTTATGAGCAAGCTTGGAATGTCGAGAAAGAACATTTTTGATTTGAAACAGATTTGGAATTATGAGCTATTTGAGATAGCATTAAGGATAAAGAAAAATACGGAAATATAGAGGCAAAAGGGTTGGTTCCTTATTGTTTAGATAATTATTATACTAATGTAGATGATTTATTGTCTGCAGGAGGGGTTCGTAAATATTTGAGAAATAAAAAAATAGAATGATATAAGCAAACAATAAAAGCACTTTGAGCGGAATGGTTTAGTAAAACTCTTGTGCCATATCTTGCTATATTTGCTAATTTTGGAACATTTGGCATACTTTCCACAGATTCATCAGAACAAAAAATGAAGAAATTTTTTGACTGAATTAATGAGGATTCCATAGAAACCAAAAAACAATTAGATATTTTTTTCAGGCAATACACAAAGGTATTGACATATATGGCTGATAAAAAAAATGCATTAGCTATGAAACATGCTATGCCAATAATACAGAGTCAAGGATATGATTGAGAAAGTTGGCCATCTGATCCTAAAGAGCAACAGGAGCTTTTATTGGAAGCAGTAAATGATAAGAAACGAGTTAACACACACTTAAAATGAACACAATATGATTTGTTTTTAAACTCAAAGATCTTATGAGCATCTAAAATTTTAAAAGATGAATGATTATTGAACTCTGAGATTACACCTGAATTACAAGAAATTGTAGAAAATTTAAATCAGGATGCTGAAAATATACTTGGATGATTTGAATCTAATGCTCTATTTGATGCAGAAGTTGCTGTTAATGAATGAAAAACAGTTGATCAAAATACAAAAGAATGATTATCAGACATCTGTGATAATTTAATCAAAGATTTGTGAGGTGAAGAAGAGTGATCCTGGCGATATGATACATTTGAATATGTGTTTATTGCTTTAGATTTAGAAGACAAAGATAAAGAAACAATCATGGAGGAGAGTTGAATGAAAGATTGATTTGAATCTATAAGGACTAATATTAAAAATTTGCAAGCAGAAGTTGCGGCTAATCCCACAAAAGAAAATATAGAAACTCTAAAAAAATTAACATGAGAGTACTTAGCTATGAAAAAAGAGTTGCATTTGGCGGTTTATGCTATGCAAGAAGCAAAAGAGAATAAAGATTTTATAGATCATGCTCTAGATGTCCTTAAATGAATATGAACTTTTTTTGGGAAATTCTTTGAATCGATATGAAATATATTTTCTTTGGATTTATCAGCCTGAACTTTAATAAATTTCTTTGTATGATCTTATGTATCATGACAAATTTTAGTTTTTATTTGAAGAGTTAGTGGTAAAAATATACTTATAAAGCCATGAAGATTAATGACAAACATTTGAGCGTCTCCTTGGACATTAGCAAGAGCTGGATTGTCGCGTACAGGAGTATTCAATGGTATGGTAATGAGAAAACGTATTATCAGATTAGCTTTAGATGGAGACAAAGATAAAGCTACTAGAGTTTTATATAGAGGAATTGCAGAAGGAAAGATAAGCATGCGCCAAGCAGTTAAGGCGGCTAAGCACAAAGGTATGTATCCTAATGCTTATGTGCATGCTGGTATTGAAGATAATTTCAAACTTCTACTTAAAAATATATTACCCACAGATACGCCCACAGAAGATATAGATCTGTTTGTAAAATATTATAATAAAAATAGGAAAATCTCACGCCAATTGTTAAATGAAAGTACATCGCGAGCTCTAAAATCAGAAGGTAGATTGCAGAATGTGGAGTTCAATAAAAGTATGTTTGAAGAGCTTAAAAATGTAGATAAAAGTCTTGAGAAAATAACTGATAATGCTGCTAAAACATATTTTGATAATATGTTGAAAAAAGTCAAAAATATGGACGATCTAAAACTTATGGATGAATTGGTTAAAGATAGTGATTTTGTTAAAAAAATAACACCAGGCGATCTAAAAAAACTTAACAAATTGAGTTTAAATGAAATTAGAACATTAAAAGCATCTTGAGATTTTGATTCTTTTAAACAATCAAATAAATCTTTAAATGATATTTTAGTATGATTGGGAAAAAATAAAAATGTTGTTAAGCAAACAGCGGAGGCCGTAAACAACATCGATGTTAATATCCAAAAGCAATTTAATAACATCATTGATGAAGCAATAGATTCTGCAAAATGAACCGCTGGTTTGAGTGATAATTTTTCGCAAACTAGGATACAAAAATTAAGTGATTTAAAAGCTAAAAGTTTATCAAATGCTGATATGGAGGCATTAATATCATTACATCAGAAAGGAATTAAAGCACAATATCTACCTGATATTAGTAGTCGAGTAAAAGTAGATTTAAATTTGGAAAAAGCTTTAATGGAGTGAGATTTTGATGAATTTAGTAGAGTTGCTAGAGCAAATAAAAGTTTAAAAAATGTTGATAATATTATATGAGAATTTGATACTGTGCTAAAGAGAACTTGAAGATATGCAGATGATTTTGCTGATATAGCAAAAAATATATTAAAAGTAGTTTCAAAAATTGCATAAATTTAATATTTAAATTATTCTTACATGTCAACAATCGAGCAATATAAAAATAGTATATCTGAAAGGTATGTAGAAGACTTTAAAAAAGAGTTGAATTTTTTCGAGAGAATTATGCTTTTACCTGTTTCTAAAAAAATGGAAGAAGTTTTGAAATCAAATAAAAAAATAAACGTTGATAACTTATGAGATTTAGAAGATTTGTGATTTTGGAGAAAAGTGTTGTGAGTAAGATTTTGAAATAAATGATTGTTTGAAAAATTATCCAATAAAACTTTTAGTTTTTTGAAAGAAAAACAAGAGAAAATAATTCAAGCTGAATCTTCTGGGAAATTAGCAGAACTTCAAAACTTAGTTATTAATTGAAAATTAGATGAATTAGAAACTGATGTAGACAGTATTTCAAGAAATGAAGATAATAATCAAAATAATAGTTCAAGTGAAAATGTTGATTCAGATACAAATAATAATTCTGATGAAAACAAAACGGAAGAATGAGAAAATACTGTGAAAGATGATAAGGAATGAAAATGAGATTATTGGCAGGCTTCTGTAAATCCTATTGTTGCATGAGTTGGGACTTGAGCTTTGTGATGAGCAGCATATTATGGAAGTATTAGTAGGTTAGAAAGAACAGCATGAATTAAGCAAGTTAAAGAGGTGCCAAATTGATTTGATGTTGGAAGAACAAAAAACTTAATGGATAATATTAGTGCTGATTTATTAGAAAAGGCTAAATCTCCCAAAATAAATACTTCTATGAGAGCTGCTTATGAAAAGTCTGCTAAAATATTCAACGAATCGGCGTCAAGTTTAAGTGATGATGTTGGTAAGGCATTTGTAGAACGACAAAAGTTATGAGATAAATTGCCAGAGTCGGTGCTTAAATCATTATGAATTAATAAAAAGTTCACTAAAATTATTGACGCTATGCCGGATGAAGAATTAATGCAAATTATAGGAAAAGATTCTGATAAAATAAAACAGTTTTTCAAAACTTCAAAATGAATTGATATAACAGATGATTTAGCTAAACAACTTACAAAAGCTCAACATGTATCTGATTTGAGATGAATGAATTCAGTATTTAAACACGCTAGACCATTAACAAAAGTGTCAAAATGAATCAAATGATTGTGAGCTATAGCTGTAATATCATTTTGAGTAGATGTGTGGGTTTATTTTAATAATATGGATGAGGCTAATACAGTGAAAAAAATTAATGAGATTAGATGAGAAATATTAAAGGATAAAGCACATGCACAATTATGAATTGGTGCAGCATCATTGGTAGCAGAAGCAGCTATAATAATGTGATATGCTCTGTCAGCTTGAGCCTTATGATGACCAGTATGAGTCGCTATTTGACTAATTATATGAGCAATTACTTTTGCTACATCAATGTTAGTAGATGAACTTTACTATGACAAAAAAGAGTTTTATTCTCAAAATAGATATGATTATATAAATCAGGAAAGAACAGTTATTAAACAATCGATTGTCCAATTATTAGAATCGGATCGTTTATGAATGCATGAAAAAATGAAAGCTAGTGTGCAAGCGGAATCTGTTAAAAAGTGAAAAAAGTTAGATACTATGGAAGAAGCCCGAGAGGCCTTAATTTATCAAGAAGAAACGTTAAACAATAAGTATGAAGAATTGGAACTATGTTATAATAGTGGAAAATCTGAAGAAGATTACGAAAAAGAGCTAAAATCTGCAGATCTAGATAAGTATAATCTATACTTAAAAGAAAAAGAAAAAATGGAAAATATTATAAAAATCAGAATGGAATACATTAAAGATTATATAAAAAAGGACAAGAATACTACAGAATATAAATCAATGATAGAGATGATATCTCAATTTAAATGAATTGAGTATGTAGAAAATGTTTTAGCAAATTCAAAAGTTTATGAACATATAAAGTTAGAACATGAAGATGAGTATGTGGAAAATTACAAGGATATGACAGTAGAGCAATATAAAGAATCATTTAAAGAAAAGTTGAAATCAGAATATCCAGACAAATTTGATGCTTTTGAAAAACTATCCGTAGAAAATCCAGTACATTTCTATGAAATATGTGTTTGAACTTTAATGTCAAAATCCTCCATAATAGCTTGATTTGAGAATGGGATTTATATTTCTCCACAAAAAGAAATAATGGAAGAAAATTTGAAATTTATAGAAAGATATTTTGAGTATTGGAAGTTGGGTAGATCTATTGAAAAACAGATATGAGTTTGAATTAGAGGTGAAGCAAATGCTGTGGATTACTATTATATTGAACAAGTGTTGAAAGACTTTTGAGCTTTATCTATAAGGCCTACACGGGATAGAGAAAAGGCATTGACGTATTTTTCATATTCAGATGTTTTTCAATCAAGATTAGAAGTAAAATACCAAGCATCTGACAATACTGGTCAAAATATATTGTATTCTATAGCTAGGGAGTTTCACTGATACTCATGAAATAATGATTACATGGATATAATTAACTTCTATAATGAAGGCATATCTAACCATACATGAATGTATTATGAGGACTCTTGGAGAGTAAATCAGGATTTAGATTGGACTCAAAAATTTCAGTATATGACTACATTGGTGTGATTTGTGGCAATGTTTAGAGCATGAATGGATACAGAATTTGATTTAAGAGACATAGATAAGAAAAATATGACAGCTGATCAAGTTTGTGATGAGATTATTGAATGAAAAAATTGGTCAGATACATTTCAGGCAATTTATTGAAAAGCAGAGTGATTAGATTCTTCAATAGAGGCGGCTGACGAAAAAATAATAAAAGAATTTAAAAGAAAAACAAGAGAGATTATAGAAAGAGAAATAGGGTATAGAGATCAAAAAGAAGTTTATGAAAAAAAACTTATAGATTTTATTAAAACACAATGTTCTGGTAAAGAGGGATATATTGAAATACCGTATGATTTAGTTGTTGAGTGTAAAAAAGCGAAAATATGAGATGTGGAAAAATATTTGTTCAAAATAGAAAATTGAGAAATTGTTGCTTTATCTACATGAGTATTTGTAGGTGATGGATTAAATCTTGATAAAACTAAGCAACTTATAAAATACGAATCTATTTCTCCAGTGCGTAAAGAGCTAACACAGGAAGAAAAAGATATAATAAGTAAAGTAAAAATGGCACATGACAGACTAGAAGATATTAGAATTTTAGAATCAAGTTGGGCTGAGTTGTTTAATACTCATAAAGATGATTTGTGAATACCAATAGAGCTAGAAAGAGAAATGTCTAACAAACGACATGAACGAGAGAAAATAGAAAAATCATTGTTTTATTTATCACCTATTTCAGCTAAACAATATTTATCTTCCAATTGGGAGAAATATTATTCTTACTTTGAGGATACATATATATGAATGATGGCAACAATCTCACAGTTTGATATGTCTGATAATTTATGAAACATAAATCGTATGAACCAAGCATGGGCTTGGATATGAGTACCAATCGTTGAAGTAAAAGATAATCAAGTAATTATTCCCGAAACTATAAAATTAGAGAAAGATGAAAAATTCTACTTATTATACTATATACAAAAAATTAAAGATGAAAAAACTGGTAAAACAGCAGAACAGCTGTTGCTGGCTAATGAACATGATGACGAAAGCTGAATGACAAAAGAAGAACAAAATGAAAAATGAAAGTGGATGGCAAGACAAATTTTAATAGCTATTTTAGAGCAAGAAACTATTCTTTTTAACGATAATGGAAGGGCAAAGGCTATAGGTTGTAATATAGATTTAGTTAGTGAAAGCGATGTTGTTTTAGAAAAAATATGAAAATGAGAGCAATTATTTGATGATTATTATATAAAACAATCTCAATTAATAATGGAAAATAGAATTAAAAGACATTTATGATACTCATCAAATATAGAAGTAAAGAGTTCATTATATAATTTAGATACTACTAGTATATTAACCCAAACACAAGAAATAAAAAAGGTTTCAGAATGAGAACAGGCGGCACACGAATCTATCAAACAATTAACACAAAAAATATTGCAAACTAAAGAAGATGTAGATTGGGCATGAAAAAGATGAACACCAAATTTTATCGCCGATTATGAAAATACCAAAGATTGAATAGTGACATGAATTTTTGAAAGCTGGTGAAATTCTGTGAAAGTTAGTTTCACAGAAAAAGATAGTAGGTATGTAAAATGATTGAAATTTGAATGTTTTAAAATTGATGGTTTAGATGTCACATTTCATTTAGAGGATTGATTGCGTATGGCCAATCTTATAAATTGGGTTAAGTATCAAATACCAAGAAATCCAGACTATCGTTGAAACTTTTATTATTGAACTGTTTTAGGTTATTTGAAAATAAATGATTCTTTTGCTAATGATACGGCTATTTTACGTAAGAAAACCGCAGAAGAGTTTTATCCAGATATGTGTAATTCAAACAAAGATAAAATTTTATCTTATTTAAACTCATTATAAAATATGAGTAATCTTTATATATTAAAACATTGTTCATGATAGATATCGAAAAAAAGATAAATGAATATAAAGAAGAAAAAAAATCAAAATCCGTTTTCAATCAGATCAACGAAACATTTTGAACTGATATCGAAATAGGTGAAAAATGAAATAAACAGTTTGATAAATGGGCGGAACTTTACCTAAAAGAGAAAAAAACCATCTGGGATACAGTAAAAATATCTTTTTTGGAATTAAGATTGTCTATTTTTGATAAAGATTTTAGTAAATTTAAAGAGGAATTAGATAATTTAAAAAAATGAATTACAGCTAATTCAAATAGCAATGAAAATACTGATTCAAAAAAGTCTGAAGAGGAACAAAAAGAGCAAGAATCCAAAGAGTTGGAAAATGATTCTAAAGATATAGATTCAAATGTGGAACTAAGCGATATACAAAAAAAGATAATTACTTTAGCAAAAGAAAACACATGAAAGTCGGGTGTGAGAAAACTTATAAACAATACAAAATTTTTACATTGTCGATGATGGGCTGATGCAATATATAAAAAAGCATGATTACCTAGTGCAAAAAGAGAGGTAATATATCAAAATTGAAAATATTATACAGCAATATGAGAACAATTATCTAATCGTGAATTAATTAATAAAATAAAACCTTGAGATTGGTTGTATGTTAATAACAAAAACTCAGTAGATAAGCATTGAAATCATAGTGTAATATTTTTATGACGAAAAGATTGAGTTGTTTGACAAGCAGAAACAGCCAGTTATCCATGAAGTGGTGATGAAGCAGTTATAAAAACATACAATTTAAATGATAATGAGATAAGACATATTACTAGACCTCTAGTAGCATAATTTTATTTTTCTCTTTAAAAAATAATCTAATTTTTTTTATCTTTTTTAGTTATTTTCTTGTTTCTTTGGAGTTTTTCTACTAAAAGATAAATAAGTGCTCATAGAGCATTAAGAAATATAATAATAAGAATCCATACCACTCTGTTATCTTCTTGATATTTAGCAGCATCAATTAGCATCCAAAGTCGGAAAATGAAACCAATAAGAGATAGAATTCCTGGCATAATTAAAAAAAACGGGTGGCTAAAATGATAGGAAACAGTAGAAGTTAAT
>ERZ795052.5653-NODE-5653-length-12012-cov-12.396755_pt1 | contig 12012 bp, 9 predicted proteins | sample MGYA00375136_ERZ795052 | MGnify/ENA primary metagenome ERZ795052 (study PRJEB30181, sample SAMN05720156) | activated sludge metagenome | isolation source: Anaerobic digester | place: Japan | collected 2015-05-26 ... | reverse complement strand
CTCACCCTCAAACATTCAGGCACCGACCGCATCAGCGACTCGGACCGTAACGATATGGAGCAGGGCTGGTGCGAATCTCTCGACAAGCTCGACAAAAGCCTGAAGGAGGCGTGAGAATAAAAAGGGGGAGACCGTTTGCCCTGTTTTTCTGGTCTCCCCTCTTTTTCCGGCTGTACGCTCCATTCCGTCTCGACACGGATTGCTCCTCCCCCGGGAAATGACTGAGCAGCGGGAGAGGGTCAGGATTGGCTGGAAAGGATCTCCTTGACCCGCCCCACTTCGCCGCTTGTCAGGCGCACCTTGATCCCGTGCGGATGAGTGGGTGATCTGGTCAGTACGTTTTTCACAACGCCTTCGATCAGCCTCGAGGTCGGCTGGTCCTGCTTCCGCACTATCCGTACACGCAACCCTGGTCTGATATCGCAGAGGTTCCGCCCACCCATTGTCAGTCTCACCTCAGAATCTCACGTATGCCCTGCCTTCGGAGACGTCAAGCATCATTTCGAGCGTTCTTCGAGGACCCTGTGCAGAAGGATATCGCCTGCGGGAAAGTTCCATAAGCGGCTGCATTGCGGTTATACGGGCGCTGCCTCACTGGATCGCTGTTTCGTGATCCCGCTCATGGAGAATTACCCGAAAGGTGAAAAATCGAGTTGGTAGTCCGGGGCAACAGGAGTAGAATGAGAGCATGCCATGAAATATGAAGGAGGCCTTTTATGAAACGCAGAGAATTCCTGAAACTGGCCGCCGGGGCAACCGCCGCAGCGATGTGCCCGCTGAAAGGGTGCGCACACCCGTCCCCCAGCCGGCAGCGTGCGTATCGTCGGCCCGGATCTGGACCCAGTGCAAAAGTGTTCCTCGCAGGGACGGGCACAGCATGTTCCGAGCAGGCAGTGAAGCTGGCGGTCCGCGCCTGTGCGGAAGCGGCCACCGATTTTTCCTGGCTGTCCCGGGGCGATGCCGTGTTCATCAAGCCGGTCGTCAACTCGGGCAATCCCTACCCCGCCACCACCAGCCCGATTGCCGTAGCCGCCATGATCGAACTCCTCAGGGAGAAAGGCGCGGGCAGAGTGGTCGTGGGCGACATGTCCGGGGTCGAGCACGTGAGATTCTCGCCCGCGGGCTGCTCCGGAAGCTCCCGCGCATTGATGGAGTCTTCGGGCCTGGCCCGTGCAGTGACGGCGTCCGGCGCAGAGCTCTACTGCTTCGAGGAGGCCGGGTGGGAGGCCTTTCATGAGGAGGCCCCCGCTGCAGGCTCCCACTGGAAGAACGGGCTCATGATGCCAGATATCCTGAGCGAGATCCAGCACATCGTGCTCATGCCCCGCTGCGGCCGCCATGTGCTGGCCGGCAGCACGCTCGGCCTCAAGGCAGCCGTGGGCTACTGGCGCCACGACACTCGCCTGGAGTATCACCGCGACGCCTCGACATTCTCCGAAAAGACGGCCGAGGGGAATACCGTGGAAAGCCTGCGGACAAAGCAGCGTCTCGTGATCACGGCGGCAGACATGATCCTCGCCACCTTCGGCCCGGATGAAGGATATGTCTGCCGGCCGGAAAACGGCCTGGTGATCGCATCGGAATCGGTTGTTGCCCACGACATGGTCTCGCTCGCATGGCTCCTGGAAAACAGGCGTATCATGCCCGCCTCGGAAAAGGACGGGTTCATGGACACCAGCAGCATCGTCCCCAGGGTCGGCAACCACATGGTCGTGAACTGGCTGGGAGGACTGAGGCAGGCCTTGGCCTCCGAGGCATTCGTCAAGGAGCCTCTGGCGACCGTCTGGGACGATCCTGTCCTCGATCGCGCCTTTGATCTCTTCGGGGGTGTGCCCGAAGTCGTCCTGGAAGCAGCCGATGATGCAGTGCCCGAAGAGCTGAAGCTCCGGCTCGGCCAAATGACGACCGCGCCGGTCTGACCGGAGCGGTGAACGGGCACCCGGATAATCGACAGCGGAAGGGCATCCGGGAGACATCCGCCCGCATCCGGGTGCGTCTCTCCAGAACGACGGATGGCGCAGCTCGATTTATCCGCTGGTTATCGCAGGAATGCTAGGGGACGCCATACTGAATCCCAGGCAGCCGTCCGATATCAGGAATGAGCCCGGGGGGCGGACTCGCTCTCGTTTCTTCGCCGGTAAAGGCCGGACCGCTACTGCTTTCGAGTCTTCCTACCGCTGCATGATGTGCATGAATCTTTCCAGGGTGCCCTTTTCCTGCATCACCTTCATAGCCATTTCAATTGCGGTCTTCGGGATTTCGGGGGCCACGGCCCGCTCTTTGAGCCTGATCGCCTGCTCCGGGCACCCGCTCACGCACAGGCCACAGCCTGTGCATCTCTCCTGAGCCACAGCCGCCTTGTCGCCGTCCAGGTGAACAGCACCAAAAAAACAGCGCCTGTCCGAGCAGATTCCGCATCCGTTGCACAGCTCGGAAACCACCTCCGCCTCGAACCTGCTGGGGGCAAAGGCATCGAGATTGCCGAGCTGTGTCCTTCCGCGCAGTATCGTGCAGCAGCACGGGCAGCAGCTGCATATGATCATGGGCCTGTCCGCGCTGTTGTTGCTCGTGTGGACGAGCCCGGCCTCCTCGGCGCTCATCAATGCCGCCAGTGCTTCGTCTTTCCCGACTTCGCGCGCGTACCCCCGCTCGACCAGAAACCTGCCGTGTGAGCCGAAAATGATGCATACCTCGCGCGGCGCATCGCACCTCTCAACACTCACCCGACATGCGCAGTGAGCGAGCGCGATATAGTCCGCCCCTTCTATCATCTGCTTCACTTCCTCGCAGGGGTGCACGACATTGACGCTCTGAATCGAGGTGCTTATGGGCACGATGCGGACATGGGGTGTGGGGTTTCCACTGAAGGCATTGCCCAGGGCCTCGCGGTGATATGCCTCCCAGAGCCTGCCGAGCTTCTTCAGCTCCGGCGTGCCGCCGCCTTTCATGAACGGGAACTCGAAGAGGCCGGGGATGGTGGGCACCAGGCCGTAGAGCATCTTGCCGTCTTTCTCTACGCTGAATATGACAGCCTTTGCAGCCATCCTTTCGAGCATGGCCGCCGCTTCGTCATATGAGAGAGACGCCGCACCGGCGATGTCTTCGACACGCTTGGGTTTAAAGCTCATGTGAACTGCGAGCGCTACCTCTTCCGGAGTGAAAAGCATCTGAAGGATCTCGCGAAATGTCTCTGATTTCGGTGCGCGTGAAGGGTGCGCGTCGAGCATTTCCCTGAACCGCTCAAACATATCCATGACAGACCTCTCTTTCTTCGGCTCCCTCACAAAAGCCGGATGTGATCTTATAAAACTCTTTTCTGCATCACGGCAGGGGCTTGCCAGTTATGCAGGAAACCCCTCCGTCCTGCGGGGGCGCGTTCAGGGGACAAAGAACCTGACCTCGCCCGCGCACCTTCCCTGTGTATGCATGAGACAGCCCTCGAACTCCGGATTGAGGGCGTACCCGGCCCCGGCGCTCTCTATCCAGCACAGCACGCGGTAGAGCACCCCGCACTGGTAGCGGTCGATGACACCCATCCGCTGCATGCCCTGATAGGCGAAGCAGGTGTTTCCCTGCCACTCCCAGCGGAGCAGGTTTTTTTCCGGGAATGTATAGGTGAATTTCATGAAGTCGCCCTTGCTCACGGCAAAGGCCGCGTCTATGGCATCTCTGAGGGCTTCGGACGTGTCTGTGCGGGTCATGCCGAAAAGCTGCATGGCCCTTTTGAACTCGATTGCGGCAAGCGACCTGATGGCCGCCTTGTTGATCCGGTTGGCCTCACCGATGCCGCATGACTGCAGGCAGTGAAAGAACCACATGCCGTCGTGGGTCATCCAGTTTTTGATCAGGTGTTCCTTCAGATTATCGATGCCGATCTGCTCGAGAGTCTTCATGTTCACCCCCTGTCTGTCGAGAGCGCCCGCCACACCGCTTCGCTCAGGATCCCGGCCGCCTTGTCGAGGGGCGTGCCCGAGTGGCCGGAGAAATACTGGCGGGTGAGCTCCATGCACGGGCCGAAGATGAGAGAGATGATGATGTCGGAAGGAAGGGGCTTCAGCACGCCGCCTTTGATATGTCCGGCAAAGAAATGCGAGAGGCTCTGGCCGAACGACCTGTTCATGGCCGCGATCTCTTCTTCCGCAGATGCCATGAACACGGAGTGGCGCTTCTGGAACAGGTAGCGCGACAGCTCGATGTTTTCCCGGACCCACTGCAGGTGAGAAGAGACCAGGGCGCCGATGCCTTCGCGTGCTCCCTCGCACCCTTTCAAAGCTTGTATCAGAGCCTCCTGGTAATTGCGGATTCCTTCGATATAGACCTCGGCGGCAAGCTGCTCTTTGCTCCTGAAATGGTGATAGATGCTTCCGGTGCTCGCTCCTGAGCGGCGGCGGATGTCTTCCATGCTCGTCTCGGAAAATCCGATCTCTGAAAAGCAGCTCAGGGCCGCATTGATGATATCCTTTCGCCTCGATTCGGTACCCGCATGCCTGCCTTTCTTCCGCCTCATGATAGAATGATATACTAGAATACTATTCTAATCAAGATCTTTTTGAGCCGACGCTCTGCGTGACATGGTAAAAGCCCGGGACATATGCCGCCCGGATAGCTCGAGACCAGCGCCCTGCATTTTGCCGGAAACGGCAGCGAACCGCTCCGGCCGGACGAACAGTCAGATGCCCGATCCCTTTCTCAAGCGTTGCGGCGGGAGCCTCTGAATCTGCAGCAGATCGTACCGGCCAGAGCCAGAGGGATGAGCGTGGTGAAAAACATGATCTGATAGCCCAGAGCTTCGGCCACATAGCCCAGGGCAACCGTGCCCAGGCCGATGCCCAGGTCGATTGCGATGAAAAACGTCCCGGTGGCGGCACCGCGCCTGTCCGCCGGCACATCGCGAACCGCCAGGGTCTGCAGTGTGGGGATGTAGAACCCGAACCCGAGGCCGAGCACGGCTCCGGCCAGGGAAAAGCCCATGACAGTCTGAGAAAACCCGACCGTCACCATGCCGACAAACACGGCCAGATTGGCGATGAGAAGGACCTTGCCCATGTTGCCGCTGTCCGCCCAGCGGCCGGACAGCGGTCTGGCAATGAACATGGCCAGGGCGTTTGCGGAAAAGAACAGGCCGATGTTGGCGATGCCCTGCTCAGCCGCATGCAGGGCGATGAATGAGATCACGGATCCCCATACCACGGAGACGAAGAACATCACACCGGATGCGGGAAGGGCTGTTTTTTCCAACAGGCCGGTCCAGACATCCCCGCCCGGCACGGTTTGAGGTCCGAGCGGATTGCCAGTGCGTTTGACCGTAAAGCTGCAGAACAGGGCGAGCCCGGTCATCATGACCACTGCAAGAAAGAGCGCCTCAAAGCCTGATGTGCCAATCAGCCAGAAACCGACCGCCGGGGTGATCGCCATCGAGATCGAAGAGGTCAATCCGAAATACCCCATGCCCTCGGTGAACCGGGCCACAGGCAGACTGTCCGCCACCATGGTGCCGATGGCCGTGCCGATCATGCCGTAGGTCAGGCCGTGAAGGCAGCGTATCACCAGCATCTGCGGGACATCGGCCGCAAACCGATACAGCAAGGTAATGAGCAGTGCCGAAAAGAGGCCCAGCACCATGATCTTCTTCCGGCCGCGCCGGTCGACCAGCCTGCCCGCAACAGGACGCATGATCATGGCGCCTATGGTGTAGGCGGCCATGATATAGCCGACGGATCTCTGGCTTCCTCCTATCTGCACCATGTACACAGGCAGCGTGGGAGAGAGGGCGTGGGAACTCATGAACAGGGCCAGGTTCGCACAGCAGAGAAGGGTGAAGTTCCTTGTCCAGATGGAGATCGTTGCCTCGGATGTCATGATGTCATCTTTCTCTCGGGTGTCAGTGGAATCGACCGTATCCGGATGCAGGGAGGACATTATCATCCCGTGCCGCTTTTTGCCGCCGGGGGTCCGCAGGGCTGTCAGGATCGAAGGCGAAGCCATGAAGCCCGGCCGTTCCTGTCGCCTTTCGCAGCTGTATGCTCTTTCGAGCCAATAACATCACCGGCATCCAGCCGTCAATGACGAGAATGGTATTTCTCGAGAGGAACGGCCCCTCCTCCTCGCTCAAAAATACCGACGTTTCACAATATGTAAAATATTTTACATTTGCTCCTTTCGAATCGGTACATAACCTGTAAACATATGCGGAACATGATGATTTTATTTAACAATAAGTTCATAAGCTTCCGATACGAGATTCAGATTAACCATATCACACGTATCGAGGAGAGTGCGTATGAAAAGAATCATCGGAGCTCTTTTGTTTGCGGCGCTCGTGCTTGGCTTCGCCGCTCCGGGATATGCCCAGGACAGGACCTACCGGATCGAGGTGCTGCAGATCGTCGCCCTGGCGCCGTTCCAGGATGCATATGAAGGATTCGTGAAGGAACTTGAAAAAAACGGGCTCGTGCAGGGCAAGAACCTTACCATCAACCGCACTATCGTCGACTTCGACCTCGAAAAGGCCGGCCTGTGGCAGAAAGTCGGCCTGCTGAGGCGCATCAAAAGCGAGGCGTCGAGAATAGCGGATGCCCGGCCCGATCTCGCATTCACCATCGGGACCCCGGCAACTAAGTATGCAAAGGACAAAATCATTTCATCCGGCATTCCTCTGGTGTTCACCGGCGTCGCCTTTCCGCAGTCGGCCGGATGCAGATCGCTCACCGAAGGGGCTCCGGGCCTGACCGGCTCGACTGTCTATATGAATGTCAAGGATGCGCTGAGCATCGTCAAGCTCGCCTTCCCGTCGGCCGGGACCATCGGGGTCGTCCATTCGGATGATGAGACTGCAATGCAGCATACAGAAGAGATCAAGAGAGAGGCTCCGGGCATGGGGTTCAGCGTGACCGCCAAGCAGGTGGGCAAGAACGATCACCTCAGTCCGGCGGCCCAGGAGCTGATCGATAAGGGTGCGGAGGTTTTCATCGTGCCCCTTGATGCCTATTACGGAATGAGGAACAACGAGGCGTGGAATGAGCTCGACGAGATCACCAGAACACGGAAAATCCCGGCCGTGAGCTTCGTGTATCACAAATCACCTGGCGCGATCCTGTATCTGGGCTCCGATTACGGACTTGTGGGCGGCCTGGCCGGGCAGCACGCAGCGGCGATCCTCAAGGACGGCTCCAAGCCCGAAAGTCTCCCCATTCTGAGGCAGGAGGATCTCAATATCATGGCGGACGTGGAGAAGATCAAGAAGCTGAACATCGATATCCCGCTCGAGATACTCCAGCTCGCAAAGCCTGTCCAATAAAGCAGCCTCCGGCCGGAGCACCCTGTGCTCCGGCCCATGTATTCCTTTTTCATCCCTGTCCGAATGTTATTCCCTTGACCTGAACGAGAATCCGGGATACTATAAAGCTTAAAGTTCTACTTTAAGCTTTGGAGGTGTCTCATGATGCTGCTCGACCCCGTGGTCATCGGAAACACAACACTGCGCAACAGGATCGCCATGCCCGCGATGCACCTCAACTACACGCCCGAGTGCACGGTCACCGACCAGCTCGTCGCCTTCTATGAGGCGCGGGCGCGGGGAGGCGTCGGGCTCATCGTCGCGGGCGGCTGCAGAATAGACGAAAACAGCGGCAATCGCGGCCTCATCGGCCTTGAATCGGATGCATACATCCCGGGCCTGAAGCGGCTCACCGATGCCGTGCACGCCCATGGGGCATCCATTGCAGCCCAGCTCTACCATGCGGGCCGCTATGCCCATTCGGCGCTGCTCGGCAGGCAGGCCATAGCGCCTTCGGCCGTTGCGTCTCGGTTCACGGGTGAAGAGCCCCGCGAGATGACGGCCGACGATATCGCTTCGACCATCGAGAACTACGCCCTTGCGACGCGGCGGGCTCTTGCGGCAGGGTTCGACGGCGTGGAGATTTTGAGTAACACCGGCTATCTCATCAACCAGTTCCTCTCCGCGGTCACGAACAGGAGAACAGACGGTTACGGAGGGGATCTGGCCGGCCGGATGCGCTTCGGCCTGGAGGTGGCCGAGGCGGTGAAATCCGCCGCAGGGCGGGAAGGAATGGTGATCATACGGCTCGGGGGCAACGATTTCATGCCTGGAGGCTGCACCCTCAATGAGACGCTGGCGTTCGCCGCCGAGCTTCAGAAGAAGGAGGTCGATGCCTTCAGCGTCACCGGAGGCTGGCACGAGACGCGCGTCCCCCAGCTTCCCATGGAGGTGCCCCGGGGGTGCTACGCCTACCTGGCCCGTGAGGTCAAGAAGACGGTGAACGTGCCCGTGATCGCCTGCAACCGGATCAACGATCCGGATCTGGCGGAGAGAATCATCCGAGAGAAAAGCGCAGACATGGCGGGCATGGCGCGAGGACTGATCGCCGACCCCGAGCTCCCGAACAAGCTGGTCCGGGGCGAAAAAGCCGATATCGCCGCGTGCATCGGATGCAACCAGGGGTGTTTCGACCACATCTTCCGCCTGGAGCCGGTGGGGTGCATGGTGAACCCCAGGGCGGGCTTCGAGCACGTATCCCCGGCATCTTCAAAGACAGCGTCACCGAAAAGAGTGGTCGTTGTCGGGGGCGGCCCCGCGGGCCTGAGCGCTGCGGCTGAAGCGGCTGCACGCGGTCACCGGGTGGAGCTCTACGAGAAATCGGACACCCTCGGAGGGCAGCTCAACCTGGCCGGCGCCCTCGAAGAGAGACGAGAATTCATCACGCTCAAAAACACCCTGATCTCAAAGGCGCGGCGCTCGGGGGCTGTGCTGCACACGGGCGTGGAGGCCGACCGGGCGCTCCTGGAACGGCTGAAGCCGGATGCGATCATCCTTGCGAGCGGAGGCAGTCCGGCCACGCCGCGCATACCGGGCATCGACGGCGCCAACGTGGTGCAGGCGTGGGACGTGCTGGCCGGCAGGGCCGATGTCGGGGAAAACGTGGTCATCATAGGCGGGGGAGCCGTCGGGATCGAGACAGGCGTGTTCATCGCAAAAATGGGCACGCTCGATCCGCACGCTCTGCATTTCCTGTTCCTGCATCAGGCCGAAAACGAAGAGACCCTGCGCAGATTGTGCACCCGGGGCACGAAAAAGGTGAAGATCATAGAGATGCTCCCCCGGCTGGGCAAGGACATCGGCATGTCCACGCGCTGGGTGGAGATCCAGATGCTGAAGCTCTACGGCGTTCAGGCCGTGACCGGAGCCACGGTCACCGCCATAACCGAAAACGGCGTCGTGGTACAGACCGACGGGACTGAGGAGACCATTGCCTGCGACACCGTAGTCACGGCGGTCGGTACGTCTCCGGTCAACGGCCTGGAGCAGGAGGCGAAAAGCGTGTGCAAAGAAGTGTACGTGACAGGCGACGCCAGAAGCCCCCGCAAGGCCTATGAGGCCATACACGAGGGCTTCGAAGCCGCTGCGGCGATTTCATAGAGTGCGCCCCTGACGGGGCGCTTTGCCGAGCGCTGGGATGGCTTTGTGATCGCATCCTCTCGGATGAATCCCTGTGTGAAGCAGGCAGGGGATGAGGAGGCGGGAGAAAAGCACGGGGGATGCCCCTTCATCTCTTCTGGAAATAATCGAATCATTCATCTCATACCTCATTGCCCCAGCCTCGAACCACCCATTGACAAACAGCCCTGCTTCGAATACGACACCACAACGAGGGAAAATATATGCAGGACATCCGTAATTTCAGCATCATCGCCCACATCGACCACGGAAAGTCCACGCTGGCCGATCGCCTGATCATGCGGACCGGGGTCTGCGACACGCGAACCTTCAAGGATCAGATGCTCGACAATATGGATATCGAGCGCGAACGGGGCATCACGATCAAGAGCCAGGCAATAACATTGCCCTATACGGCCCGGGACGGAAAGACCTACACGCTCAACCTCATCGATACGCCCGGACACGTGGATTTCACCTACGAGGTGTCCCGGTCGCTCGCCTCGTGCGAGGGGGTGCTGCTGCTCATCGATGCGGCCCAGGGCGTCCAGGCCCAGACGCTGGCGAATCTCTACCTGGCCATGGAGCACGACCTCGAGATCATCCCGGTGATCAACAAGATCGACCTGCCCTCGGCCGACGTGGATCGGGTGCTGGAGCAGATCGACTCCGAGCTGGGGCTCGACCCGGCCTCACACCTGAAGTGCTCGGCCAAGGACGGCACCGGCATCGACGAGATCCTCGAGGCCATTGTCGAGCGCATTCCGCCTCCGGTCGGAGAGGCGGATGAACCCCTGGCGGCTCTGATCTTCGACGCGTTCTACGACGCTTACCGGGGCACGGTCATCAACTGCCGGATCTTCCACGGAGAGGTGAAGGCCGGCGACACCATCCGGTTCATGTCCAATAACTCGATCTACCGGGTCGAAGAGGTGGGCCGCTTTCTCCTGAGCCGCCAGAAGCGCGACAAGCTCTCCGCCGGCGAGGTGGGCTACATCATCGCAGGGGTGAAGACCGTGTCCAGCGTGAGCATCGGCGACACCATCACCCTGGACGAGAGGCCGTGCGAAAGGCCCCTTCCCGGCTTCAGAAAGGTCAAGCCCGTTGTCTTCGCATCCATTTATCCCATCTCCTCGGACGACTATGAAGATCTCTCGGACGCCCTGGATAAATACAAGCTCAACGATGCGGCCTTCATCTACGAGAAGGACTCTTCGATCGCCCTGGGCCAGGGATTCAGGTGCGGGTTCCTGGGGCTTTTGCATCTGGACATCGTCCAGGAGAGGCTCGAGCGAGAGTTCGGGCTGAACATCATCCTCTCCGTTCCCAGCGTACGCTACCGGTTCACGCTCAAAGACGGGACCGTGCTCTATGTTGACAACCCCGCCCACTACCCCGGCCCCATGGCCGTGGTCAAATCCGAAGAACCCTACATCCGGGCCTCCATGATGCTGCCGGACCGATACCTGGGAGCGGTCATGACCCTGTGCATCGAGAAGCGGGGCGTGAACTCTAACTTGCGCTATCCGAGCCCTGGCCGGGCCGAGCTGAGTTACGAGATGCCTCTCGCCGAGGTCATCTTCGATTTCTACGACCGGTTCAAGTCCGTGACCCAGGGCTACGGATCGTTCGATTACGATCTCATCGACTACCGGCCCAGCAACCTCGTGCTCCTGGACATCCTGGTCAACGGCGAGAAGGTCGACGCCCTGTCCCAGATCGTCCACCGCGACCGGGCGCGCGCCCGGGGCGTGCAGGCGTGTGAGCGCCTGAAGGAAGAGATCCCGCGGCAGATGTACAAGATCGCCATCCAGGGGGCAATCGGCGGCGAGATCATCTCGCGCTCCACCATCTCCGCCTTCCGCAAGGACGTCACGGCCAAGTGCTACGGCGGCGACATCACCCGCAAGCGCAAACTCCTGGAAAAGCAGAAGAAGGGCAAGAAACGCATGAAGATGATCGGAAACGTGTCCATCCCGCAGAGCGCCTTTCTGGCCGTCCTCAAATCGGACACGGACTGACATGGAGCCCCGTCCCGGACCCGGCGACACACCCGCTCAGGCCGGCGGCGGGCCGAATCCCCCGCATCCTCCCGGACTTTACATCCACATCCCGTTCTGCATCCGCAAATGCCCGTACTGCGCTTTTTACTCCGTGACGGACCTCTCCCTCGTCCCGGCGTTCATCGACGCCCTGACGACGGAGCTCGACCTGTACCGGGACGCGTTCCCGTCGTTCGACACCGTCTACCTGGGGGGCGGGACCCCTTCCGTCCTGACCGCGGGCCCGCTCGGCGCGATCCTGGACGCGGTGCGGCGGCGCTTCGCGCTGGCCGGCGGGGCGGAGATCACCGTCGAGGCGAATCCGGGCGACTTGAATGCGGATCTTCTTTCGGCCCTAAAGACGATGGGGGTCAACCGCCTCAACATCGGCTGCCAGTCCTTCGACGACGACGCCCTGGCGTTCCTGGGGCGCCGCCACACCGCCGGACGGGCGCGGGAGGCGATTCTCGCGGCCCGCGAGGCCGGCTTTTCCGAACTCGGCCTCGACCTGATCTA
>ERZ795052.5642-NODE-5642-length-12028-cov-5.064228_pt1 | contig 12028 bp, 19 predicted proteins | sample MGYA00375136_ERZ795052 | MGnify/ENA primary metagenome ERZ795052 (study PRJEB30181, sample SAMN05720156) | activated sludge metagenome | isolation source: Anaerobic digester | place: Japan | collected 2015-05-26 ... | reverse complement strand
TTGAGTTACGTATCATCGTAGCCAACGCAGTAGTGGTTGAAGCAGGAAGCTCCGACTTCTATAAGTCGGAGTAGTTCACCCCTGCATTGTTTAACACGCCGTGAGCAAGAAATCCCCCACTTCTATAAGTCGGAGTAGTTCACATATCTTCATTTATCATCATCTCCTTTAGTAATATTATACGTTAAAACCGTAAAAAATATAACAATTTTTGTGCAGTTTTAACAAAATACGTTAAAATCGTAAAAATTTATTGAAATTACGTTGCGGGCGTAATATAATAAAGACAGTTAAAGAAAGGAACTGCAAGAGCAGGAAGGTAAAAGGATATGAGAAAAATGATTATTATGTTAGAAGATGATGACACAATAGTACGCTGGGAATTGAGAAATTATTATTAAAAGGGTTCAAACCGGTTACATACGATACAAGAAAATTTGCATAAACAACAAACCGAGCCGGAGCGGATCCTCCGGCAGATACTTAAAACGTGGATTTTATGGAGGTAGAAACAATGATTAATACAGATAAAGTTGTAGGATTTTATACTGATGCATTCGGAAAAGAAGTTGATGAATACGAACAGATTGAAAGATATACAGTATGGTATAAAGGTTATTTGTTTGAGGGAGATACAGACGGATATAACGAACATGGATATGATAAATTTGAAGATGCCATTGCTTTATACCATGCTTATGGAGATATGATCCACATTAAAGATAATGAATATGGTGTAAGTTTTGATTATGGTGACTGGAATTAAGATGATCTAAAGCTAGCCTAACGGTTTAATGGCCAGAAAGTGAGGTAAAGAGATATGACACAGCCAAAAGCAAAAAAATTATGTACAATGGGTACACCGTACTACTGGGAAAGCGAATTTGAATATCGTGGACATCATTGCCGGAGCGGATCCTCCGGCAGAAAGCGAGGCGTAATATATGAATATTAAGCAAATAATCAAACAATCTGGACTAAAACAATATGAAGTTGCTGATTATCTGGGCATAAGGGAATCAAATTTTAGTAGAGATTTAAGATATCCCATAAGCAAAGACTATGAGAGAAAAATTCTTCTTGCTATAAGAAAATTGCTAGAAGAAAAGGGAAATTGTGAAAAATTACAGGGTTTCAAAACATTGATTGAGGACTATAAGGAAAAGTGCATTGCTGAAATTGAATGCAACAGGGAATTAAAAAACAAAGAATTTGACGTGCTGATACAACAAGTCAATGAATTATAACAACAAGGCTGACCTAACGGCTAGACGGGGAACCGGAGGAAAAATGAGCGAATATATCATAGTGGGAGATACGGAAAAGTACAAAGATTGCCTTGTGTGTCCTTGCGGTGTATCACCGGATAGGGCAAAAGGAATACTTGATAGAATGATTAATAACCCTACCGAAAACGACAAGGCACTATCTAAGGGACATACAAATTTAAGAATTAAGGAAGTACCAGAAGAAGGTTGCTGGTGGAATGGATATTTAGATTGAATTGGAGGTTGTATGAATACAGATTTAAGGACAGAGGTAAGAAGCGCGATTTTAGGCGCAATAATAGGCTTGATTATATCAGCGTGTGCAATTTATAGCAGGCAAGCAAACAAGCCCGATATTGAGCCAATTAAGCCAGTAATTGAGCCTATTGAGTATGTGGAAACGACGCCAATATATGAAGTCGTAGAACCTAACCTTGAGGAAGAATTATATTATGATAGCCTTGAATACTTGGCTTGTTGTGTAGAAGCAGAAGCCGGAAACCAAGACGCAAAGGGTAAGATGCTAGTGTGCGACGTAATACTTAACAGAGTAGACAATATGCACTTCCCTAATACGATAACTGGCGTTATAAACCAAGAAGGGCAGTTTGCAGCCGTGGAAAATGGAATGATAAATAAAGTTAGCGTATCAGATGAAACTTTTAATATATGCAAGTTGGAGTTGATTGAAAGGAGCGACACCGAGATATTATATTTTAAGACTGGCGACTACCACACGATAGGAACGCCTGCATACAGATACGGAGATCATTATTTTAGTAAGGAGTGAAATATGGATAACGAGACATTATATTTTTACAAGTTTAGGAAAGAGTGGACTGAGATTTGCGAGAAGCTGAAGGCAAGCGGCTATGACTTGTCAAAGATTAAGATTGTTAATTATGGTAGAAATCATAAAAACAATGAACGACAAGTAAATTTACGCTAAAAACGTATTGACAGTACGTTATGGGCGTAATATAATATAGGAGAACGGACGGAAAGGGGGTGAATTGATGAAGATTAAGGACAGACGAGAGCAGTTAGGCATAAGTCAGAAGGAACTTGCAAGCAGATGCGAGATTGCACAAAGCACCATGTGTGATATTGAGCAGGGCAGAAGCAAGCCAAGTATTGACACTGCGCTAAAGATTGCGAAAGCACTTAATGTAGACGATATTAAGTTCTTTGAAGAAGAGTAAAGGGGGAATGCTTATAGACGTACAGGCGTTATACGACGCACTTGCAAAAGTGCTGGGACAAAGAGAACAAGTAAACATCATTATTAGGGTTGAAGGAAAGGAGTTAAAAAAATGAAAAAAATAGTTGAGGTTGAGTACGTGGGGATCAAAGACGTACAGGAAATTTTAAGCGACGCAAGAGCCGTTATGAGGGTAGGACATTATGTTAATGTTTCGATCGGCAATGTTGGAGAGTTGCCATTGGTTACAGTAAACATAATTCTTAATGGATTTGTAAGTAGTGCTGCAAATTATGATTATTCATATTCGTTTTATATGTCAGACGAAGAAAGCGAAGTTGCATTAATGAACAGTTGCAAGAATACGCTTAAAAATTTACTTGTGGAGGACTAGGATATGAAGCTATATGAGATTGATAATGCAATACTTGATTGCATAGACTTAGAGACCGGCGAAGTTATTGACGCTGAGAGGCTTGACGCGCTTAATATGGAGCGTGACGCTAAGATTGAGAACGTGGCATGCTGGATAAAGGATTTGAAAGCTGAAGCAGAAGCAATCAAGGCGGAAAAGCAGGCACTGGCAGAACGCCAGAGAGTTGCAGAAAACAAAGCTGAGAGCCTTAAAAAGTGGCTTGCGTATGCGTTAGACGGTCAGAAGTTTGGCACCGCAAAATGCGCGATATCTTTTAGAAATACTGAAAGCGTTGAGGTTACGGATGAAGGGCTTGAAGCACTTATGAAAGAACATAACGAATTGCTTACATACAAGAAGCCAGAGCCAAACAAGACGGCAATTAAGCAGGCACTAAAGGACGGTTTAACCGTAGCAGGTGTTGAACTTGTGCGTAATACCAATGTAATTATTAAGTAGGAAGGAGTGATGACTTATCGGATTACCAGTATTGATTTTAGGTGAAAGCGGAAGCGGCAAGACATACAGTATTAAAGGTCTTAAGCCCGAGGAAGTAGGCATATTTGCAGTCGAAAAAAGCCTGCTACCGTTTAGGAACACAGGCTACAAGGTAGCAAAGAACGCCGATTACAACTTAATTATGGCAGGACTTAAGAAACCACAGTTAAAGACTTATGTAATTGACGATAGCCAGTATTTAATGGTGAATGAGTTTTTTGACAAGGCGAAGGATGCAGGGTATCAGAAATATACTGATATAGGATTGCACTTCAGGAATTTGATACATCACATTAATAAGAATATACCTGACGACGTGATTGTATATTTCCTGCATCATACAGAGATAGACACAAACACTGGCAAGACTAAGGCTAAGACAGTAGGCAAGATGCTTGATAACTATTTGACAGTAGAGGGTTGCTTTAACATAGTGTTGCAAGCGGTTGCAGAAGTAAACGATCATTATTTTATGACCCAGTCAGACGGCTACAACACTGCAAAAAGTCCCGAGGGTATGTTTGATGAGTTAAAGATTGACAATAACTTAGGTTTTGTTGATTGCGCAATACGTTGTTATTATGGATTAGAAGGAAGTGAGGTAAAGTAATATGTTGAATTTTAATAAGCCGGCAGGATATGATGAGGTACAGGCAGGTGGAGATTTTACTCCGATTGAGTTAGGCGGTCACAAGTTAGTGATTAAGAAGATTGAGGACGTTAGCAACGGCGTTGTTAGTTATCTTAAGGTTATGTATGATACTGCGCCGGACGATATTCAGCCTAACTATTTTGCAGAACAGTATAAGAATGATACCAGAGATACAAAGAAGTGGGGCGGTGTTATAAACATATTCCCAACAGATAGAGACGGCAGGACAAGTAAGAAGTTCAAGCAGTTTTGTATCAGTATTGAGAGGAGCAACAACTCACAGATTGAGTGGGGTGCTAAGTTTGAGCAGAGTATTGTTGGCAAGGTTGTAGGCGGTGTATTTGGTGAGGAAGAATACCTTGATACTGCTAATAATGTTAAGACTGCACGCAAGTTATTCTGGTTTAGAAGCGTTGACGGCATACAGGACGCAAAAGTGCCAAACAAAAGGATACTTGAAGGTACAGACACAAACGCACCAGACGGATTTGTAAACATACCCGAAGGTATCGATGAGGAACTACCATTCTGCTAAGAGGTGTAGTTAATGGATATATTCAGCGAAGTTAAATCAAGACTTAATATACGTCAAGTTGTTGAGCACTTCGGGTATAGGGTGAATAGGGCACATCGCTTCGTGTGCCCTTTCCACTTTGATCACAACCCCAGTGCCAGCATAAAAAATGACTATTTTCATTGCTTTGTATGTGGCGCAGGTGGCGACTTGATAACCTTTACTGCAAAATACTTAAATATTAGCAATTTTGAGGCGTGCAAAGTGCTTATAAAAGAGTTCGGGCTTGATATTGAAACAGAAGCAGACTATAAGGCGGAACGTGAAGCAAGGTTGAAATATAAAAATGATATACGCAATAGCGACAGTATGCGTGACAAGTTTGCTAAGCATTTTGAATACAGGTCAAATTGCAAAAACAAAAAAGATTTTAAGTTAAGACAAGATAAGAAGGACGCGCGTACACGTGAAGCTGACAAGGTAGACGCAGAAGTACGCGAGACAGGCTTTATTTTAGCTGATATGCACCGTTTAATGAACGAGGCTATAAATATATATCCTTATAATGATGAACGGCATATTTGGGCATTACAAGGGCTTACTGAGTTGGAATTTTATATTGACTTATACGACGCAGATAATGTATCGTTTACGGTACACCATAAAAACGTCATAGATAAGTACAAGAAGGAGTTGAGCAAATATGAAGGAAGGGCTGATTGAGCGAATTAATAGGACTGGCAGTTTTGAAGACGATTTATTTTTTGAGATTATCGAAACTGAGGATATATTAGAGCGCACGCAGTTTATTGAAGCGGTAAGGCGAAAGTGCCAAGAAGTAGGCAGATTAAGAGAATTTAATAACTTGCTTAAGGCATGGATTACTAAGAGCGTACAGTTGCGCAAGCAGGACAATAGTAATAAAACAGAATTTACGGACGCGCCTTTGACGCTTAATTGCGGACGCTGGATTGCTAATGATTTAGGCGTTATATTAAGCGACATAACGGCGCAGGGCGTACCGATTACAACAACGGCGTGCCCACACCCTATAATGCCGGTTGAAAGATTTATAAATATTGACACTGATACTGAAAAGGTAAAGCTTGCATTTTTTAAGGACGGACGCTGGCGCGAGGTTACAGTTGATGCAGGCACTGTATTAAATAAGACAAGTATAGTTCAATTAGCGGACAGAGGCGTGCTTGTTACGAGTGAAAGTGCCAAGGATCTAGTAAGGTATATGAGTGACGTTATAAGCCTTAATGCGCAGGAAATACCGCTATATAGAAGCATAGGTCGTTTAGGTTGGATTGACGGAGATTTTATTCCGTATAACGAAAGCGTTAAGTATGACGGCGATATTGATTTTAAGAGCATATACGATAACGTAAGGGCGCAGGGTGATTTTGTTGACTGGCTTGAGCACGTAACGGAACTTAGAAAAGACATAAATATACGACTTATGCTTGCGGCGTCATTTACAAGTCCATTAATTGAGGTCGTGGGTGCGTTGCCTTTTATACTGCACTTATGGGGTACTACTGGATTTGGTAAGACTGTATCGCTTATGGTAGCAAGCAGTATATGGGGCAACCCGGAAATGGGTTGCTTAACACGTACAATGAATATGACTGCTAATGCAATGGCACGTACCGCCTGCTTTTTATATAACATACCGTTTTGTGCTGATGAACTTCAGCAGATTAAGACTAACTGGGGCACGTATGATGCGCTTGTGATGTATCTTACAGAAGGTATAGACAGGGGCAGAGCAAAAGCAAAGGGCGGTGTTGAGCAGACTAAAACTTGGCGTAATAGCTTTATATTTACCGGGGAAGAACCTATAACTAAGGGCGTAAGCGGCGGTGGCGTTAAGAACAGGGTTATTGAGATTGAGTGCGACAATAAGATTATAAAAGACGGCAATTATACCGCTAACCTTGTTAAGGCTAATTATGGCTACGCAGGAAAGCTATTTATTGCCCATTTACGCGACTTAATTGATACAGACAAGCAAAGTATCGTTGACGAATACAAAGAACTATTTAAGGGCGTTTTAGACGCTACTGACACGACGGATAAGCAGGCACTTAGTATGGCGCTTATGTTGCTTGCAGATAAGTTAGCGTGTGAGTGCATATTTAAGGATGAGCCGCTAAGTATTAATGACGTAAAGCAATATTTAATACCAGAGAGCGCAGTTAGGATTGAAGACAGGGCGTATGACGAACTTGTATCACTGATAAGCAGAAATATAAACAAGTTTAATGAGTTTTCTCCCGACGCTTGGGGACGTATTGCTGACGACGTAGCAACGATTAATAAGCAGGTGTTAGAGCAGGAACTTGCAAAGATGAATTTTGATTTTGGATCACTTAAAAAAGGCTGGGACAAAATGGGTTATATAATCAAGAACACTGCAGGAAGGTATTCGCACCAGACAAGGGTAAACGGCATCATGGGTAGGTATGTAAAGATACAGTTGCCTAAAGAATTTGAGCAGGTATCGGACGTACCGTTTGAGTAACAAAAACTTACATTGTAGAAAAATGTAAGACAAAATGTAAGACATCAGAAACCCAGTAAAATCAAGGCTTTGAAGGCTATTATTATATAAAGTCTTACATTTTTACATAATTACATAATATATATATTATATAAGAGATTTTTTATTAGCCAACTCTAAAATCTAATTATAAATATTTTTTATGTATGCGCTGAAAAAATGTAAAAATGTAAGACATGGCGTATTTACTAGGGTTGCAGGCAATTTTTATGTAAGACATTGTGTAAGATAGCGTAAGACAATCTTACATTTTTTTAGACAACGAAACGGAGAAAAGAAAATGCGAACGATTGATTTATTTAGCGGTTGCGGAGGAATGTCACTCGGCTTTCAAAATGCGGGATTCGAGATTCTCGCCGCATATGATAATTGGAAACCGGCTGTGGATGTTTATGAACTCAACTTTGAGCATCCGATTTATTCAGAGGACTTAGCTGACGAAAATGTACAGAAAAAAATAAAAGCATTTAAGCCCAATGTGATTATTGGCGGTCCCCCTTGCCAGGACTTCTCTTCCGCAGGTCATCGAGATGAGAATCTTGGACGCGCCGCCCTAACATATACATATCGTGATATTATCCTTCGGATAAAACCGAAGTATTTTGTAATGGAAAATGTGCCGGGGATAACCAAAAGCGCAATCCTTAAAGAAATAAAAGACAGCTTCAAAGAGGCTGGATACGGATTGACGGAGCGCGTTCTTGATGCAAGTTACTGTGGTGTGCCACAATCGCGCAAGCGCTTCTTCCTGGTTGGCAGCCTTAATGACGAGGATGATTTTCTCCAAGAAGAACTGGACAGGAACTTAGCTGACGCACCTATGACCATGCGCGACTACTTTGGTGATTCGTTGGGAATCGATTACTATTTCCGCGTACCAAGAAGCTATAGCAGACGCGGCGTATTCAGCATTGATGAACCTTGCAAAACAATAAGAGGCGTAGACAGACCGATTCCTCCAGGATATCCTGGTCACCCTTCCGACCCAGTCGAGATAGGACCACAAGTCCGTGCGCTGACTATTGAGGAACGTAGCTACGTCCAGACTTTCCCCAGGGACTTTGTTTTCCAAGGGAATAAAACCGATCTTAATCAGATGATTGGCAACGCTGTCCCGGTAAAGCTGGCTGAATATGTAGCTACCGCACTACGGACATATGACCGCAAACCGAAACGGAGAAAAGAAAATGCGAACGATTGAAACAAAAGATGGAACAATCAGACCTATGCAGTTGGAAGAAATGGCAGAGCAGTTAAAGGAGCAGAAATAAATGTATGATTTAGTACAAGCAATAAAAGATTTAATTATAGAATATGACAAGGCTTGTAAACTAGATTTTGTTAATTTTCCTATTGGATATGCTTTATATCAGACGTGGAAGAAATATGATTTAGATTACAGAAAAGTTGAGGAGTTAAAGGAGCAGAACAAATGAAAGAATGTTGTGGAACTTGTAAATATAACAAGAGAGATTTTTCAAGCCGAGTTTAGGGCATAAATGCAAAGTAAAGGGGTGATGAAGAATGATAAATAAAAAGCTAGGAAATGACTTTGAGCAGGAACTATGCCGGATATTAGCAGACGCAGGATATTGGACGCACAACTTTGCAAATCGAAAAAACGGACAGCCTGCAGATATTATCGCAGTAAGGAATGGCAAAGCATACTTGATTGACGCGAAAGAGTGTACTCGTGAGATATTCCCACTTAAAAGAATGGAATATAACCAAGAGTTGTCAATGGGCTTATGGATAGAATGCGGAAACACGACACCATATTTTGCACTAAAGGCAAGGAATGAAATTTATATGGTAGACTATACAGTTATGGATTTGATACGCAAGGGCAAGAAACAACTCAATCTTGAGGATATGAACAAGTACGGAACTAGGCTTGCAACGTGGCTTAAATTTAATGGGCAATAATATGAGACTTACAATAAGTAATGAGATAACGATACATGAACCTACGGCAGAAGTGGTATGCTGGGTGCGTGAGCATTTAGTTGTTGATAATCCCGAGTATGCAAACAAGCAACGACTGGGACTATGGTTAGGCAGTACACCGAGGCATCTTAATTTATACAGGACAAGCGGTGACAGTATAATTATATCGTATGGAGTGTATAAAAGTCTTGTGCACGCTTTCCCAGAACTTGAGAATACCCAAAATGCCCTTGATTTTGCCCCGATAAGGCACGTTAATTATTGCAATGGTATAAAACTATACCTTTACCAAGAAAACGCGGTAAAAGGGCTAATTGACGCAAAAGGGGGCATATTACAGAGCAAGGCAGGAAGCGGTAAGACAAGAATGGGTATTGCGCTTATATGTGCGCTAGGCGTTAAGACGCTATGGCTAACACATACGAATGAATTACTCAATCAGTCATATAATGCGGCGGCTGAATTTATTGACAAGAAGCTACTAGGCAAGATTACTGCAGGCAAGATACAGATTGCGGACGGAATAACCTTTGCCACAGTGCAGACGTTATGCAAAGCAGACCTTAATGCGTTGCGCTATGAATGGGATATGATAGTTACGGATGAAGTGCATCGCGCAAGTATGAGCGCAACAAGGGCGACTATGTTTAGTAAGGTACTTAATAACCTTGCGGCAAGGTACAAATATGGACTATCTGCCACACTACACAGAGCAGACGGACTAATTAAATGCACTTATGCGCTAGTAGGTGGCGTTGCATATACTGTGCCGGATAGCGTTGTCAATACTATGAGTGTAGAGATACAGAAGAAGGACACAGGTGTGCAAATATCAAGAAAATGCCTTGATACAGACGGAACGCTGGTATATGCAAGATTAATAAATTACCTTGCAGAGCATCCAGCGAGAAATGAATTGATAGCATTAAATATACAAGAATTAGCGTGTAAAGGTCATAGTATTATTTTATTAAGTGATAGAGTTGAGCATCTTAATATTATTCATAATATGCTTGCAAAACCTTTTAAAGAATATGCAGTTGTCCTGCATGGCAAAGTGAAAAAGGCAGATAGAGAAAAAGCACTGGATCAGATGCGAAACAAAGAAAAGCGCATACTACTTGCTACATATCAACTTGCAAAAGAAGGGCTTGACGTGCCTTGCCTTGACAGATTGCTACTTGCTACACCAGTAAAAGACTATGCCATAGTGGTACAGTCAGTCGGAAGAATTGCCAGAGTATGCAACGGTAAGGGAACGCCTGTAGTCTATGACTATGTTGATGATATAGGCTACTTGCAAGGTATGTGGAAGAAGCGTTGCACGCACTATAGAAAGGACGGTTGTATATTATAATTGTATGAAATGCACAAAGTTGATATGTGAACTTTGTGCATTTATGCTAATTTACATTACGGTAAATCCGTAGTATTGTATAAATATAAGGAACAGGAAATGATCCAAAGAAAGTGAGGAACAAAGAATGGGTTATAGAAAATTAGCGGATGCGATTGTGTTACAGGCAGTAGAGGATTATAGATACGCGATTGGCGTATTGAGTACAAAGGACATGAATAAGGAAATGGTGTATGCGGCGCAGAACATGAAGCGTGGTTGCGAGTATTTTTTTAGAAGTCAATTTTATGGAGAGTTGACTTCTATTTCTCCAGATGCAATCATGCAAGAAGTAAAAGATGGAGTAAGAAACGCAATCATTCCTATCTATGACAATGAGAAACAGCAATATTTTTGCATATGCGAGAACTTGATACATAAGTCAACGATTAAAGGTAAAGCACCTGTGATTAGATGCAAGTTTTGCGGAAGATATATCCGTGCGCATGGGGAACTATTGAACACCGACGTATGATAATATACAATAATATAGAAAGGAGATGATGTAATTATGCAAAGATTTGGCGTTGATATTTCTAAATGGCAGAGTGGATTTGATTTTAATAAGGCACTGCAGGAGGGCGTTGAGTTTATTATCCTGCGTGGTGCATACGCAATGAGCAAAGACAAGTGCTTTGATAATTTTTACAAGCAGTGCAAGTCGCTTAATATTCCGGTAGGCGTGTACCACTATACTATGGCTGAGACAGTTGATGAAGCGCGTGATGAAGCTAACTTTATGCTTAATATTCTTAAGGGCAAGCAGTTTGAATATCCTATATGGCTTGACGTTGAGGATAAAGTTCAGAAAACATTAGGTAAGGATTTGCTGACGCAGATTATAACTACTTACTTAGATATTCTTGAGGGCGCAGGGTATTATGTGGGTATTTATAGCACTTATTTATATTTACGTGACTATGCACACATTGATATGCTTGATAAGTACGATAAGTGGATTGCGCAGTGGAGTATAAAGAATACCTGCAAGAAGCCATACGGTATGTGGCAGTTCGGTGGAGAGACTAATAAGATACGCACTAACAAGGTAGCAGGCGTTACTTGCGACCAGAATTATGCCTACAAAGATTATCCGGCAATAATAAAAAATGCAGGTCTCAACGGCTTCACAAAATGTAAATCTATAGATCAGTTAGCACGTGAAGTAATCGCTGGATATTGGGGCACTGGCTTAAATCGTAAGATTAGGCTTACTGAGGCAGGATATGACTATAACGCAGTGCAGAAACGTGTAAACGAAATTGTATAAAGTGAGGAAGAAAGAACAGTGAAAGATGGAACAGAACAAAATATTTGAAGAAGCAGCTGTTCAGGAAGCTGTAAGAGGATATAAGGTTTTCAATCCTGATTGGACTTGCAGAGATTTTCAATATGAAGTTGGAAAGATATTTGAAAGAGATGTTGAACCTTCATGTTGTGACAGAGGTTTTCATTTCTGTTTGAAAGCATCAGATTGTTTCAATTATTACGCATTTGATTCCAACAATAAGGTTGCAGAAGTAGTTGCTTTGGGTGCTGTTGATTATTCAGGTGATGATTCCAAGGCT
>ERZ795052.5641-NODE-5641-length-12028-cov-6.346112_pt1 | contig 12028 bp, 12 predicted proteins | sample MGYA00375136_ERZ795052 | MGnify/ENA primary metagenome ERZ795052 (study PRJEB30181, sample SAMN05720156) | activated sludge metagenome | isolation source: Anaerobic digester | place: Japan | collected 2015-05-26 ... | reverse complement strand
GCTTCAGGACCTTGGAACAGAACGACCTTTTTCTAACTCAGCTTTTCGGGTTTAGCGACGGGTTGAGGGCGCTGCCGGCGCGTGGATGGGTCGCGAAGGACTTCACCCCCCGCGCCCGGAGCGAACGCGCGGGCGCGGGCCCGTCGTGAGGAAGAGCCGGGTTGCGGCGCAAGAAGGCTTGCCGAAAGAGTCAAAAACCAGACTATTGGTTGCAAGATGAAACTACTGAAGAACCTTTCAGCCATCGGCCTTTTGCTGGTCCTTACGACCAATGTCGGGGGCGCCAGGGCGGCGCTGGAGCCCCGGCCCGCGGACCCCGCCTTTGACAAGTTTGTCCCCCTCAAAGCCCCCGTCCCGAAGAAGCTGGTGTTGAAGCGGGGAGATCGGCTGGCCATCTGCGGCGACTCAATCACGGAGCAGAAGATGTATTCGCGGATCATTGAAGATTACCTGACCATGTGCGTGCCGGAGCTGGAGGTGACGGTCCGGCAGCTTGGCTGGAGCGGGGAGCGGGCGGCCGGGTTTCTGGCGCGGATGACCAATGACTGTCTTCGCTTCTGGCCGACGGTTGCGACCACGTGCTACGGCATGAACGATCACGAATACCGCCCGTACGAAGAGCGGATCGGCCTGACCTACCGCGCCAACTCGCGGGCGATCGTTCGGGCGTTCAAGGAAAACGGTGTTCGCGTGGTGCTGGGCTCGCCCGGCTGCGTGGGCAAGATGCCGCATTGGGTCAAATCCGCCAGCGGCACCGTCCTGGACCTCAACCTCAGCCTGTGCAACCTTCGGAACATTGGTCTCTGGATTGCGCAGGAGGAAAAAGTCGGATTTGCGGATGTTTTCTGGCCGATGTACACGGCGGGTTTTCGGGCCCAGCAGCTTTACGGCACCAACTATGCGGTGGCGGGGACGGACGGGGTCCATCCCGGGTGGGCCGGGCACACCATCATGGGGTACGCATTTCTCAAGGCGCTGGGGTTGGACGGGCAGATTGGCACGTTTACGGTGGACCTGGGGTGGCAGAAGATCAAAGTGTCGTCCGGGCACGAAGTATTGGGAACGTGGGAGGGGGAATATCAGATTCGGAGTTATCGGTATCCCTTCTGCGGGTGCGTGCCGGCGGCGCAGGCGGAGGCGAGTTTTCCGGTGTGTGACAATGACGACTTGACGAAAGACAGCCGTGTGCGGTCGGCCATGACCCTGGTTCCCTTCAACCAAGAGCTGAACCGGTTGATGCTCGTGGGCAGGTTCGCCAAGTATCCGCGCTACAAAGTCACGTGGGGAGGAAACACGAAAGAATTTACGGCCAAACAGCTTGCAGCGGGAATCAACCTGGCCGAGGAATTCCCCTCGAACCCGTTTGGCGAAGCGTTTTCGCGCGTGGACGCCGCGGTCGCCGCCAAGCAAGCCTTCGAGACCCGCCAGATTAAGAAAATCCTGCACGGACCGGAAGGCCAGGCGGACATGGAGACGGCCGCCGCGCGGACCGAGCGCGAACGGGCCCAGTACGTGGCGGCGATTCGGCAAGCCTTCCAGCCTGTGGACCACACGCTGATCATCCGGCCATTTTAGGCGCCGGCAAAGAGCCGCCGGGGGGCAGAGCACGCTGTCGGCTTGGAACGCCGGCCCGGGCCGGCACGGGGTTTGCCGAGGCAGGGATTACTGGGAGTCGTGGGACCGGAGTGGAAGGCGGGGACGGGGGGCGTGGGTGGGAAAATGAGACTTTGCGGAACAGTTGAAACGGGCGTTGACACTTGCGCGTCGCGCGCATAGGCTGGTACGAACTTTAAAGTGACCATGTTAATTCGAATTTGTCTAATCGTCGCGGTGGTTGCCGGGCTCGCAGTGAGCGGTTTGAATTTCATCAAGGTGAAGGAGAAGATCACCACGATTCAGGGCGAGCGCGAGAGCGAGCGGACCCAGAAGGAAGCTGCGCAAACCGAATTGGCCAGCACGAAGAAAGACCTCAGCGAGACGCGGGCGGAGCTGAAGACGACCAAGGAGACCCTGGCCACCACGACGGAGGAACGCGATCGGGCGGTGGCCGAAGCGGCTTCGCAGACGCGCCGGGCGGACAAATTGACCGACGATTTGAACAAGACCCGCCGGGAACGCGACGACGCCCAAGCGGAACTGGCGGCTTACAAGCTGACCGAGTTGAATCCGCAGCAGATTCTGCAGATCAAGAACAGCTTCAAAGGGCTGCAGGACGAAATTGCCGCCGTCCAGGCCGAGAACAAGCTGTTGGGCAAGAAGATCGTTCAGTTGAATGTGGAGCTGGACCGGTACCGGAACCCGGAGAAGCCCGTTTTCCTGCCTGCGAGTCTGAAAGGCAAAGTGCTGGTGGCCGATCCGAAGTGGAACTTCGTGGTGCTGGATATCGGCGGCGAGCAGGGGGTTTTGGAATATGGGGAACTGCTGGTGAACCGCAATGGCCGGCTGGTGGCCAAGGTTGTTGTTCGCAGCGTGCAGAAGGACCGCAGCATCGCCAATGTGCTTCCGGGCTGGGAGCTGGGTGAAGTGATGGAAGGCGACATGGTCATTCCAGCCCATCCGGCGTCATGAAGAGGACCTGGTTGCTTCGTGGCGTTTGCCTCGCTTTCGCGCTGATGGTGGTCGCCACCATTTCGGGTTGCGCCACGCCGGAGGGTGATAACGCCTCCGCGCGCCCTTGGAACGCGCCAAAGAATTGGGAAACAGGCCTGCCCAGCATGATGACTGAGGGACGGTAAAGCCCTCCCCTTCCCCGCCCCCCGACGCCAGCCTTGGGGCTTTCCCGCGCGTGCCCGTTTAGCGGGCCAGTTCCACGCAGCGGGTTTCGCGAATCACGACGACCTTGATCTGGCCCGGGTATTGGAGGTCGTTTTCGATCCGGGAGACGACAGTGCGCGCCAGCGCAAAGGTTTGTTCGTCATCCACCTGGTTGGGATGAACGAAGATGCGCAATTCGCGGCCCGCCTGCACGGCAAAGGCTTTCTCGACCCCCGCGCAGCTCATGGCGATTTTCTCGAGGTCCTCGACGCGTTTGAGGTAGGTCGTCATGTTTTCCGACCGCGCGCCCGGGCGCGAGGCGCTGATGGCGTCCGCGGCACTGACCAGGACGCCGAGGGCGCCCTCGGGGGCCACGTCGTTGTGGTGGGAGGCGATGGCGTTCACGACGGCGGGGCATTCTCCGTTGCGCTTTGCCAGCTCGGCCCCGACCAGGGCGTGGGGGCCCTCCATCTCGTGATTGACGGCCTTGCCGATGTCATGCAGGAGCCCGGCGCGTTTGGCGAGGCCGACGTCCAGGCCCAGCTCGGCCGCCATCAAACCCGTCAACTGCGCGACTTCGACCGAATGGTCGAGGATGTTTTGCGAATAGCTGTGACGGAAGTGGAGGCGGCCGAGGAACTTGACCAGGTCGGCGCTCAGGGGCGTCAGGCCGGTCTTTCGCACGGCTTCGTCGCCGAGGCGGAGGATGGTCTGGTCCATTTCCTGGGTGACCTGCGCCACAATCTCCTCGATGCGCGTTGGATGAATCCGGCCGTCCTGAATCAACCGCATCATGGCCTCGCGCGCAATCTCGCGGCGGACGGGGTCAAAGCCCGAGAGCAGAACCGCGCCCGGGGTGTCGTCAATCAGGACGGTCACGCCGGTGGCGGCTTCGAAGGCGCGGATGTTGCGTCCCTCGCGGCCGATGATGCGGCCTTTGAGTTCATCGCCCTGGAGGGTGATGGAGGCGGTGGTGGTTTGGAAGGTGTGTTCGCCGGCGTATCGCTGGATGGCGAGGCTGAGAATGTGACGCGCCTTGGTCTCGGCCTGGGTGCGGGCGTCCTCGAGAATATGGCGGGTGAGGGTGTTGGCATCGCGCAGCGCCTCCTGCTCGACTTTTCTGAGCAACGCTTCGCGCGCCTGGGCCTGGGTCAGACCGGCGATGGCCTCGAGCCGCTCGAGATGCTGGCGCTCCTGGCGGGCCAGTTCCTGTTCGCGGGCGCGGACGGCTTCCATTTGGGCGGCGAGGGCATCTTTTTGAGTCTGGAGCGCCTTTTCCTGTTCGACCAAACGTTCCAACTGGGAGTTGATGAGCGCCTCGCGCTCGGCCAGCCGGCGCTCCAGCTCGGCGCGTTCGGCGCGGCGGGCGGCGAAGGATCGCTCGATTTGCTCCCGCAATTGCAGCGCTTCGCGGTTGGCGGCCAGGCGGGCATCGCGGACAATTCCTTCGGCTTCATTGCGGGCCTGGCTGAGCAGAGCCTCGGCCTCGAGGGCCCGGAGTTTGCGGGCGTTGCGGTCGCGCCACCAGAGGAGCAGATAGCAGAGCGCCGCACCCACGGCTACTGGCGCAGCGTGTCCGAGAATATTCAGCAGCCAACTCATTCCACAACCGGCGCGGCATGCGGCTCAATCCACCGCGTCGGGCTCAAGATGCAATTCAACACAACATCATGCGACTCGACCGGGACCTCCGCGACCAACTGTTCATCGAAGGCCACCCCGCAGGTCGTGCCGCGCACGCCCGCCAGCAATTGGTCATAGAAACCCTTGCCCCGGCCAAGCCGGCGGCCATGCGAGTCGAAGGCTACTCCAGGAACGAGGATCAAGTCCAGACTGTTTAATACGGCTTGGGGGCAGGCCGGGACCGGTTCGCGGATTCCGTAAAAACCCGGACGCACGTCGGTTTCGGGATTGCGGATCCAGCAGGCGACATAGGCGCGGGATTCGCGGAGGTAGCGGGGCAGAGCCACGCGCTTGCCTTCGGCCAGCGCCCGGAGCACCAGCGGCCAGACGTCCAGTTCGCCCGGCATGGGAGCATACAAGAGCACGGAACCCGACCGGGCCCAGACGGGCTGCCGCGTCATCAAAGCGCAGGCGCGGGCGGAGCCTTGCGCGCGGTCCGAGGCGGAAAGACGGCTCAGGGCGAGGGTGACCTGATTTCGCAATGCCTCTTTGGCGGCTTGGATGGGAGATTCCATGGGCCGGTTTATTTTCCGGTCGAGGAGGCATCCCCGGGGGGCGGGTTGGGTTTGGCGGCCTCCGCCCGCAAGGCGCGCCACTTGTCGAGCCGCTCCTTGATCTTGCGTTCGACTCCCTGCTCAGTCGGCTCGTAATAGCGGCGCGCCTCGGTGAGGTAATCCTGGGGCACGAAATGGCCCGGGTAGTCGTGGGCGTATTTGTAGCCTTCACCCCGGCCCAAGCGCCGGGCGCCGGGATAACTGGCGTCGCGGAGGTGCTCGGGCACGGGCAACGTTCGGCCGGCTTCGACGTCCTTGAGCGCGGCGTCCACCGACGCCACGACGGTGTTGCTTTTGTGGGCGGTGGCGATGTAGAGGGTCGCCTCGGCCAGGGGAATGCGGGCTTCGGGCCAGCCGACAAACTCGGCGGCATTCAAGGCGGCATTGGCCAGGACCAGCGCCATGGGGTCAGCCAGGCCGACATCTTCCGCCGCATGAATGAGCAGGCGCCTGGCGATGAACCGCGGGTCTTCGCCGGCATGAATCATCTTGGCCAGCCAATAAAGGGCGGCATCGGGATCGCTCCCCCGCATGGCTTTGATGAAAGCGGAGATGGTGTCGTAATGGGCATCCTCGTCGTCGTACACCACCGCCTTTTTCTGGATGCTTTGCTCGGCGGTGGCAAGATTGATGCGGATGACGCCGTCCGGGTCCGGGGCGGTCGTGAGGGCGGCGATTTCCAACGAGTTCAGCGCTTTGCGGGCATCGCCGTCGGAGAGCCGGGCCAGATGTCGCAGCGCGGCCTCCTCGGCCTCGATGCGAAGATAACCCAGGCCGCGCTCCGGGTCGCGCAGCGCCCGGTTGAGCAACTCGAGCAAATCGGCCTCTTGGAGCGGCCGGAGTTCGAAAATCTGGGAGCGGGAAACCAGGGGGGAGTTGACAAAGAAGAAGGGGTTGTGAGTGGTCGCCCCGATCAGGCGGACCACACCGGCCTCCACATCGGGCAACAACACATCCTGTTGGGCTTTGTTAAACCGGTGGATTTCGTCAATAAACAGAATGGTGAACTGGCCGGTGTTTTCGAGACGGTTGGCTGCGGCCGATAACACCCGCCGCATGTCCGCCACGTTGGATTCGACCCCGCTGAGCCGCTCGAACCGGCCGCGGGTCTGCCGGGCGATGATTTGGGCAAGCGAAGTTTTTCCGGTGCCCGGCGGACCATAGAAGATCAGGGATTGGATCCGATCGGCTTCAATGGCCCGGCGCAGGAGCTGACCGGGTCCGAGGATGTGGCTTTGACCGACGAACTCGCTCAAGTCACGCGGCCGCATGCGGGCCGCCAGGGGCTGACTGCGTCGCAACGCGTCGCCGCCGGTCTGGCCGGGTGAGCCTGGACCCGCCCCCTGGGGCGGCAAGGAAAACAAGTCGTCGCGCGACATGGTTACAAGATAACAGCCCGGCGCCGGATTGCCGAAGTTAAAATGGCAGGCGGGGCGCTGTTCGAGGTTCGGGATTCGAAGCCCGGGGTTCGAGGTTTTTCGGGCTGATTGACGGCCTTCCAGTTCTTCACTACCGTGGCCCGGTGCTGAAAGACTCGACAAGACGGAATTCGATCCTCCGCCAGGCCATTTGATTCAACCGTTCCCTCCGCGTGACTGGGTCCACCACAAACCATCGCCCCGCCTCCGCCGCTGCGCGCGCCGCGTTTGTGCGGGAGCGGCTGCCCGGCGGGGGGCTTTTTGCGGGACACGAGTGGCGGGTGGCGGTTGAGCCCTTCCGGCTCGGGGCCAGCCAGGTCCGGGAATTGGAGTCGCTGGGACGCGTGCTGCTGCAGTTCTATCGGGCGGCAAACCTCCTGTATCGGAAGAGTGTTGCCGGCCAGGAACCGGCGTGGGTTGCGCGCTGGCTGGACCTGGGCAAACCCGAGCGTCTGATTGCGCTGCAGCGTTCCGCCACATTCAAGCACGAGGTTCCGCGCGTCATTCGTCCCGACCTCCTTCTCACCGACCACGGCTTGAGCGTCACGGAACTGGATTCGATTCCCGGCGGGATCGGGCTCACCGCGTGGTTGAACCAGACCTACTCCGCGCTGGGAGACCCGGTGCTGGGCGGCGCCGAAGGCATGCTGACCGGTTTTGCGAGCATCTTTGGGGAGGCGCCAACGGTGCATATCGTGGTTTCCGAGGAGTCGGCGACCTACCGTCCGGAGATGGCGTGGCTGGCCGGGCAGATGGCGCCGTCCCGCTTCAAAATCCGGGACGCCGCGTTCGACCAGTTCGCCGAGGGCGACGCGGTGTATCGCTTTTTCGAGCTGTTCGACCTCGCCAACGTTCCGTGCGCCGGGCGGCTTTTCGAGCTGGCCGAGCGGGGCCGCATTGGGCTGACGCCGCCGCCGAAACCGCTGTTCGAGGAGAAGATGCTTTTGGCGCTGTTGTGGAACCGAAACCTGCGCGAATACTGGCGTCAGGAACTGGGGGACGGTTTCTTTCGCCGGCTGCAGGACCTGGTGCCTTACACGTGGCTGGTGGACCCGGCGCCGCTGCCGCCCCACGCGGCGATTCCGGAGTTGAACCTGACGGATTGGAGCCAGCTCAAGGAGTTGTCGCAAAGACAACGCGAGCTGATTCTGAAGGTTTCGGGTTTTTCGCCTCACGCCTGGGGCGCGCGCGGCGTGTTCCTGGGCAGCGATTTATCCCATGCGGAGTGGGGGGCGGCGGTTGACCAGGCCCTGGCGCGCTTCCACCAAACGCCCTTCGTGCTCCAACGCTATCACAAGCCCGCGCTGGTCCAGGCCGAGTGGTTTGATTTCCAGCGCGGCCAGCCCGTTGCCATGGCGGGCCGGGTCCGGCTTTGCCCCTACTACTTCGTTACCGGCAAACCGGCCGAGGCTCGCGCCACGCTCGGCGGCGTCTTGGCCACGATTTGCCCCGCCGACAAGAAAATCATCCATGGCATGACGGAAGCCATCTTCGCTCCCTGCGCGGCATGAACCTGCCTGAATACATTCTTTTGGCGGCCAGCTCGTTGTTTGTGATCGTGGACCCGGTGGCCACCGTGCCGGCCTTCCTGGCCATGACACCCCACGACACGCCGGAGCAACGGATCAAAATGGCCCGGATCGCCTGCCTGGTCACGGCCGGCGTGTTGGTCGTTTTTGCCTCGGCCGGGAAGTGGATTTTCAAATTCCTGGGCATCACCATGCCCGCCTTCCAGCTCGCGGCCAGCCTGGTGCTGCTGCTGGTTGCCATTGACATGCTCCGCGCCCAACGCTCCCGGGTGCAGGAAACCTCTGAAGAAACGGCGGCTGGGGTGGAAAAAACCGACATCGCCGTCGCCCCCCTTGCCATTCCGATGCTGGCCGGCCCCGGCGCCATCTCGACGGCCATCTTGCTTCATAACCGCGCCGAAGGCCCCTACCAACTGATTGCGTTCTACCTGGTCATCGGCGTGGTGTGCCTCGCCTCGTACATTATTCTTCGAATCGCGGCCCGAACGACCCGGTGGCTGAGTCCCATTGCGCTCAACATCGCCACCCGCATCATGGGCCTGCTGCTGGCCGCCGTGGCCATCCAATTCATGCTCAACGCCGCCCTCGAAATCAAAGGGCAATGGATGCAACCATGACTTTTGGGGCCGGTTCGGGCTGAGCCGCAGCTCGACAGGCCCGAGCGCCGAGCGCCGCTTCGGGGGCCTTGAGGTTGACAGGAAGCTGGAAGGGCCGATTATGGAGGACTCAAATGTTGACTGAAGATGCTGTCAGGAACGCCCTCAAAGCGGTGAAGTATCCCGGCTACAGCCGGGACATTGTGTCCTTCGGCTTGGTGCAGCAAATCTCCATTCAGAGGGGAGAGCTGCAGGTAATGATGAACCTCACCAGTCCCAACCCCGAGGTGGCGCGCCAAATCAAGGCCGAGAGCGAAGCCGCGCTTCGCGGATTGCCGGGGGTGGAGAAGGTTCTGGTGGAGATTCAAACGCCCGGCGGGGGCGCGGGGGGAGGGCCGAACCCGTGGGCGCAACAGCATCGGGTGCCCGGCATCAAGCGCGTGGTCGCGGTGGCCAGCGGCAAAGGGGGTGTGGGCAAGTCCACTGTCTCGGTCAACCTCGCCTGCGGACTGCGGCACCTGGGGGCGAAGGTGGGCTTGTTGGATTGCGACATATACGGGCCGACGATCCCGCTGATGATGGGGATTCACGAGCGCCCCACGCTCAGCGCGGAGGATAAGATGGTGCCGCCCGCCAATTTTGGGGTGAAGCTGATGAGCATGGGTTTTTTGTTGGACGGGGATCAGCCGGTCATCTGGCGGGGGCCGCTCATCATGAAAACCATCCAGCAATTCATCCACTCAGTGGACTGGGGCGAGCTGGATTTTCTGCTGGTGGACTTGCCACCCGGGACGGGCGACGCGCAACTTTCCCTGTGTCAAACCGTGCCATTGGACGGTGGCGTCATCGTCACCACACCCCAGGAAGCCTCTCTGGGCGTCGTGCGCAAGGGAATCGCCATGTTCCAGAAGGTCAATGTCCCGATTATCGGCATTATTGAGAATATGAGTTATTTCACCCTGCCGAATGGGGAGCGGCTGGAGATTTTCGGTCACGGCGGCGGGCGGGGCGAGGCGGTGCGGCAAGGGATACCGTTTTTAGGGGAAGTGCCTTTGTATATGGAGATTCGGGAGGGGGGGGACCGGGGTTTGCCGGTGGTGGTATCTGATCCACAAGCTGCTCCGGCACAGAGTTTTATAACTATATGCGAGAAGCTGCGGGAGCAGCTTGCCTGAGCCCGGATTTCAAAGTTGTGCTAGATTGTACGCAGGGTTTCGGCGGCTCGGTGCCGGCGGGGCTTGATGTCGTTAAAAAAGGCTACGCCGTGTGTGAAGATTGGGATTGTCATGAAAGAAATGCCGGGAATAGCATGGGAGTCGCTGAATGACTGGAAGCGTGAATATGTCTGACGAAACGAAACAGCAGCTCTCGGCCAATGATCTGCTGAAGAACTCTTCGCTTTACAGGGAATTTCAGGCGGAACGGGAGGAGATTCTGAAGCACAAATGGATCGAGTCGGAAAAAGCGGGGCGGGATATTGGCTTTGAGCGGGCGTTGACCGACTGGATCATCAAACACCGCGCCAAATGGCGCAAGAGCCGCCAGGGGGCCAACCGCTAATCCCTTCCTACTGCTCCTTTAAGGCCGTTCCGTGAGACGGTCAAGGGCCCATGAACTTCCTCCTATACGACTCGAGCTTCGGTTTTGGACGCCGGAGCTTGACGCGGGCTTGCCTTTACCGTTTAGATTCCCGCGTTTTGAATCCAAAGCTTGTTTGGCTGGACTTCGGAAACATCCGCTCCGGGAGAGAGGGTGGGATGTTGCCGCGCCGGCCGGGATGAACTCATGCCTGAAAGAACTGTGATTTTGAATGCGCCGGCCATCCAGCGGGCGTTGACGCGGATCGCCCACGAAATTGCCGAGCGGAACGAAGCGGGCAACGAGGTGGTGCTGGTGGGGATTCAGCGCGGGGGCGTAGCCCTGGCGCAGCGATTGGGCCATCTTCTCTCCGGCATCTGGGGCCACAGCGTGCAGGTTGGCAAGCTGGATGTCAGCATGCACCGGGATGATTTGGATCAGCGCGTGGCGCCGGAGGTGCAGCCGACGGTGATTCCCTTCGATGTGACGGACAAGACGGTCGTGCTGGTGGACGACGTGCTGTATAGCGGCCGGACCACGCGCGCGGCGATGGATGCCTTGAACGATTTTGGGCGGCCCAAACGCATCCAGTTGGCGGTGCTGGTGGACCGCGGCCATCGCGAATTGCCCGTCAAAGCCGATTTCGTCGGCAAGAACCTGCCCACCGCCCAGAGTGAGACCGTCCGCGTCCACCTCGCCGAGACGGGCGAGGCGGATGAAGTCGTCCTCGAGAAAGAACTCCCATGAATGGGAAGCGGAGCGACTGGAACCCCCGCCGGTGCCGGACCTGTCCGGGCCGTGGCGCGGAACCGGCCGGTTTTCCTTTAGCCCGCCCACCCCACCCCTGCCCGCCATGAGCTGGAACCGGAAACACCTGCTGGACATCGAATCGCTCACCACTGACGAAATCCTCACCGTGCTGGACACCGCCCGCGCGTTCAAAGCCGTGGGCGAGCGCGCCATCAAGAAGGTGCCGGCGCTGCGGGGCAAGACGGTGGTCAACCTGTTCATCGAGCCGTCCACCCGGACGCGGATCAGCTTTCAGCTTTCCGAACAGCGGCTCTCGGCGGACATCATCAATTTCACCGCCGAAGCCTCGTCGCTGAAAAAGGGGGAGACCCTCAAGGACACCGCCCGGAACCTCGAGGCGCTGAACGCCGATTTTATCGTCATCCGACACAGCGCGTCGGGCGCGCCCCATTTTCTGGCGCGGGTGCTGAACGCCAGCATCATCAACGCCGGGGACGGCGCCCACGAACACCCGACCCAAGCCCTGCTGGACACCTTCACCATCCGGGAAAAGAAGGGCCGCATCGCCGGGTTGAACATTACCATCCTTGGGGACGTTTTGTACAGCCGCGTGGCCCGGTCCGACTTGTGGGCGCTGACGAAACTGGGGGCCAAAGTGACGTTCTGCGGGCCGTCCACGCTGGTGCCGCGCGAGTTCGAGCAAATGGGGGCGCGGGTGACGCACGACGTCGAGGAAGCCATCCGGGATGCGGACATCATCAACCTGCTGCGCATTCAGCATGAGCGGCAGCGCAAAACCATGTTCCCCAGCCTCGGCGAATACACGAGCCTGTTCGGGCTGAACAAGGATCGGCTGGCCCGGACCAAGCCCGACGCGCTGATCATGCACCCGGGCCCCATCAACCGCGGCGTCGAGATTGACAGCGAGATTGCCGATTGCCCGCGGTCGGTGATCCTCGAGCAGGTGACCAACGGCCTGGCCGTGCGCATGGCGGTGCTTTTTCTGGTCAACGGCGGGAAGGGGCCGCAGGAAATCTCGGCCTAGCCCTCCGGGCGGGCGCGCCGCGGCGCGGGTCGAAAGTCGTTTGCAGGCTCGCTGATTTGGGGTATAACAGCCGCCCATGTTTGAATCCTTGATTCGATGGTATTTGGGCGCGCTGGACACC
>ERZ795052.5618-NODE-5618-length-12071-cov-62.013482_pt1 | contig 12071 bp, 10 predicted proteins | sample MGYA00375136_ERZ795052 | MGnify/ENA primary metagenome ERZ795052 (study PRJEB30181, sample SAMN05720156) | activated sludge metagenome | isolation source: Anaerobic digester | place: Japan | collected 2015-05-26 ... | reverse complement strand
TGTAAAAGAGTTGTAGCTTTTGACTAAATAATTTTTTTAATTAATTATTTGATTTTTAAACAATTTTCATTAATTTTAAATAGTTTTTATATTAATTTTTCAATGTATTTTTGCAATTGATTTTATTAATATATAATTATAAAAAGTAGATGCATAGGATAAATATCACAAAATACGTACAATTTTTTTTAATAATATTAATGATTTTAAATAATGTGCTATCAGCACAGAGTGAATCACAAAAGAAAAAATTAGAAGCACAAAAATCGGAATTAGAAAGACAAATTAAAAAAACAGAAAGTCTACTACAAACAACTCGTAAAAATCGTAAAAATTCCCTTGCAGAGTTAGATTTACTAAATGCTAAACTACGAGATAATCAGAAAATGAAAAATATTATAAGTTCTGAATTAAATTATGCTGATGCTAAATTAAGTGAAATTTCTAAACAAATACCAATTATACAACAAAATATTCAAGATTTATCTGTCGGTCTTGGCAAAATAATTACTTTAATGTATGTTTATCAAACACAACAAAATAGAATTTCTTATATTATAAGTGCGAGTTCTTTTAATAAAGCCTTTGAGCGTTATCAATATTTAAAAAGACTTGTTAATATTTATAATTTACAATTAAAAAATTATCAAAGTTCATTACAGCAATTAACAGCTTTGCAAAAAGAATATGAACAATTAAAAATAGAAAAACAAAAATTAATAGCACAGCAGGACTCTATATTATCTGTAATAGAAAAAGAAATTAATAATAAAAATGCTCTTGTTAATGAATTAAAGAAAAAAGAAACTAATCTAGAAAAACAAATAAAAGAACAAAAAAAGACTCAAGAAGAAATAAACAAACAAATACAATTAATTATTAAGGAATTAGAGAAAGCAAGAGCAGCAAAACTAAAAGCTGCTACTAAACCATCTACGACTGCACCATCTACAACTACTAAACCTATTGCTAGTGCATCTATCGCTAGTAATTATAGAGGTAAAATATCTAAACCAGTAGATAATGGAGTAATAGTAGGAAATTTCGGTACACAGAAGCATCCTGTATATCCTGGCATCACAATACAAAATAATGGTATAGACTATAATGTTAATACAGATGAAACTGTTAAATGTGTTTACGACGGCACTGTATCAGCAATTTTCTCACTTCCTAATCAACTAAAAGCTGTAATAGTGAAGCATGAAGATTTTTTATCAGTATATTCTAATCTATCTACTATATATGTAAAACAAAACCAAAAAATTAATAAAGGCACTCCTATTGGCAAAACTGGCTATCTAAATGACTATAAAGCAAATATTTTACATTTTGAGATATGGACAGATAGCAAAGAGCCAGAAAATCCATTATATTGGTTAAGTAATTAAATATTTATTAAAACAATTTAAATATGAATCTATTCGATGGGATAACAGAATATCTACTAGTAATGAGAAAGACCTTTACTAGGCCAGTGAAATTTAAAACTATGGTGCAGCAAATAGTGCATGAGATGTATTACCTGGGTGTAGAATCGCTACCTATAGTTTGCTTCCTTAGTCTTTTCATAGGAGTTGTGGTGATGATACAGATAGCATTTCAAATGGAGAGCCCATTAATTCCCAAATATACCGCTGGATTTATAACAAGAGTAGTGATTATTTATGAATTTTCTCCTACTATTATGAGTATGCTTTTATCTGGTAGAGTAGGATCTCGAATAGCTGCAGAGATAGGAACAATGAAAGTTACTGAACAAATTGATGCTTTAGAAGTTATGGGAATAAATTCAGCAGCTTATTTGATTTTACCTAAGATTATTGCTTTTGTTCTTATAATGCCAGTGATAATCACTTTTAGTATCTTTTGTGGTTTATTCGGTGGATATCTAATTACAATTGGCGCGGGAGAAGTACCAACGAGTGAGTATTTTTATGGACTTAGAGCTTTTTTTACTTCTTTTGAAGTTACTTATGCCTTGATAAAAAGTTTATTCTTTGGTTTTATCATCACATCTATAAGCGGGTACTATGGATATATCGTAGAAGGTGGTGCACTAGAAGTAGGTAAAAATAGTACTAAAGCCATGGTGCAATCTAGCATTTTCATTATTATTTTTGACGTTATTTTGACACAAATCTTTTTAGGCTAATAATTATGATTAAAGTAAAAAATTTAGTAAAAAAATTTGATGATAAAGTAGTACTTGATAGCATTAATACTACATTTGAACCAGGTAAGGTGAATTTGGTAATCGGCAGGAGTGGTTCAGGAAAAACTGTTTTTATGAAATGCTTATTAGGATTATTAATCCCAGAAGAAGGTGAGCTATTTTATAGCAACAAAAACTTTTATTCTTTAACTGAAAAAGAACAAAAAAATATTAGAAAAGAAATGGGAGTAGTCTTCCAGAGTGGTGCTATTTTTGATTTTTTAGATGTAGAGGGCAATGTACGTTTCCCCTTAGATATGTTTTCGGATATGACTCAAAAAGAAAAAATAGATAGAGTAAATTTTTGTTTAGAAAAAGTAAATCTAGAAGGAACCAATAAATTAAAATCATCTGAGCTCAGTGGTGGAATGAAAAAACGCTTAGCTATTGCTCGTGCTATCGCATTAAATCCTAAATATCTATTTTGTGATGAGCCTAACTCTGGTCTAGATCCTCAAAATGCTGTTACTATAGATGAACTAATTTATAATCTAACGCATGAGTTTAATACTACTACTGTGGTTAATACTCACGATATGAACTCAGTAATTAAAATTGGTGAAAAAGTGATTTTTTTCTACGAGGGTCACCTATGGTGGGAGGGCTCTAATGAAAATATTTTAAAAACAGATAACCAAGAGCTGAGAGATTTTATTTTTGCTTCTTCTCTGGCTCAAAAATTATTAGAAACATCATGAGTGCATTAGAAATTATAATTATTATAGTTTTAGTTTTAGCTGCTATCAGAGGGCTAATAACTGGTTTTTTGAGGCAAATTATAATTTTAGTAGGCTATTATTTACTTGCTTTGCTATTTTTTAGTGTCATTGGTAGTAATAACGTCGAAGTACCATATGCTCCTAATAATAGCTCATTATTCTATAATATTTTAACATTAATAGTAATGCTTATTGGTGGAGTTTTACTAATTAAATTTACTTCTAATATCATTAATGCTTTATTTAACAAAATACCAGTATTAGGCGCTATGAATAGAATATTAGGGATGATATTATGTGTTTTTTTAGTAATGTTTGTAATTGGTAGTTTTATTACAATATTACTAAATTTAGGCGTTCCTGCAGATAGTTTAAAATTAGCAGAAAATGGATTAGCAAATTTTTGCTATAAATTATTTGTAACATTAATTGATATTTTCTAAAACCTTAAAAAAATTATGACAAGAGATTATGCATTAGGTTTATTAAAAAAATATGTTAAGAACCCTAAACTTATCGCACATTCATTAGCCTCAGAGGCTATAATGAGAAAATTAGCGAATCATTTTGGTGAGGATGAAGATAAATGGGGATTAGCAGGACTTTTACATGATATAGATGTAGAAATCACCAATGGTGAGCATGAACTACATGGATTAAGAGCCAAAGAAATTTTACAAAATGAAGGGTTAGATGAAGATATAGTAGAAGCTATCGTTTTGCATAATGAAATGGCTGCTAAAATGCCAAGAACTACATTATTTCATCATGCTTTAGCTGCAGGAGAAACAATATCAGGTTTTATATTCGCTGTCGCCCTTATTTATCCATCAAAAAAAATCAGTGATGTGAAAGTATCATCAGTTACTAAAAGGATGAAAGAGAAACGCTTCGCTGCTAGTGTAAATAGAGATACTATAATGGAATGTGAAATGATAGGTCTCTCATTAAACGATTTTGTACAATTGTGTTTAGATGCTCTATCACCTATAGAAGATACTCTTGGATATATTTAGAAATATAATTTTTATTTAAAATAAATTAATGAACAAATTAATAATAAGAACTGGCAAAGTAGAATCTATCAAGCGATATCACCCATGGATATTCAGTGGTGCAGTTAAAAATATAGAAGGTGAACCAAAAGAAGGTGAGTGGGTAGAGGTTTATGACAATCATAATAACTTCCTAGCAATGGCTCAATATTCTGCTAAAGGTAGTATAATCGCTCGTGTGATTAGTTATCAAAAAGAATATCCTTCAGTTGATTTCTATAAAAATAAAATTGCTAAAGCTAAAACTATAAGAGAGGCTATAAATTTACCTCTTGCAGATATTACAAATGCTTTTAGATTGATTTACGGTGAGGCAGATGAACTACCTGGACTTATAATAGACTTTTATAATTATCATCTAGTAGTCGAAACTCACACATCAGGTATGTATAATGATATACAATTTATATCAAATGCTCTACAGGAACTTTTTGGCAACGGGCTAAAATCTATTTTTGTAATAGATAAATCACAAAATGTAAAAAATGCTTTTTATACATATAAAATTGCAGATTTATCACTTCCAATAATTATTAAAGAAAATGGGAATTCTTTTTATATTAATTGGGAAGAAGGACAGAAAACTGGTTTCTATATAGACCAACGAGATAATCGAGAGTTATTACAAAGATATACTAAAGCTAAAACTGTACTAAATATGTTTTGCTATACAGGAGCATTTAGTGTATATGCAGCTAAAGGAGGTGCAGATAGAGTAATATCTGTAGATAGTAGTGCTGAGGCTATACAACTAGTTAATAAAAATCTGGAATTAAATCAAATAGATGCTAAATATAATGAGCCTATACGAGAGGAAGCTATCTCTTATCTAAATAATATGCCTAAAGATTATTTTGATTTAATAATATTAGATCCACCTGCTTTTGCTAAATCGATAGATGCTAGACATAATGCTATAAAAGGATATAAAAGAATAAATAGCGTAGCTATAGAAAAAGTAAAACATAATGGTATAATATTCACTTTTAGTTGCTCTCAAGCTGTGTCTCCTTCGCAATTTGAGGGAGCTATAATGAGTGCAGCAATAGAACAGGGAAGAAAGATTAGAATATTACATAGACTCACTCAGGCTCCATGCCATGCTCCTTCGTTATTTCATTTAGAAGGGTATTATTTGAAAGGATTAGTTTTATTAGTAGAATAGTTTTTTTTGAAAAACACATAATTTTTTGATTGTATAAGATTGTATATATGTAGATATAGATTATTATAAAAAGTTTAATGGGTTAAGAGTTGATGAGTGAGAGGGGGAGACTGGGAGGATAGGTAAAAGGTAAAAGGGATAGTAGTTGATAAGTTGATTAGTTTATGAGTTGATTAGTTTCACAAGGTTGTTTAAACTTTTATTTTGTTGTAAAGATAAAATTTTATTTTTAAACTGCAAAGGTTTTTTTATTTAATGCAATGAAATGAAAATATCAATCAGCATCTTAGAGTAAATTATTCTGATATTATGCGAATTCTTAATCGAAAATCTTTAATGTGTATTTTTGTTTTGTTAGGATTCCAAATAAATGATTTAATAATTCCGCAACTGTTAGGGAGAATGTGTAGTATCTTAGCATTATATGTATTGCCAGTGTAATATGAGTCTTCATTAGTTAGTAGTTTTTGTGGCTCCCAAAAAGAATTTGCATTCCCTTCGCCGGAAATTACCAAAAATGCTTCTTCTTCGTTAGAATTGTAATCAACATAAGTTTCAATAAATAGTATTGCACTATTATTGTTTAATAGTGCAGTGATTGAGTCTAGGCTAATTATTAATGTGTTTGAAAATTCTTGTCCGTTTATATAATTGCTTGGCTTGTCATTAATTGCTATTATTTTATTTGGCTGTTGGTTGTTGGCAAAAATACTTAGCTGTATATCTGCAATTATTTTACTATTTCCTTGAAAAGTTTTGCCTAATACTGAATATGCATTATTTTTAATACTAACATTTTGTTGACTTGGAGTAATGATTTCAAATTGAGTTTTTATCTTGTTAGAAAAAGCTGAGTTATTATTGTTTCTTAGTCTTATCGCCACTACCTGAGATTCGATAATATCATATGTTGGATGTTGAATAAAAGGATGAACCCATAATCCGTCCAATGCATTGTTGGGAATAAAACGATAAGTAAGAATTTTACCGTCTTTCATTTTATAATCTATATAGCAGGTACTTGGTTTATAAAAGAAAGATGTAAATACTCCTAATATACTGGATTTTATTTTTGCTTTTAAGCGAATTATGTTTTGGTTTGCATCAGGAATCTCTATCCATTGGTTCCATTCGTTTTGTTGCAATTTTTGCAATACAGGTTTGTCAAACTGTGGTGTGTGTGTTTTTTTTAATAATAACATTTCATTATTTTTATAAACCACAGTATAATTTGTAAGTATTTGTAAAATTGTTTTGGGGTTATCATTTAAGAGGTATCGTTGATCAATTGAGCCAAAATTTCCTCCCCATCTATCTTTTACAAAATGAAATATCAAATATTCTGGCCCATTAACTAAGTCAAAATCTTGTGCAGATTTTTTATCAAGCCATGTCGCAAAACTGCCTGCCTGTAATGTTTTTCTAGCTTTATAGTTTAATTTGTTAGCTGCTGCATAAGTAAGTTCCCATGGGTAAATATCTACTGTATTATTATCTAATAAAGTAAGGATTTCAGGGTCGAGTAGGCACTCTTCTAAATTTTTTTGTGATTGCTCAATATAGGTTTTTTGGAATGTATTAAACTTTATTACAGTTTTATAAAAATTATTTATTCCGTTAATTTCAATTTTTATTGGATCGTACATTGGAATATACTTAATATTGGCATATATGAATGTGATATTTAAAAGAGCAAGAATAATTAGTTTTGTAGCATATTTTTTTGTGTAAATTATAAGCAAAATCCAAAACAATACCATAAAAACAACAAGCGAAGAATAATGCCATGTGTCTTGTCGAGACATTGCATGTTTCCATACAGCAAACAAAGGGAAAATAAATGCAATAAAAGCAATTCTTGTATTCTTTTCATTTATAAGAATAGGTATCATTAATACAGTAATTATGAATCCTATTAATAAAAAGATATTATTGTGTGGATATAGTGTTAATGCTTCGGAGTATCCAAAAGATAATCGTAAGGTATTAATAAAAAAAACAACGAATTCCTTTATTCCTAGCATAGTTATGCTTCCAATAAGCATTACGATTAAAATACAAATACTTGCCCACAACACTGATTTTTTTAAATCTCTATTACGAATTAAATACAATAACCAAATAATTGTTAACACCGAAAATCCTATAATTCCAATTGAAGATTTAATTAATAAGGCAATGCTTACCCAAAAACTTATTGGTATAAAATGTATTGGTTTGTTGGTTTCAATTATCAATAGTGCATGGAGCATTACAATTCCTATAAGAATATAATCGAAAGGTAAAATCAAAGCTGCAATAAAGCAAAGTAAAGCAGCGGTAGGTTTTATGTTCCACTTTTGATTATTTCCTACCCACATAAAAACGTAAATAAACCACAATTTCATAATAGTATAGAAAGTAATTGCAATTTCTAAATTTGGACTTATTGCTGTAGGCATTTTTAGAAAACCTAATGGTCCTATTGGAAATATCAGTTTAGTGAGTGAAGAATAGTCGTTTTGGAACAAAAAGTTTATTGCCCAAACATAAGATGCATCTAATCCTTTGCTTATATCTGGCCCCCATACTGGGAATGTGCTTATATAAATGATAATACCAAATAAAAACAAATAAAGTATTGGCATGTTATTGTATTTGCGAAATGCCGAAATTTTGTTAATTAATATTTGCATTAAAATAAATCAAAATTTGTTAAGTTTCACAAGGTTGTTTATGAAAACTTAGATTTTTTTTGTAGCAAAGATAAAATTTTATTTTTAAGCTGCAAAGGGTTTTCTTTAAGAATTTTCGAATTAATTTCAAACCATGGTTCGGCTTTGCTCACCACAAGGGTTTCAATAGCATCAAAAGGCGTTTTTATGTTAAGTTCTTTTCTAAGTCCACCATGCCTTATATAAAGCATGTAATATACGAGAAAAAACATTAACAACGTTGTGAAACTTTACACTTTATTATCTAAATTTTAATCACTTATTTTTTGTTTTTTCAGTTCTACTGGGCATATTTTATTCATTAGTGATAAGATCTTGTCTCTACGTTTATATAATCTTGGATGTTGGGTATGAGGATTCCATTTTCTTGGACTTGGAAGGCTGGCTGCTAAAGTAGCAGCTTCAGTTTTTGTCAGACGTTTAGCATTTTTACCAAAATATATTTCTGAAGCTTTTTCTACTCCATAGATGCCATCGCCCAGTTCTATCACATTCAAATATACTTCCATTATTCTTTCTTTAGACCAAAATACTTCAATTAATACAGTGAAATATGCTTCAAATGCCTTACGCACCCAACTACGATCTGGGAATAAGAAAACATTTTTAGCTACTTGCTGACTGATAGTACTACCGCCAAGTTTTCTTTTATGAGTTTTGTTATATTCATTAGCATATTTTATTGCTTCTATATCAAAGCCAAAATGCTTAGTAAATTTATTATCTTCGGCAGCTACAACTGCTTGAACCATATAAGGACTTATTTCTTCTATGGGCACCCATTTTTTTTCTAATCTTATAGGTTTCCCATCCTTTTTTTGTTCGAAACATCTAATGATCATTAGAGGCGTAATAGGAGGATTTACCCATTTGTATATTATTACCAATCCTATAGTAACACTAAAAAAAATAATTATTATTGTGCGAATAATTCGCCAAAATTTTTTCATACTAAAAATGAATTCAAGTAATTATTTGAATAATTCATCTACTATCCATTTCAGATCAGCTTCATCTAATTGATAAAATGCACCAGTAGCCTTATTTTTTGTTAATAATTGCAAGAAATATTCTTTGTTTAGATTAGGAATATTTAAATCTTTTAGTTTAATAGGTGCTTGTATAGCTTTTAGACTTTCTATTGCTTTTAGGATAATAATATCAGGATCATCATTATCAAAATATGTTAATCCAAATTTTGTAATACCATAAGCACTTTTGTTTTTTAGCCAATTAAGCCATGCGGGATATACTACAGATAAAGACGCACCGTGAGGTACATCATAAAGTAGAGAAAGATGATGACCAATATCGTGCACTCCCCAATCTCCTGTTTTTTTGCCCATAATAGTTAACCCGTTTAGTGCACAGGTAGAAGCATACATTATTTTTTCTCTATATTCATAATTAGTTAGATCATTTAAAAGTAAAGGTCCATATTCCATTATTTCATCAAATATTGCTTTACCGAATCTATCAGATAAAGTGGCATCGCCCATACCGAAAAATGCTTCCCATAGATGTGCTATGATGTCTGCCATTCCGTAAATAGTATAGTTTAAAGGGACAGAGATTGTGTAAGTAGGATCACAGAATGTATCTTTAGGAAAAAGTAATACTGAGCCGATAGCTGTTTTTACTTCTTTTTCTTGATTTTGTAAAACTGAGGTGCCATTCATTTCGCTACCAGTAGCTGCTAAAGTATTTATTGCTACTATTGGCAAAGCTTTGGTAGGTTTTACAATATATTCATAAAAATCCCATACATCCCCATCATAATAAAAACCAACAGCAATAGCTTTGGCACTATCTATAGCACTGCCTCCACCGATAGCTATAATTGCGTCAATATTTTCTTTTTTTGCTATGGCGATACCTTCTCTCACCTCTTCTACACGTGGATTTGATTTTACTTTATCTAAAATATGAAATTTAATATTTGATAATTTTAGTTGATTGATAACATCATCTAAACTGCCATTTTGTTTAGATGAGTTTGCTCCCGTAACTATTAATATGTTACTTGCATAATCATTAATTGTACTGCCCAGTTTTTGCACACAATCTTTCCCAAAATGCAATCTTGTAGGTATATTCCATGTGAAATTCATCATAATAATTTTTTGCAAATTTATAAAAACTAATTAAAATTTTTAAATTATGCTTTTTATTAATGACAACTCTCATACTGTGAATGTCAAAGTAGTAGCTATTTTTCTTAATATCCATTAGAGTTATTTTGGGTATTCTCTACTATCATTTTATTGCAAATCATTTCACAATACAGTTTTGCAATAGTTTAAATACCTCTTTTTTGTTTCTTTTTAAATGGCAAACTCATTAAAATATTTTGTCGTTTTACAATGCACCATAATAGTTGCATGTATGCTTTTGTTGCCGATTTCGAAGTTGTGTCCTGTCAAGTTACAACTACCTTTGAAACGAGCTAAAATGCGTGATAACCCACTGACTGCCCAATGTTTTAAATACGTTGTTAAGCCATGTGCATTGTTTTCTTAGAAGTTTTCAAGTATGAATTTCACAATTTTGTCTTTACGCAGTCTTATTTTTTCCTTATCCCAAATTTCCGATTCTGAAGTCATATTTTGAATTTCTCTTTGCTGTGCAAGATTATTATATGTTCTTCTTTTTTCGATAAATGGTTTATTTCCAACTGAGCAATTGTGTGATTTTGAAATAAGTAAATAATTTCCTAAACAATCAATATATTGGTTTCTAAATTCTTCATCATATTCACAATAACCTGCGGCAACTGGTTCTCCATTTGTCGGTGTCTGTGGTGCAATATGTTCTAATTCGGGACTTTCAATGTTGTCAAAACGCGTCAATGGATATCCTTTTTCCCCTTGATTTATAAGGTGATTTTCATATTTCCAAAGCAAGAATTTTGCTGTGGAAGGGTTTATTCCACCTTGAAGTGATTTTTCAAACTCATTATTATTCCAATATGACCACCACCAAGAGTCATCTGGTACATTTCTCATCCTTTCAACCCTTTCAATAATTGGGTTAATGTCTGGTTGTTCAAATGTAAATTTTTGATACACATCATTAATTCTTGTTATTAATTCTGCTCTTGTTCCAATAAGTCTATGACGCAAAACAAGCTTTTCAAGAGATGAACATAATTTGCTTATTTCACTACTTGATAAACCAAAAGTATATGCTTTGATAATAAAAGGAATTGCAATAGCAAAACCACCAAGAGTTACAAGTGAATGAATTTCAATATTTTCTCTTTCGTCTTTACCAAAGAAAGTTGTTAGATGTTCAAAACTTGCTGCAAGTGAGTTTGTAAAGGACCTAATAAACGGGATAGGATTATTTTCTGAAAGGAGTTTATTTATTTTGTCAATTGCGTTAGATTCACCAAGTGAATTGAAATAAACTCGTAAAGTGTAAACTAAAACATCATCTTCATCAATTTTGTATTCTATAGAGGAAATTGATTTATAAATTTTTTCAAAGCGATTTTTAATTTCATCAATCAAACTATCTTTTTCTTCACCACCATATAGGTGAACATTGAACATAAATTGTGCTTTTATGATTTCCAAATTTGTTGGTTTCTTACCACGATTATTTTGGAAAATAAACATTTGTATTGCTTCTGATTCATTTCTGACAATGTGCGTTGTGCAAGTCGCTTCGCTAACTGTTTTTAACAGTTTCGTAAGAAATAGTTCATCCTTTTCTGCAAATGAATTTGTGAAAAAGTCAAACGCTTTAACAATTCTTCTTGCTGATTCAGTTTCTAATCCGTTTTTATCCTTTTTTATCTGGTCAATTACATAATCTTTAAATAATTGATTATCATAATCTACTGTTGAAAAAATATAATTTGATTTTCTTTTTATCATATTTTCGTAAAGCACTTCTTCGTCTTCAGTCAAAGCTCGGAATTTTTTCAATTTTGAGTAAAGTGCTGACAGTAAAATTACAATTGTTGTTAATCTTTGCTGACCGTCTATAACTCCAAAAAAACTGTCTCCCTTTTCTTCATACAGAAAATGACCGAAATAATAAGGTGTTTTTGCCGAACTACCGATATAATCTAGCAAGTCTTGCAGAAATACGTCAGTGTGTGTTTTTAAATTTCTGCTATTGTCTTGTGATGGCGTTTCCCATGAATACGCTCGTTGATAGGTGGGAACAAAAAACTTATTCCCTGCTAACATTTTA
>ERZ795052.5608-NODE-5608-length-12091-cov-60.470256_pt1 | contig 12091 bp, 10 predicted proteins | sample MGYA00375136_ERZ795052 | MGnify/ENA primary metagenome ERZ795052 (study PRJEB30181, sample SAMN05720156) | activated sludge metagenome | isolation source: Anaerobic digester | place: Japan | collected 2015-05-26 ... | reverse complement strand
TGCTCTTTGTTACTGGTATGGCAAATATCCGTGATGTTATCCCTTTCCCTCGAACACCTAAAAATATTGAATTTTAATAAAAAAATAATAACGGCTTAAAAGTTTTATTTTAGACTTTAAAAATTTTTGAAACATTTGCTCTTTTCGACAATTCTCTGAATCAGACTCTTCTCTATCCTATTAAACTTTGCTTTCTTTATTGTACCAATATAACCAATAATAATTAGCAGTCAATATAGCAGCATATGACCATACAGGAAAAGCGATTTTATCACTTTCTAAATAATTATTTAAAAATCCGTGTAGAAAATAAGCTAAAAGTGCTATAGTTATAGATAAAACAATAATTGCTCTTTCATGATCCAAATGTTTCAATTTAAAAAATAATTTAAATCCGGTTATAAATAAAGATATTACTATAGCTATCACAGAAAGCATACCAGGAATTCCAGTTTCAGAAAGAGGCCCTAGAAATTCACTATGTGCATTACCTTTATTTCCTATATTAGTACTTATATATGTTTGATATTGTGGTAATTGATATGGTGCATAAATAAATTGATAAGTACCAGGTCCACTACCAACGACAGGATAATCTTTAGATATTCTTAAAGCAGATACCCAACGATTAATTCTCTCTGTGTTACTCAAATCTGTTGAAATATTAGTTATAGAACGTATATGAGAAGCTGCATTTTTTCTAGAAACATTAGTGTTGCGTTCCATCTGAAACATAATACTTTGATAATTCATCATAAACGCGCCGACTACTACCACTATACCCAATAAAATATACCTAAATTTAATACCTAATAAAATAATAATCCCAACCACTAAAGCTATAGCTGTGCTTAACCACGCTGCTCTACTAGATGAAAGTATTAACCCTAATGTTAATAATAAAAAACAGATAAAATACAATACTTTATTATTAAATTTATTTTTAGAATTAAATATTTGAAAAAAAGCTATTGGTATCATTAATGATAATGCAGCTCCATAGATAGTATGATCTCTATAGAATGGTTGACAAGCTAAATAGGATAATTTGAAATCAAAACCATAAGTAGCATGCTTAATGGTCGATATCACTGCAATAATTACTAAAGAAATTAAAAATATATTCAAAAAATACTTTTGATATTTAATGTCTTTAAAAAAAATAGGTACACCTAAGAAAAATGCAGGTAACATCAACCATGCTCTAGCTAAAACGAACTTCCATGATACTATCGGCATTTGACTGAATAAAGAAGAAATTATCAACCACATAAAATAAATCGCAATAGTTATGGTGATAGAATGATTAGCATAACCAATTGGAGAGCTTGTGGAGATAAATCTATACAAAGTCAAAATCAATAATAAAAATAAAATAGGTTCAGATGGTATAGATAAAGCTAAATTGTAATCAAGGATTTCTAAACTTATCGAAAAAGGAATGATAACAGCTAAAGCAAGATATAATTTTTCATACGAAAAAAAATAATAAAATAATAATAACAATACAAAAGGAAGTAAAAAAATAAAATAAATCTCAAATCCCATAGCGATAGTATTAATAGCTGCAAAGATAATAGCAGCTATTAATATCCACAGTACAGTTTTATTAGCTAATAATTTATTAGATTTATTTATCACTCTTAATTATTTTGTCTCTATATTTTTCATAATTTTCGTAAAAAATCAAGCAAATAAGAGTTAATACAAAAGCAGATAGAGCAGAAACTACGACTATTAACCATCTAACAGGATAAGCTTTGCGATCAGGTGGGTAAGCATATTCTACAACGAACTTTTGTGGTAACTGACTAAAAGCATCTATTCTAGCCTCATCATATTTCTGTTGAAATTCTACTAATCGTTTATTTAACAGCTCTAATTGACCTGTTAATTGCATATAAGCAGCTCCATATTTAGTAATAGTATCTAGCTGAGTTTGCAAGATTTTGACTGCTTGAGAATTGCCTCTACCTATTTCTCTACCAATGGCCTCTGTTAATCTCTCTACCTGTAGACTATAATCTCCGATGCCTTTATCATTCAACAATTTGAGAGAATCACTTTTTCGTTTAATTTGATTTTGAATATCTAAATAAGTACGCTCAACTATTCTAAAACCTTCTAAAGCTCTCTGTCGTTGAATTTTTAATTTCATAGTATCAAAAAGCTGAGCAATAGAATTAGCTATATCTGCCGCTAAGACAGGATCTTCATCTCTTACAATAATTTCTACAGATAGATATTCTGTCCTTCTAAATTTAATATTACTTTTATACTCTTCATACAATTTTGTGCGTGCATATTTAGATTCAGGATCTATTTTCCAATGAGCAGCTAAATTATATTTTTTAATAATAGTATCTCGTAGCTCATTAGATTTTAATATTTGAATCATTTGCTGAGCTTGCTCTTCCTCTCCAAATTGCAAAATATCTTCTTTACCAAATTGATCTGTTATCAAAGCTTTAGATACAGCATTACTCATTGCAGGAAACATTGTAACCTTGGCTTCATATTTCTCTTTTATCAATAAAGAAATAATAGCCGCTATCACTCCAGCCACAAAAGTAGTTATAATTAATATTTTTCTCCATTTTATTAAGAATACAAAAAAATTACTACTATCGAAATTCACTTTTTCATCAATTGATGGTTTGAAATTTTCCATATTTATAGTTTTATAAAAAGCAAAATTAATAGAAATAAAAAAAATAACATAATATTTAACTTGCTAAAAAATATTATTTTTGTGGAATGAAAATTTTTAATCATTAATGAAACTATCTTTAGAAGAAATTTATAATATTTTTATTAGTAGCACAGGCATAAGCATAGACAGTAGGTCTACAAAAAATGGGCAGATATTTATAGCTATTAAAGGCGAAAATAATGACGGCAATGCTTATGTAGAAGATGCTTTAAATAATGGAGCTAAGTATTGTATTACTAATAGAAATGAGCTATTAGATGATAGTAGATGCATCATCGTAGCTGATACATACCAAACACTTGTAGACTTAGCTAAAATACACAGAGATCATTTTTCTATCCCAGTAATAGCTATTACTGGCTCTAATGGCAAAACTACTTCGAAAGAATTAATAGCTAAAGTGCTTTCTACTCAATACAATGTTTTATATACTGAAGGTAATCTCAATAATGAACTTGGTTTACCTCTAACGATTTTGAAATTAAATACAACTCATGAAATAGCAGTAGTAGAGATGGGTGCTGCTAAATTAGGTGATATTAATTTCCTTTGTGAGATTGCCAAGCCTACACATGGCTTGATAACTACTATCGGCAGAGCACATATCGGTAGATTTGGTAGTTTCGAAAACATAATTAAAGCGAAAACAGAACTTTTTGATTTTCTCAAAAAACACAATGGCCTTGCTTTTATTAATGAAGATGATCCAATCCTAACCCCTTTTGCTCATTCTATAAATACTATTTTTTATGGGAGAAATAATCCTAATACTCAAGTAAGCAATGTTTCAGCTCTGCCATTTCTCAGCTTTGAATGGAATTATAATGATAAAAACTACAGAATCGAGACTCATTTGTTTGGAGATTATAATCTAGTTCATACATTGGCAGCTATATCTATTGGTCTTTATTTTAATATTTCTTCAGAAAATATTGTAAAAGCAATTACAGAATATATTCCCACAAATTCTCGCTCGCAAATCATCTATAATGATAAAAATATTATAATTATGGATGCATATAATGCTAATCCTACCAGTATGGAAGCTGCACTTATAAATTTCTTTTCTATTCCTCTTGATTTTTTTGATAATAAAAATACTACAATAAAACCTAAAAAAAGAGCTACTATACTTGGAGAGATGATGGAGTTAGGAGAGTATGCACATGATGAGCATAAAAATATTTTAAATCTTATTAAAAGTTATAATCCAGATATAGCAATATTTGTAGGAGAAAATTTTTATCAGTTCAAAGAAAATTTTCCACAATTTCAATTTGTACCCAATACTAAAGAATTAATAAATTTTATTGTAAACAATCCATTAAATGAATACCTAGTACTAGTAAAGGGCTCCAGGGCAAATGCTTTAGAAAAAATATTACCTTATCTATGATAAATAAATTATTTTTTAATAAACTCGTTTAGCTCATCTATAGAACTACTAAATTTGAAAGCGTCATTCACGATATAGTAATTATTAGGATCATACACATATTTATAAGCATATTTTGCAAAATCTAATTTACTATCTTCGAAACTAAAAAGTTGCATGATTTCTTTTACTTGTTTAGAAGTCAAATGATTTGAAGCAGCTATTTGTTTAGCCAAGGTAAGTTTAGAGTCTTCGAAAGATTTAGATGAAATAGAAGCTTTAGCACTTGCAAAATCCTCAGGGCTCATAGGTTGATAATAAGTTGGTGAAATTTGTTGTGGCTGCTGCTGAAATTGTGGTTGTTTTTCGATATTTTGCACTTGAGTTTGTATTGGCTTTTGCACTTGATTTTGAGAAAATTCTTGTTGCGGTTGATTTATATTTTGCGGATCAGTAACTGGCACATTAAAAGAAACATTGACGCTGATAGGTTGTCCAGTAGTAGGATCAATAATAGTTGCTCCTATTCCTCCTTGTTGTTGGTTTTGATTAGCAGGTTGCTGCAGTTGTAAATTTTGTTGTACTTGTTGAGGTTGCTGCACATTCAACTCTTGCTGTGGTTGTTGATTGTTTAGCTGAACATCATTAACTAATTCATTTTTCTTAGATTCTATAATAATAGGTTCATAAGAGTAAAGTCGCATCACATATTCATTTTTAACTTTTTTAATAACATATTTAGAATGAACGCATTTATCATTTTCATCTTTTAATGGTATAGTTTTATTAATATCTTTTATTTTTTCATTATCAAAAATTATTTTGACTTTTACGAAATCACCTTTTAAGCTATCAAGAAAGATCGTATATTGAGGTGCAGTATTTTGTTTCACTCCATCAATTATCACCCAGAATTTTTCACCATCTTGATGAAAAATAGTTAACTGAGATAAACATTGGCTGTAAATATTATTACTAATCAAAGTAATAATAAACATTAAAAAAAAGATTTTAAATTTCATATTTTTATATTTTTAAAAATTAAATTAAAAGGATAAATTTTAATATTTGGGCTCCAACATTAAGACCTTTTTTCACAATATTTGTAAAATTATTCCACCATGGATGCTTTTTTACACTATCACCATCTACTACAATTTTACCATCATAAGATTGAATAACATCGATTACATCAGTACCTTCTTTGAAATTTAATTCTTGGAAAATATCTTTTGTACTAGATAAAATTTTAGGAAATTTGCCTTCTTTAGGATTATAAAGCATAGATAAGTCTAATATAATATCTCCATTTTGATCTACAATCAATGGGAATAATGAAGGATCAAATTTTTTTCCATTAAAATTAAAAACTAATCCATTAGGTATAATATTTTGGTTGGAATTAGCTACATCAGTTTGCTGTTGATTATCAGAAATATTATTTTGAATTTGGAGATTTTTATTATTAATATTAGGCAATCCATCGTAGAGTGCAGCAGCTAAGCCATCAGTTTCGTATAATGGTATTCTCATTCTCACCTCTATTAATCCATCTTTTTCTATAGGTTCACCTACTTGTTGTGCTCCTTTAACAATACCTTCTACACGAGAATAAATGTAATCACTTTGAGTCATCATATCTTTCACAGTAGTTTCACTAACGACTTTTACACCTTGAGTAATTTCTAGTAAGTTTCTTTGAGCTTCTACAATAGCTCCTCGCGTAGCCATAGCTTTAGCTTGAGCTTTATTAGGGAATCTTTCATAATCTATTACTGAGGTTCCTTTAGCTTCTATATATTGCTCAGTCCAATTAATGGATCCATTTGCTTGCTGAGTAATAACTGGAGTAGTATTTTTTGAAAGTTGATCACTATTTACAATCTCAATAGGTTTGATAGTTTGGTTCTGCTGAGACACTTTTGAGCTATCTTTAGTAATGTTATTATTATCTTTTTGAGTAGTTTGATATTGTAAATCGCTTGTTTTTACAGTAGACCCCTGCTTTTCAATTTTTGAAGTTTTGATTGCTTTTTTGCTAGTTCTAGTATTCTGTTTGGTTTTTATCTCTTGAGAATATGAATTAATTCCTAACAAAATAAAAATCAATAATAAAAAAAATGTTTTTGTTTTCATAATATATAAAAAATTTTTAAGGTTTTGAAATATTTAACTCTTCTAGAGTAACGTTAGCTGGAGCGAAATTTATCTGACGGCCATAAATATATTTAACATCCAACTTTTTATTAGCTAGTTCAGGTATAGCATCAGCGTAATCAAGAATTTTATCAGCTAACTGATCTGGGCGATTTTTGAAAGTACAATTTAACTTTGTAAAATTATCAAAACTAACTATCTCTAAATCACCACCAAAATCAGGATCACTTTGCAATTTAGTTCTCAATTCTCTTAACTCTCTATAAGTACCTGTATGGTAAAATCTTAGTTCAAAAGGAGTTCCATTATTTACCCAATTACCAATATAACGAGTAAAAACATCAAGTAAATCTGGGATATCTATTGAAACAGCTTCAGTAATCGCAGGCATAAGAGATAAACCAGAAGCAGATTTCCAATCACTTTCAAGAACAACTGTACCCAATCCTTCTGCAGTACAATTGTCATAAACCTTGCATTCAATTACAGCTTTTGAGCTAGTTCTAGTATCGAAAGCCTCTGATTTACTAATAGTATGTATATTTTTAATATAAATAATAAATTGAGCATCAGCTTTCATACCAAGGTACTGAATATAGCTTTCCTCAGTAGGTTTTATATCATTCAATATGCCTTTAGATTCATTCTTTAACTCGTCAAAACGTTTTTTATCAATATATCTATATCCCTTCTGTGATAGAAATTCATTAATTCTTTCTACAGCGAATTCATAATTTGCCACATCACCAGCTGGGATATTTCTATCATCATACATTACCAAAAATCTAATTCCACCAACAGCTTTTGATAAAATGTTAAAGTCAGCTTTAATAGGATCTAAACTAACAAGAGCTTTAACAGTCATTTCATATCTATCAGGAAAAGGCACTTCATTTAATATTTCGTATTTTGATATATACCCTTCTGCTCTCGTATTAATAGCATCTTTGATAACAACAAAATTTTCAACTTTAGTTTCTGATGTTAATGCTACGCCCACTGCCTGCTCTACACAAAGACGGAGAGCATTTTTCAAGGCATCATCTCTTGTTATACCAACACCTTTGACAACAACCTCAGCATCTTTATCTACTATACTGATACTAGGCTGTATACTTTGATTAATGCTTTGTTTGTCAAAAGATGACTGATTAGTGATTAAATTATTTGTTTGTGTTTTAGATTTTGATACCTTTTTCTTTTCTTTTTGTGCATTTAAATCTAATGTAAATACAAATATTATGATAAAAATAATAATTGTATGTGTAAATAATTTTTTCATATATATATTTTTTTAGAAATTTTTTTAAAACAAATTTAATGCCAAAAAATTTTAAATTAAAATCTTTTTAGTAAAAATTTTCAAATTATGTAATGTATTTTTACAAAATTAAATTATTTTTATGTTATGAAAATAATTTAAAAATATATGTTTTAATCTCAATAATTGATGAAAAATAAAATAATTTTTGATAAAAAAATTAAATACTTTTAATACTAATAAAAAAAATGTATTTTTGGAAATGAAAAATTTTAATAACAAAATGGAATATAACATCATAGGTATGATGTCTGGTACTAGCTGCGACGGTGTAGATCTAGTGCTAGTAAAATATTTAAAAAATAATAATTGGCAATTTGATGTGCTCAAAACACAAACTTTTGCCTACTCACACGAATGGAAGAATTTGCTAAATAATGCTTTCTACCTAAAAGGTGAAGAAATTATAAATCTAAATTTTCGATACTCTCACTATTTATCAGATTTAATTCGTGAATTTTTGTCTACAATTAATACAAATGTAGATTTTATTAGCATGCATGGACATACGATATGGCACAATCCTGCAGCAGGTTACACATATCAGCTCGGACATGGTGGAGTGATAGCTAGCGATACATCGATACCAGTAATTTGTGATTTTCGTAGCCAAGATGTAGGTTTAGGTGGAGAAGGCGCTCCATTAGTACCAATCGGAGAAAAATACTTGTTTACAGATTATAGTGTATTTCTAAATTTAGGTGGTTTCAGTAATGCTACTATTATAGAAAATGGAGAAATAATTTCAGCTTTTGACATTTGTCCAGTAAATATAATTTTAAATTATGTTACTCAAAAAATTAATTTAACTTATGATAACAACGGTGAATTAGCTCGAAATGGTCTAATTATAGATGGCTTACTAACTAATCTACTTTCAATTAATGATACTTTTGATAATCATTCACTTTGCAGAGAAATAGTAGAAAAAGAGTTTATTCCTTTAATAGATAAATATGCAGATCAATTTACTATTAATGACTTATTACGAACAATTGTAGAATACGTTTCTATTACAATTTCAAATAAATTGCCACAAAATGGTAGAGTATTAGCATCAGGTGGTGGTGCACATAATAAATTTTTAATAGAACGGCTGACTAATCTTTATAATGGGCAAATTGTAATACCAAATAAAGAAATTATAGATTATAAAGAAGCTATAATATTTGCTTTTCTAGGATTGCTGCGATGGATTGGATTACCAAATACTAGTACAAAAGTAACTCATTCTGCTAAAGAGTCATGTAGTGGTGCTATTTATTTACCTTAATTAAATATAAGTGAAAGTGAATAAGTTATTACAAATAACTAATGAATTTTTTTAACAATTTATTAAAATTATAGTAATATTTACTTAATATGAATAATTATTTTAAATTTGCAAATTAAAAAAATAATTTGTAAATTTATGAGATACCAACTAATTTTTTTAATAATAATTTTAATTTCAACAAATCTATTATCACAAACAAAAGATAGTACTAGTAATAAATGGTTGCCAATAATAGATGTATATGGGAAATTTGAATATAATTTAACAAATAATGTAGATAAAAAATTTTCTTTTGTTATTGATAGAGCATATTTAGGGCAGCAATATAATTTTAATAACAAATTTTCTGGTAAAATTATTATAGAAGCTGGCAGACCAACAACAATTGATAAAATTTATATAAAAGATTCAACTGGTAATTTGATAGATATACATTATCAAGAAAATACAGGCAGCTATTATACAATGCAGTTAAAAATAGCTGAATTAATATGGAAAATCAATGATAATATTCAACTAAATATTGGTAGTGTAGGCCTAAATAATTATCATACTCAAGATAAATTTTGGGGATTAAAATATTTAGCAGAAACATTTCAAGACAGATATTTCCTTTTACCAAGTGCAGATCTTGGAATAATTAGTTTTTTTAAAATAAATAAAAATCTAAATTTTGACATATCCATCACTAATGGTGAAGGAAACAAAAATAATCAAGATAATTTTGGCGATTTACAGTTCGCATCTGGACTGGATATAAAACCTATAGAAAATTTTATAATTCGTTTTTATTATGACTATTCTAAATCAAAAGATTCATTAAAACCTGCTGAGAGACAACTATTTTCTATATTTGCTGGTTATGAGATAGCTAATACTGTAAAAATAGGAGGTGAATACAATTATAGGAAAAATAATCTATATATAAATAATAATGATTTACATGGTTTTTCTTTTTATGGTATCTATAAATTCTATAAAAACTTAAGTTTTTTTGCACGATTTGATAAATTATATGTAAATAAACTATATTTAGAAAATGAAAGCTGGTATGCACATTACCCAGGAAATGGATATTTTGTAGGAATAAACTATATGCCAACGAAAGGGATTAATTTTTCTATAAATTATCAACTTTGGCAGCCCAATGATAATAATATTTCACTACAGCATCATTTATTTTTAAATTTTCAATTTAAAATATAAGAAATTATAAAATATTAAACTATTAATTTTTTGGCAAATTAGTAAAGAACTCATCAATATTACGCCTATCTTTTTTAGTAGGTCTACCTTTCCATTTAGGCTTATAAGTTGAAGTATTTTCACGTATCATATCTAATTTAGCATACTCTTCTACAGGAGTAATATCTAAAATAAAATCATTAACTAATTTAGCACTAACCCTTTGAGTAGGAATAGCAATAATTCGAATAGTTTTGGTATAAAGATGATATTTAATTTCAATTATATCAGAATTATTAATTTCTTTAGAAGGTTTAGCAACCAATCCATTGACCTTAACTCTAGATTTTTTACATTCATCAGTAGCTATAGATCTAGTTTTAAATAATCTAACACTCCATAGAAATTTATCCAATCTCATATTATTTTTCTCTAAAATAAATAATTACTGGAGAGCCAGCAAAACCGAAATGTTCTCGTATTTTATTTTCAGTGAAACGTTTATAAGGTTCTTTAACATATTGTGGCAAATTGCAAAAAAACACAAAAGAAGGATATGGAGTAGGCAACTGTGTACAATATTTAATTTTTACTTTTTTACCTTTATTCAAAGGAGGTGGATTTTTTTCAAATTCACTAAGCATAATTTTGTTTAAAGTAGAAGTAGGAATTCTTTTTTTACGATCATCATAAACCTTTTGAATTACTTCTAAAACCTGAATTAGTCTTTGCTTTTTAATAGCACTAGTAAAAATGATAGGTATATGATCTTGAGGAGCTAATTTACTCATCAAAGATTCACGAAACATTTTATCTGTTTTATTGTCTTTTTCTATAAGATCCCACTTATTAACAACAAGAACGACACTTTTTTTATTACTATTGATCAAATTTAAAATATTTAAATCCTGAGCACCTATGCCCTCAGTAGCATCGATAACTAATAAACATACATCAGAATTTTCAATAGTTCTAATGCTACGAGTAATAGAATAAAACTCAATATTGTCATTAATACGATTTTTTTTTCGAATGCCTGCCGTATCAACTAAATAAAAATTAAAATTAAATTTATTAAAAAGATGATAAATAGAATCTCGAGTGGTACCAGCAATAGGAGTAACAATAGAACGTTCTTCACCAATTAAAGTATTCAAAATAGTCGATTTGCCCACATTAGGCTTTCCCACAATAGCAATTCGTGGATATTCCAAATCTTCCTTATCATATATTGGAAGCTTATCAACAATAGCATCTAATAGTTCTCCAGTGCCAAAGCCATTTTTAGCAGAAATGGGGAAAATAGTATCAACGCCTAATTGATAAAATTCTGTATGATCATTGTAAACAATATTATTATCAGTTTTATTAGCTACTAAAAAAACAGGTTTATTATGCGAACGTAACATATCAGCAATGTCAAGATCTAAAGGAGTGATACCATCTTGTATATCAACCATAAACAATATTAAATCTGCCTCATCTAAGGCTAAATCAACTTGTTTTTTAATTTCTTGCTGGAAAATATCATCAGATTTGATAACAATACCGCCAGTATCAATAATGGAAAATTCTTTTCCATTCCAAAAACTTTTACCATAAATTCTATCACGAGTTACACCACTAGTAGGGTCCTCAATAGAAACTCTCTCTCCTACTAATCTATTAAATAAAGTACTCTTTCCGACATTTGGACGTCCTACGATAGCTACAATTCCTTTCATTATCCAACAATAAATTTTAACATAAAGACAATAATAATGCAAAGATACAAAAAAATAAGGAAACGAAAATGAGGGAGTGAGAGAATTATAATTATGTATAAAATATTATATGCTTACATTTCGAAAATATATTATCTTTTTAGCAAAATTTTTTAATTCATGAAATTTTCTTAAAACATTTTTGTTTAAATTAATTTTTTAATGATAATTTAAAATAAATATCAACTATATATTAACTCATTTTCTATTATTTTAAATTTTATTTAATTTTTATTGAAAATTTTTATTAATTTTGCAAAATAAATGGTGGATGTAGTTCAATGGTTAGAGCACCAGATTG
>ERZ795052.5604-NODE-5604-length-12100-cov-6.351266_pt1 | contig 12100 bp, 8 predicted proteins | sample MGYA00375136_ERZ795052 | MGnify/ENA primary metagenome ERZ795052 (study PRJEB30181, sample SAMN05720156) | activated sludge metagenome | isolation source: Anaerobic digester | place: Japan | collected 2015-05-26 ... | reverse complement strand
GACCTTCGATCCGGAATTTCACGTCGTTCATCGCCAGCGGACAGAGTGTGCCCTGCTGATCCACCGCCTCGACCAGCACGAAGCTCAGGTCGTCGCCGTCCGCAACGAGCGCTTTGCGATCGGGGGTCAGCCGGAGGGCGGCGGGCTCGCCCGCCGTGCGCATGATGGCGGCGCCCAGACGCCTTCCGCCCTGCCAGGCCACGACCTTCAACTCCCCCGGCTCGTAAGGCACCTCCAGCCACCGCAGGGCGTAGCGGTCTCGCACGACCTCGGCCTCGGGGTTCTTGGTTCGTTTGCCAAGTGATTTCCCGTTCAGGAACAGCTCGGCGGAGTCACCGCTGGTATAGACATAAACGGGGACGTTCCGGCCCAGCCGCTGGGGCCAGTTCCAGTGCGGAAGGATGTGGATGGTTTTCTTTTCGGGCGCCCAGTGGCTGCGATAGAGGTAGAAGCGGTCCTTCGGAATGTCCACCAGGTCCACAATGCCAAAGGAACTGATGCGCGATTCCTCCTCGCGGGCGAGCTTGCGCCTGGTGAAATGACCCCAGCCTTCCGCAATGAATGGCGCCGGCTCGCCAAGATAATCAAAGCCGGTCCAGACGAATTCCCCCGCCACAAACCGGTCCCGCTCCATCAGGGCAAATTCCACATCCGCCGGGTCCGAGTAGTAGGCGCAATTATGGTCGTAGGAACTGATCCGGGCGGTGACGGGATAATCGTCCTTTTTCGCCGGCATCGGAAAATCGTCGTAGTAACCGCGGGTGCTGAAGGCCGAGGCGGACTCGGTGTAAATGATGGGGAGGTTGGGCCAGCGTTCGCGGGAAATCGCATAGCGGCGCGCATAGTTCCAGCCGGTCACATCCAACGCGGCGGGAAGCTGGGATTTGGCCGACTCGGGGATGCAATGGGCCAGCCCGACCGGACGGGTCGTGTCAAACTCCTTGACCAGGCCGACCATCGCCTTAAGCAGCCCTGGGGAATCGGGATATTTCAGGCTCTCGAGTTCTGTAATTTCGTTTCCGACGCTCCAGACCACCACGCACGGATGATTCCGGTCCCGGCGGACGAAATTCGAAAGCTGTTTCCGCCCGTGCTCCAGGACGGAAACCCCTTTGGGCAGCGTCGCGGTGCCGTCCCATTTGTCAAACGCCTCATCCCAAACCACCATCCCCATGCGGTCGCACAAGTCGAGCAGCTCCGGCGCGGGCGGGTTGTGGCTGGTGCGAACGGCGTTCACGCCCATGTCCCGCATGATTTGAAGCTGCCGCTCCATGGCGCGCCGGTTGAAGGCCATGCCCAGGGGGCCAAGGTCCGAATGCAGGCAAACACCCTGAAGCTGCACGCGGCGGCCATTCAGATGAAAGCCGTCATTGGCCGTAAACTGGAACGTGCGAATGCCGAACGGGGTTTCGACCTGGTCCACGAGGCGCCCGGCCTGAGACACGCGCGTCGTGGCGGTGTAAAGCCGCGGCGAGGCCACGTCCCACAATTGCGGCCGGGGGACCGCCAGCGTGGCCACCCCGGTTTTCGCGTTGCCCGCGGGCACCGCCAATTCCGAGCGCAGGCGGGCCACCTCCCGGCCCCGGGGGTCGCGCAGCGTGGTTTCGATGCTGGCGTCAACCGGCGCCGACGTGTGGTTCGCAACGCAGGTCTCGACCCGGACCGCCGCCGCCTCCGCCGTGACCGATGGCGTCGTCACAAAGACGCCCCACTCCCCCACGTGGACCGGCTCGGTCACCACAAGCTGGACTTTGCGATAGATGCCGGCGCCGGGGTACCAGCGCGAGCGATGAGGGCGGGTGTCCACATGCACCGCCACCAGGTTCGATTCCCCGGCCTTGACGAATTCGGTCGCATCCACCCGGAACGACATGTAGCCGTAGTCCCAACCGCCGGCTTTGCGGCCATTCACGTAAACCGTCGGCATGGCCATTACGCCGTCGAAGTCGAGATAGACCTTTTTCCCGGCATCGCCCGCCGGAAGGGTAAAGGTCTTCCGATACCAGCCTTCGCCGCGCCAGGGCAGCTTGCCCGTGTGCGGATCCCCTTGCGGCTCATAGGGACCGCTGATCGCCCAGTCGTGCGGCAAACGCACCGCTGTCCAGGCCGAATCATCAAATCCAACCGCTTCGGCGCCCGGCTGCGTTCCCCGGGCAAACTTCCAATCCCGGTTGAAATTCTCGACCCGCCGCGGGGCCGCGGGAACGGCCGCCATGGCGGCCAACGCGCCGAACAGGAGGAAGGCGGCAGACCAACCACTTCGCTTGCTCATAGATTGCTGGGGGAGTCTGCCGCGACCGCCGGGAGCGGTCAATCGGAATGGCGGCCGCGGCGACACCCGGGCCGGCTGCGGCCGCCTGGATTAAACATCCGTTTGACTTTTTGAAACGATTGTTTAAGTTTGCCCTGTTGATTGCAATGACCTTTCATTTGTCGTCCGGCGACGCCAGCAGGCGGGACCGGGCGCGGCTCCGGCTGCTCGAGGCCGGACTGCGGGTGTTTGGCGAGAAAGGCCCGCGCGGCGCCACCGTGCGCGAGATTGCGCGGGCGGCGGGGCAGAACGTGGCCGCGATTGCGTATTATTTTGGCAACAAGCAGAAGTTTTACCTGGCCGTGATTGAAGCCGTGGTCGGCGAAATCCGGGCGCGGCTGGGCGACGTGTTGGGGCAAATCGAGCTGCTGCGCCGGTCCGGCGAGGGGTCGCCGGCGCAAGCCCGGGCGTTGCTGCAAGCGTTTCTGCGAGAGGTTTACCTCCGCATGTTAAGCCGGAATGAAGCGACGGCCATTGGCCAATTGATTGTGCGAGAGCAGCTTAATCCGAGCGCGGGCTTCGAGCTGCTTTACACTCGCGGCTTCCGCGAACTCCATGAGGCCTTGTGTTTTCTGGTTGGCTTGGTGCTGGGACGCGACCCGCGGGAGCGCGAGGTGATCGTGCGCACCCACCTGCTCATGGGCCAGGTATATTTCTTTGCCATGGCCCGTGAGGGCATTTTGCGCCGCCTGGGATGGAAGCATCTGGAAGGCGCGAAAGCCCGTTGGGTCGCGGGCCTGATTGAAGAACATGTCCGCGTCCTGCTGGACGGTCTGGCCAGCCGCCAGAGCGTCGGAGAGCCGGCCGCATCGCCGGCCAAATCCCCTGTCCCCAACCCATCCCCTGCCCCGTCCATTATCCCATGAAAAAGAAGATCGTATTCGCGCTCTTGCTGTTGGCGCTCGGCGCCGGCGCCCTGATCTGGACCCAGAACCGAAAACGCGCTGTTGGCAGCGGGCCGGTTCAACTTTACGGCAACGTGGACATCCGGGAGGTGAATCTCGGTTTCCGGGTGTCGGGCAGGATTATCGAAGTGCTGCGGGACGAAGGGGACGCCGCCGAGGCCGGCGAAGTCCTGGCCCGGCTGGACGCCGCGCCGTATGAACGGGCCCTGGCGGAAGCCAAAGCGCAGATGGAATCGCTGGGGGCCCGCGTGCGGCTGGTCGAGGCGGGCTACCGGCCGGAGGAGATCGCCCAGGCGCGCGCGGTGTTGCGGGAACGCGAGGTCACCCTCACCAACGCGGAGCGCACCTTTCGGCGCCAGCAAGAGCTGCTGGCCACGCGCGCGGTGTCGGAGCAGGACCGCGACGACGCGGAGGCACGGGCGCGCGAAGCGCAGGCGCGGCTGGCGTCCGCACAAGAACAGCTTCGGCTGCTGGAGGCCGGTTTCCGCACGGAAGAAATTGAACAGGCGCGCGCGGAATGGGCGCGAGCCAGGGCAGCCGTGGCCCGCGCGGAGTTGCAGTTGGAAGACACGGTGCTGCGGGCCCCCTCGGCGGGGGTGGTCCTGACACGCGCCCAGGAACCCGGCGCCGTGGTTCAGGCCGGCGCCACCGTCCTGACCTTGTCCCTGCGCGAGCCGGTATGGGTGCGCGCCTACATCCGCGAACCTGACCTGGGCAAAATTCATCCGGGCATGGCGGTGGACATTTACACCGATTCGCGACCGGACAAGCCGTATCACGGCCAGATTGGCTATATTTCGCCGCGGGCGGAGTTCACGCCCAAGACGGTGGAAACCCCCGAGCTGCGCACGTCACTGGTCTATCGTCTGCGGGTGGTCGTTGAGAATCCGGACGAAGGTTTGCGCCAGGGCATGCCGGTGACCGTGAAGCTCCGGAACACGCAATCGCCCTGAAATGCCGGCGCCTGTCATCCAACTCGAAGGGTTGGGCAAGAGCTTTCCCGGCGGGAAACGGCCCGCCTTGGGCGGAATCAGTGCTTCAATCCACCCCGGGCGGGTCACCGGGCTGGTCGGTCCGGATGGGGCGGGGAAAACCACTTTGCTAAGGCTGATGGCCGGGCTGTTGACCCCTTCTGAGGGCCGGGTGGCGGTCAAGGGCCTGGACCCGGCGAAAGACGCCGCCCGGCTCGCGCCGGTCATCGGCTACATGCCGCAGAAATTCGGGCTGTATGAGGATTTGACGGTGGGTGAGAACCTGGCGCTGCATGCGGACCTGCGGGGTGTCACCGGCCCGGCACGGCAGGAATCATTTGACCGCCTGCTGGCCTTCACCGACCTGAGCCGTTTCACCAGCCGGCTGGCCGGCAGGCTGTCGGGAGGGATGAAGCAGAAACTGGGGCTGGCGTGCGCGTTGTTGGGCCAGCCCGAGGTGCTGCTGCTGGACGAGCCGGGAGTGGGAGTGGACCCGATTTCGCGGCGGGAGTTGTGGCGGATGGTGCGGGAGTTGGTGGCCCGCGGGCTCACGGTGGTCTGGAGCACCGCGTACCTGGACGAAGCCGAGCTATGCCAGGAGGTGCTGTTGCTGAACGAAGGGGAGCTGTTGTTCGCGGGCGAGCCGGGGGCGTTGACGGGCCGGCTGAGGGACCGCTGCTTTCAGATTCGGGACATCGCAGGCAACCGCCGCCAGGTTCTGACCCGCGCGCTCTGCCGGCCCGAAATCCTGGATGGGGTGATTCAGGGCCATAGTGTCCGCCTGGTGTTGCGCCCCGGCCAGGCGCCGCCGGATTTGCAGCCGCTCGGGGCCGGACCGGCGGCCAGACTGGCGCCGGTGCCGCCCCGGTTCGAGGATGCCTTCATGGATGCGCTCGGGGGCGGTCCCGGCGGGGAATCGGTCCTGGCGCGGCACGCTCATCAGGCATCGGCCGACCGGGAGATCGTGGCGGAAGCACGCGACCTCACGCGCAAGTTCGGGGATTTCACGGCGGTGGACCGGGTGAGTTTCGAGGTCCGGCGCGGCGAGGTGTTTGGCTTGCTGGGACCCAATGGGGCGGGAAAATCCACCACGTTCCGGATGCTCTGCGGCTTGCTGACGCCGACCTCGGGCGACGCGCGGGTGATGGGCATAGACCTCAAGAAAAGCCCCGGCCGCGCGCGCCAGAAGCTCGGTTACATGGCGCAGAAGTTTTCGCTCTATGGCAATTTGACGGTTGGACAGAACCTCGCCTTTTTTTCCGGAGCCTACGGCCTGCGGGGCCGGTTGCAGCGGGAGGCCGTCGAGCGGCTGGTCACCGCGTTCAAGTTCGAGCCCCTCCTCGACGCCCCGGCCGATTCCCTCCCCCTGGGCTACAAACAGCGCCTGGCGCTGGCGTGCGCGCTCATGCACGAGCCGGACATCCTGTTTCTGGACGAGCCGACCTCGGGAGTGGACCCCGTCACCCGGCGCGAATTCTGGACGCATATCAACGGCCTGGTTGAAAAGCAAGTCACGATCATCGTCACGACCCATTTCATGGACGAGGCGGAGTATTGCGACCGCATTGCCCTGGTTTACCGCGGGCGCGTCATCGCCGCCGGCACGCCCGACCATCTCAAAAGCCAGGTCGCCACCGCCGACCAGCCCGAGCCGTCCATGGAGGATGCCTTTGTCGGGCTGGTGCGGCAACAGGAGGCGGCAAACCCGCCGGACCTGGCCCAAGCGAAGGGAGCATAACCGATGAACCCTGAAAGCTCTTCGCTCCCTGACGTCCGGCCGGCCTCGCGACGCGGCTCCTTGCGGCGCCTGGTGGCGTTGTGCCGCAAGGAATCGCTGCAGATCGTGCGCGATCCAAGCAGCATCTTGATCGCCTTCGTTCTCCCGGTGGTCCTGTTGTTCATCTTTGGTTACGGGATCAACCTGGATTCGACCGCGCTGCGCGTCGGTCTGGTCATGGAAGATCAAGGGCCCGAGGCGCGCGACTTTGCGGCCAGCCTGGCCGGCTCGCCTTACCTCCGCGTAATCCCGGCGGAAACCCGAAGGGAGGCCGGCCACGCCCTCACGCGCGGCCGGGTGCGCGGCTTTGTAATCATTCCGCCTGATTTTTCCGAAAACCTGAAGCGGGCGGGCAATGCGGCACCGCTCATGGTCGTGACCGACGGCGCCGAGCCGAACACGGCCAGCTTTGTCGAGAACTACGTTCGCGGCGCGTGGCAGGGCTGGCAGGAACACCGGAGCGAGCGCCGGGGGGAACCGCCGGCCGGCCGGAGCGTCAACCTGGAACCGCGTTTTTGGTTCAATCCTTCGGCCGAAAGCCGGAACTATCTGATCCCAGGCTCGATCACCATCATCATGACCGTTATTGGCGCGCTGTTGACCTCCCTGGTCGTGGCGCGCGAGTGGGAACGCGGCACCATGGAAGCGTTGCTGGCGTCGCGGGTAACGCGGGCGGAATTGTTGTGGAGCAAACTGCTGCCCTATTACGCGCTGGGAACAGCCGCCATGTTGATTTGCGTCGCCGTGTCCGTTTTCTGGCTGAACGTGCCCTTCCGGGGATCGTGGCTGGTGCTGTGGCTGGTGGGCACGCTGTTTTTGGGAAGCAGCCTGGGTCTGGGGCTCCTCCTTTCGACCCTCACGCGCAACCAGTTCAATGCCGCCATGGCCGCGCTCAATGCCGCCTTCCTGCCCGCGCTCATTCTCTCAGGTTTCATTTATGAAATCCGCAGCATGCCGCCCGTGATTCGCGGCGTGACTTACCTGATCCCCGCCCGGTATTTCGTTACCGCGATTCAGACGCTGTTCCAGGCGGGGGAAATCTGGCCGGTCTTGGGGCAGAGCATGATCTTCCTGCTGGCGGCGTCGGTGTTTTTCATCGGCCTGACGGCGCTGAAGACGCGCCGCAATCTGGAGTAAGGCGCCATGGTTCATCGGATATTCAGTCTGGTGCGCAAGGAGCTGCAGGCGCTGTTGCGGGACAAGCAGGGCCGGCTGTTGCTGGTGGGGCCCGTCTTGATGCAGTTGGCCGTGTTTCCGTTCGCCGCCACGCTCGAGGTCAAGAACAACACGCTGGCGGTGCTCAACGAGGATGCCGGGCCAGAGTCCTTCGAGTTGATCCAGCGGTTTTCTCAAGCCCAGGCCTTCACGCGGCTGCTGCGGCTGGAGGGTGAACGCGAGCTGGCGGACGCCCTGGACCGGCAGCGGGCCTTGCTGGTGGTGCGGTTCCCGCCGGATTTTTCGCGCTCACTGGCAGCCGGGAAAGCCGCGTCGCTGCAGGTGATTCTGGACGGACGCCGCTCGAACAGCGGCCAGATCGCGCTGGGTTACATCCGCCAAATGGTAAACACCTGGCTTGCCGGCCAACGCCCGGCTCCCGCCCCCGAGCTCGTCGTGCGCCATTGGTTCAATCCGAACCTGGATTTCGTGCGCCACATCATTCCCAGCCTGGTGGCCATCATCACCACGATCAGCACCCTCGTGGTAACTTCCCTCTCGGTGGCCCGCGAGCGTGAGCAGGGCACGTTCGACCAACTGCTGGTTTCGCCGCTGACTCCGGGGATGATCATGGTGGGCAAAACCGTGCCGGCAATTTTGGTGGCGATGTTCCAAGCCACCATCATTCTCACCGCCGGCATTTGGGTCTATGGCATTCCGTTTGCCAGCTCGCTGCCACTCCTTTACGGCAGCATGGTCTTCTACATCCTGGCGGTTGCCGGCTTCGGTCTGCTGGTGTCGTCGGTCTGCGCCACCCAGCAGCAGGCCTTTCTCGGCACGTTCAGCTTCATGGTTCCCGCCGTGCTCCTCTCCGGCTTCCCCGCCCCCGTCGAAAACATGCCGGTGTGGCTGCAGCGGGTGGATTGGTTCAACCCCCTGCAACATTTCATCGTGATTGTGAAGGGAGTCTTTCTCAAGGACGCCGCGCCGGGCGTCTTGTTCCAAAGCCTCTGGCCCCTGCTGGTCATCGCCGCGCTGACGCTGACGGCGGCAAACTGGGTCTTTCGCCGCCGCCTGGCCTGACGCCCGTCCCCTTTCCAGAAAGACCACTCCGCGAGTTGACCGCCCCTTGGCGTGGCAGCCCGCAGAAAGGGCCGGGCCGGCATGCATCAAAAGGAATCCGACTTCACGGTCCAAAGGGTCAGGGAATGACGGTTGCGGATGAAAATCCGGTTTCCGGACAGCAGCGGGAAGGCGTAAAAAGGGGGGTCCCCTACCGAAAAGCGCGCCTCCTCTTCGAACCTCTCCCGCGAGGGTTTGATGCAAACCAGGCCGGCCTTCTCCGTCAGGCTGACCAGCAGGTTGCCCGTGCGGAGCAGCGTGCCGAAGTTGCTGACGCGGTTCGTGCTCACCCACATCGTCTTCCCCGTCCGCGCGTCCAGGCAGAAGTATTGCCCGCGGTCCGAAAGGCCGAACAGCCGACCTTTCCAAACCACCGGGGTGTTATACACCGTGCCGAGACGGTCATTGTGCCACAGTTCACGCACCGCAACGCCTTCCCCCGTTGCCTCGACCCGGATGGCGCGGGTGCCGGTGCCCTGACCCGTATAATAGACGGTCTGCCCCTCGACCAGCGGGGTTGCGGAATTCCAGTAGCCGGGCTTGAGGGGAGTGGGGATGCGCCAAAGCAATCGGCCGGTGCAAAAGTCCAGACCGACGAGGCTTTTTTCCGTCAGCAACACCACCTGTTTGGAATCGGCAAGCGTCAACAGAACGGCGGAGGCGTAAGCGGGGCCCTCCCCCGGCCAGGTCCACCGGCTCCGCCCTGTGTCCAAGGCCAGGGCGACAACGCATCCTTCCCCCGGCCCGCCAAGGTGGAGGATGCACAGTCCCTCTGCCACCAGCGGAGAAGCGGAGGTAAAGAATCTCGGCAGGGCGTTGGTGAAGTCGTCCCTTCTCCAGACCAGCTCGCCGCGGGCTGCATCCAGGCAGGTCACCACCCCGCCAACACCGAGGGCGATGACCTTGCCGCCGGCAACCGCCGGTGAACTGCGCGGCCCGGGATACGGCTCGGCCGGACCAGTCACCGCGACCGCCGGATACGAGTGGCGCCAGAGGGGGGCGCCGTCGCGGGCGTTGAGCGCGAGAATCACCTCCTCGTTTTCCTCGCGCGCGAACACATACAACCGGTCGCCCACCAGGGCCGGCGTGCTCTCGCCCAACCCGATTTTCCGATGCCAGTTTTCCGTGAGGGAGTCCGGCCAGTCAGCCGGGGCGTCAAACCCGCTCACCGTTCCGTTGCGGCCGGGGCCCAGCCAACAGGGCCAATCCTGCGCCGGAAGGGTCGGCGCCCGCACCAGAACCCACAGAAAAAGGCAAACGACGGCGGGAACCCCAGCGGCCGCGCGCAGGGCCGGGGACAAACCCGGCTTCGGCGAATCCTTGGTGCGCGGCGGGATGGGAGAGCGACGGAGAGTCATGAGCCCACTCCACGGAAAAGCACCTCTTCCCGATTGCGGGAGAACGGCAAGGGCGCGGCAAAGTGCATACAGTATTGAACCGCAGCTTGGCCGAATTCATAGTCAAGGCAAGTCCTTTTCCCGTGTGGCTTCGCATCACCCTTCGTGGAACCGTCAGTCCTGGCATGCGGCGAAACGAATCACGCGCACCTCGTGGCCGGAAAGCTCGAACCGGAGACCGCTCTCGGTCCTGTGCGGCGGGGCTGGGGCGCCCAGCAGGTCGGTAAATCGCGCACCCGGGCCGAACATGGCCGGATCGAGGGGAAGGGACACTTCCGCGGAATCGGTGGCGCCGTTGATGGCAACCCAATCGCCCTCGCCCGGCCGCAGCTCCCATTGGATCAGCACAACCCCAGGGGCCGGCCTCGCGCCGCCGCGCCTTTCCACGGGCTTCAACAGCGCCGGTACGCCCCGGCCGACGGCAGTCCGCGGGAGGAGGCTCAGGATTTCCCGATACAGGGCGGAGACTGCCGGGTCAGGAGGTTCAGCAGGACGACGCACGAGTTGGACAGGGATGCGGCGGCGGGCGCCGATGAGCTGCCCGTCGTGAAGGAGGCGCAATCCCGGGAGGGCCAGAACCAGCCAGGCGGCGGCGCGGTGTGCGGGCAACGCAAGACGCGAGGCAATGCGGGGCTCGTCATGGTTTTCGAGAAAGTGCGCGCCGGCGCACACGCGGTCCCAAGGCTGGGTGGAAAGATGCCGCCGCACCGCGGCGGCATCCCCGGCCACCAGCAGATCGTAAAGGGACTTGTCGTAGGCATGGTCAAAGCCGAGCAACAGGAGGGCGCTCTCCAGACCCCAGTACGCCTCGGCCAGAAACAGGAAGTCCCCATGGCTTCGGCGAATCCCGGCAATCGCGTCTTTCCAGAACTCGCCCTCGGCGGCCTCCCCGGACGGCGGCAAATGCGCCCACGTGCGGCGAAAAACGTCGTCGAGGATCAACATGGCCATGTCGCAACGTACTCCGTCGCAGCGCTCCGCCACCGTGCGGAGCTGTTCGATCATTCTGAGGCGCGTTTCGCCGTGCCGATAGTCCAGTTGCACGGTGTCGGTCCATGGCGGGAAATACGGGTCGCGGCCATGGGCAAGCCAGCGCCGCCCGCCCGGGCCGTCCGCGGCAAAAGTGCCGGGCATTTGAATCGGGCTGCTCACGAACAACTCGGGGTGTTGGACCACCCAGGGATGATCCAGCCCGAGGTGGTTGGGGACAAAGTCCAGCACCAGCTTGAGCCCCCGGTTGTGGAGCCTGGCCCTGAAAACCTCCAGCGCCCGGTCCCCACCAAGGGCCTCCGAAACGGAGTAGCCGGCGATGGCGTACGGCGACCCGCCCAAGTCGGTCTCACGCCAATCGGGCAGGAGTTGACGCGTCTCTTCCCGCAGGCTGGCCGAGGTCAACGCCTCCCGACGCGCGCGTTCGCCAGTGGTCCAGACCCCCATGAGCCAGACGTGGGTGAAGCCGTAATCAGCCCACGCCGCCAGTTCCGAGTCCGGCACCGTGCCCAGGTTCAATGGCGTGCCGCAGCGGTCTGAGAGCTCGCGCAGCCAGCAACGCGTATTGACCTCGTAAAGCAGGGGGTGCGCCATCGCCCGGCGGACGGAGGTCAGTCAAGGCTGTTCAAGACTTTGAGCGCCTGGGTGGGGTTGGCAACCCGGAGGATGAGGAGTCCTTTCCGGGCGTCCGGCGGCGTGGCACAGTAGCAGTACTCGATGTTGATTTTGGCGCGAGCCAGGGCATGGGCGATCCGGGCCAGCTCGCCGGGCTTGTTGGTCCCCTCGACGACCAGCACATCGTCTTCCACGACGAGCGTGCCATGGCTTTCAAATACGTGAAGCGCCTTGCGGTAATCACTCACCACCAGGCGGATGACGCTGTGGTCCACCGTGTCGCTGGTGGACACGGCGTAAATGTTGATTTTGGCTTCGGCCAGAGCGTCGGCAACGCGGGCGAGAGTTCCGGGGCGATTATCAAGGAAGATGGCCAATTGTTTAGCGATGTGCATAGGATACTCCGTTTGGTGGTTCACGTTTGACGTCAACGCCTCACCATAACCCATGGGTGCCAAATCTCAAGAGGCGCTTGCAACAGACTGCCACGGTTCTGGCCCTCAAAAACAAGCCAGCGCAGCCGCCGAAACGGAACCAGGGAAGCCTTGGGGAGATGACAGCGGCCCCCAACTCAAAACCCAGGGATTGGTCAACAACGTCCCCCCATTGCCGCCGTTCGTTGCCCCTGATGGATTGCCTTTTCTGGTGGCACCAAAGGGGGCGGCTCCAGCCAAACGGCAAAGCTGCTGGCTTGTTTCCTTGCCGCAAATTGTTAAATTGCGTCGAAAAATGGCTTCCACGCCCCAAGCCGCCGCTCAGCAGTCCCAGGCAGCCCCGCCGCTGTGTGTGGACTTGGACGGCACCTTGATTCGGACGGATGTGCTCTGGGAATCGCTGGTGCGGTTGCTGGCTCGAAA
>ERZ795052.5600-NODE-5600-length-12111-cov-3.910418_pt1 | contig 12111 bp, 10 predicted proteins | sample MGYA00375136_ERZ795052 | MGnify/ENA primary metagenome ERZ795052 (study PRJEB30181, sample SAMN05720156) | activated sludge metagenome | isolation source: Anaerobic digester | place: Japan | collected 2015-05-26 ... | reverse complement strand
ATTGCCTGATGGAAGCGGAAATCGACGGACAGAAGCATTTGCAGGCCTTCGGTTTCGTCCACGGTGGTGTCTACGCCTCCCTCATCGACACAGCGGCCTTCTGGGCGGCCATCTGCGACCTCGATGAAGACGTGGGAATAACGACAGTTGACCTGAACGTCAACTACTTGGCGCCTATTCAGGAGGGTAAGCTCGTAACCAGAGGGAAACTGATCAAGCTCGGGAGGACCCTCGGCCTCGGCGAGGCGACGGTTACCACGGAAACGGGAAAACTCGTTGCCCATGGAACGTCAACCCTGATGTTGGTGCCGGGGCTTGGCTTCGCGAGAGGCAAAGACCTGCCGCCGAAATTCATGAAACCTTAAAAAGTTGCATTCCTTTCTTTTACGTTTGATAAAAGTTCGTCACGAAGACAAGCGACGAGGCGTTGCCGGCATTGTCGGTGAGCCGGACCTGAATACGCGGCACCCCGGAAGTGGAACTGAGTGTAAAGGGCGAAAGGTATAGTTGATTCACGTGGCCGCTCGTGCTGCCGGGATTGATGGGAGGGACGGCCGCCGTCAGAGGTGTCGTGTAGTATTTGCCCTCGTAGATAAGAGTAAAAGTCCCGCCGTTCAGGTCGCCTCCCCCGTCGGCCCAATCGAAGGAGACGTAGAGGTTGTTGCTTATCCTCGCCCCTCTGGGAAGCTGACTGGGCATAAAACTGACGTTGCTTATCGTCGGCGTGGAGGGGTTTCCCCCTCCTCCGCCGCTTCCCTTGCCGCCGCAGGCAATAACCATCAGCAGAAAAACAAGGGGCGGCAAAAATATTTTCCAATAAAATTGCATGGTTTCTTTGTTTTAATCGAGCAAAAACATCGCCCTGCCCTGGTCAATCAGGCGCCACGAAGAAGAGCTTCTCCGCCTCTTTCCGGTCATTGACATAGACCTCTACGAGCCAGTAGCCGGAGAAACCAGACCCCAGAAACCTGTCGAGAAACGTCGAGTCGAACACAACCCAGGAATAGGCAACATAGACCCCACCCGGGTTCTGCCGCTCCATCCGGTGCGTATAACTTTCTTTCTGAACCAAGGTGCGGCCCACCTGCTGCAACCAGCGGAATTCGACGGCCTCCTCCGTCCCCGTTGGGTTGAAGAGATACACCGCCGTCACCCTGTCTCCCGGGCGAAAAGAGGACTCTGCCTTTTTTTTGAGAGCATTGACCTGAACGAGGCCGACCGGTTCATCAAGCCTGGCGTTCCTTAAGAGGAAAAGTTCCTTCGCAAAAACAGAAGGACAGGAAGACGAAAACACCAGAACTGCCATCAGCAGGCCGGATAATAGGGACCCCATCGCGAAGACTCCTGCAAACGCACTGTCGGGCTCACCCCGCAGATTGCACCAGCAACCTTCTGAATACAAAATACCTGACTCGACCGGTGTCGATAATAACGGTGTGAAACCACGCCTGTCAACATATTATGGGACTTCTTTCTTATTTAATATTGTGTTCTTCTGTAAAATTTGTTAGACATCTTCAACATACGTGAGTTTTTTCGAACCGACCATCTTATGGATCCGACAAGACCCCGCAAGAAGAAGATGGTGACGAAAAGTCTGTTTGAGTCCGACTACGACCTGTCGGGGTTGCTCAGCCAATTCATTCCGGCCCGAGAAAAAACCGGCTTGGGCGAAGGAATCCTCTCCGACATCTATCGCGCCATCGTAGAGTCCGCAAGCGACTCCATGTACATCGTGGACAGGTATTGCAGGTACCTGTTCATGAACGGGGCTCATCTTAAAAGGCTCGACCTCACGCTCGAAGAGGTCGTCGGCAGGACCTATGGTGAGTTCCATTCGGAGGAGCAGAAGAGGGAATTCGAGGATATAATCAACGAAGTCCTCACCCATGGCCTGCCTGCAAAGCAGGAGCACCGGAGCGGCCGCGACAGCCGGTATTTTCTCCGGACCTTCAACCTGCTGAAAAGCCCCTCGGGGGAGAAAACCACCGCCGCCGTCGTCGTGATTTCGAAAGACATCACAGAATGGAAGCAGGCGGAGGTGGCCCTACGGGAAGGCGAGGAAAAGTACCGCACGATCCTCAACGGCATCGCGGACGGTTACTACGAAGTCGACCTACAGGGCAATCTTATGTTCGTGAACCCTTCGATGACCAGCATCCTCGGCTACTCCGAAGAGGAACTGCTCGGTTTGAACAACAGGCAGTTTATGGACAAAGAAAACGCGAGAACCGTTTTTCAGGTCTTCAACACCGTCTACCGAACGGGTGTGCCGGCCCGGTCATTCGAGTGGGAACTCATCCGGAAAGACGGTACAAAGGCCTTTGTGAACTGCTCGGTTTCGTTAAAGAGAGATTCCTCCGGCAACCCCGTTGGGTTTTACGGGATACTGCACGACATCACCGAGCGCAAGAGGATGGAAGAAGAGATTCGAGCCCTCGCCATAATCGACCAGTTGACGGGCTTATACAACAGAAGGGGATTCATAACCCTCGCCGAACAGCAGATGCGGAATGTCGAGAGGTCGAAAAAAGGGTTGTTCCTCATCTTCGCCGACCTCGACAACCTCAAGAAAATCAACGACACCCTCGGCCACAGGGCGGGCGATGAAAGACTGGTCCAACTGGCCGGTATCCTTAGGAAAACATTCCGGAAAGCCGACGTCATCGCCCGCATCGGGGGTGACGAATTCGCGGTCCTCGCCGAAGACAACATGCTGGCCAACCCCGACACGATCCGGAGTCGCTTGCAACGGCAGATCGACCTATACAACGCCAAGGCGGGGAAAGACACGGAGGTTCTTTCCCTGAGTATCGGCATCGTCCGTTACAATCCCGAAGAACCGGAGACCGTGGACAACCTGATGTCACGAGCGGACACAAGGATGTACGAACACAAAAAGGGCAAGGCGCCCGACCTGGAAAGATGAACCCCCGCGGCCGCTTACTCCCAAAGCGGCAAGATTCAAAACACCAACCGCGTAAGACACTGCCGCATCGTCAACCCTCAAACCGACTATCGAGAAAGGGTCTCCTGAGCAAAGTCGAAGGCGCCTAAGATACGGGCCTTCTTCTTTTTGGCGGCGCTCACAGCAGGTTGAGGACGCCCTGGAGCTTCAGGGAAAGCGCGAGGTCACCGTCGACCTTCAGCTTCTTGGACATGAAGAGGACGACGGGGTTAGCCGTCTTCTTCATCATGGCCACAAAATCGGGGGCGGCCATGGTGATGGTGCATCCCGGCGACGGGTTTCTCCCCTCGCCTACCTGGCCGGGGCTCTCGGTAAGGTCAATCCACCAGTCACCGCCGTTCTCGCCTTCGAGGACAAACTGGTAGATGGCGTTTATGTCTTTACCCGCTTCGGGTTTCTCCTTGAACCGAGTCTGCAAAAATTCCATGAACTCCCTGGGTGTCTCCGGCATCAGGGGCTATCCTCCTTCATAAGTAATATTGGCTGTACTTACCAGCGACCACCGCAACCTGTCAAGAACATCAAAGAAGAACCGAGTTCTGCGAATACCCCCGGCGGAACGTCCCTGAGGGAAGACACGAGGCGGGGCTTCAGTCAAGCGTGCCTTTCGGAAGGGAAAAAATTCAAGATTGCCCTATTGAATCGACTGTTATATAAATGGGTTAGAGAAGTCAGAGGGTTGCGCCGCGACTTCGCGGGAATTACTGCAAGGTGAACCGGCCTACTGCACAACAGGAGAAACCTATGAAGGCCATGCTCTTGAAAAAAATATCGTCCGTCGCCGAGAACCGGGAGCCGCTGGAGGCGGCGGACATCCCCACGCCGGTACCGGGAAAGCGGGAGATCTTGGTCAGGGTCGCTGTCTGCGGTGTCTGCCACACTGAGCTCGATGAAATCGAAGGCAGAACGGCGCCTCCCAGGCTTCCCGTCGTGCCGGGCCACCAGGTCGTAGGCACGGTGGCGGCAAGCGGTCCCGGCGCCAGCCGTTTCAGTGTCGGGGACCGCGTCGGGGTTCCCTGGATCCATTCAGCCTGCGGAGAATGCGCCTGGTGCCGGTCGGGAAGAGAAAACCTCTGTCCCGATTTTCAGGCGACGGGCCGGGACGTGAACGGCGGCTACGCCGAGTACATGACCGTCCGGGAGGACTTCGCCCACCCCATCCCGTCCGTCTTCACCGACGCCGAAGCGGCACCCCTCCTGTGCGCCGGGGCCGTCGGTTACCGTTCCCTGATGCTGACGGGGGTCGAGAACGGGCAGAGCCTGGGGCTGACCGGTTTCGGGGCCTCGGGCCATCTCGTCATCATGACGGCGAAACACCTTTATCCCCGCGTCCGCGTCTTCGTCTTCGCCCGGAGCGCAGAGGAAAGGCGATTCGCAAAGGAGCTCGGGGCGGACTGGGCCGGCGAAACGGAGGCAGAACCTCCGGAGAGGCTCGACAGTATCATCGACACTACCCCAGCCTGGAAACCGGTCGTCGAGGCCTTGAAAAACCTGAAACCCGCCGGAAGGCTGGTCATCAACGCCATCCGTAAGGAGGAAGCCGACAAGGACCGCCTGCTCCGGCTCGATTACTCCACCCATCTCTGGCTGGAAAAGGAGGTGAAGAGCGTTGCTAACGTGACGAGGAGCGACGTCGGCGAGTTCCTCGCCCTCGCCGCAGAGATACCGATCAGGCCCGAGGTCCAGGAATATCCCCTGGAAGAGGCCAACCGGGCTCTTGTAGAGCTTAAAGAGAGAAAAATCCGGGGTGCGAAGGTCCTCCGAATCCGACAGCCTTCACCTTAAAACCGGTGCGGTTTAAGGCCCATAACCGTAACATAGGCCGACCGAATTCTTGTTTTCCCGCCGTAGAATTCAACCCAGCTTTTCGGCCAGCCTACGCTGTACCTCTTTCGCCTCCGCCACTGTGCGTTCGACGACCTCCGCCACCGTCGGTTCGTCGTGAATCAATCCCATGACCTGACCGGCGGGCAAGACGCCCTCTTTCGTGTCTCCCTCCTCGGTGGCCACACGGATCGCCTTGAAGGCATTGGCCAGGAAGGCCATCTGTTTCGCCGTTTTCCAACCCGAGGCCGCCACCCCCGCAAGGACTTTCAAGAACGGGACGTTGAGCTGACGGGTAATCTCCCTGGCGTTGAAGAATGCCGCCGGCAGGTCGAGCCCCCGCTTGATGGCCTTCTCGGCCGCTTCGGTCTTCATCACACGGCAGAACAAACCGTCAAAACGGTCGGAAAACAGCGTATCCGTCGCGTCCTTTTCTATGGATAATCTCTTGTAGACGTTATGGAGCGGACTTTCCTTCGTTGTCATGAAACGGGTGCCCATAGAAACACCCTCGGCACCCAGGGCGAGGGCTGCCGCAAGCCCTCTGCCGTCGCCGATCCCGCCCGCCGCGATGACCGGTATTTTCAGGACGTCGCAGAGGGTCGGTATGAGGATGAAGGTGGTGAGCGCTTCGCCGTGGGCCGCCGCTTCATGGCTCGTGGCGATCACGGCGTCGCATCCGTAATCCTGCGCCCTCAGGGCATGGCGGGCCCCGACGACGGTGGCCACGACCTTGCCGCCGTATTCATGCGCCCGCTTAACGAGCCAGTCGCCCTTGCCGAGAGAAAAGTTGATGACCGGCACCTTTTCCTCGAGAAGAACCTTCGCGTTCTCGACAGCTCCGGGAAACATCAACGCCAGGTTGGCCCCGAACGGTTTGTCGGTCGATTCCCTGATTTCCCGGACGGCCTTGCGGGTCTCCTCCGCACTCAGCGGCCCGGTGGCAAGGAGACCCAACCCCCCGGCGTTCGAGACCGCCGCCACCATCTTCGGCACGCTGATCCAGCTCATCCCCGCAAGGAGAATAGGGTATTCAATCCCGAAAAGCTCCGTTATGCGCGTCTTCATAGAAAACCTTTCCTTATGTTGTTCTACTTCTTTGCCGCCCGGGCAACCTCCTGGAGCAACCCCGACGCCTTCGGGTTGCTGAACCCGGGTTTGGTCAGGATATCGGCAGGTTTCACCTTTTTCCCGTAAAAAGCCCTGTTGAGGTCGTCCCGTGCAGCAACTACCGCGCCGTCGAGTGAGAGGCCTACGTAAAGCCCTTTCGCGCGGGAAAAGCTCACGATGTCCGCGCTCAGGTTTGCTGTCTGCGCGGCGATGCCTGCCCCCGCGGGACCAACCGCTATACCGGCGTCTGCCCCAAGCTTGAAGTTCGTCGACTGAAAGGCCTTGACTCCCCTTTCCGTCATGGCGACAAGGATCACTTCCGAGGCGTCACCGCCGACCTGGAATCCCACACTCACGCCGCCCAGCGTGTAAAAGGCGGGACCGGACCACCTGTTGTCCTTATCCCTTGCGACAAAGACGCCGCTTCCACCCGACGCCCCAACTACGAAGGCGCCACGGAGGACCTGGGGCGCGATGAACACCCCTTTGGCATCTTTCAACAGGTCAACCATGACCCTCATGTTCTGGTCCTTCACGCAGTTTTCAAATGTCATTTTCGCCTTTTCCACAAGCTGGTTTGCCTCCGTCTTGTCGTCGGCGAAGACCGAAGCGGTCCAAAGGGTCAGCCCAAAAGAAAGTACAACTACCAGGAAAAGGGTCCTCGTCAACATCTTTTTCGACACCATATCTTCCATCTTCCTTCCTCCTTCGCAACTCTGTCGGTATTTTCGGCCTCATATCGCATACGCACAGGGGAAAAGGCAAACTGATTTTCTTCCCACAAGGAAGCCGCCGGCTCCCGATTCCACAGACCTCAATGCTCCCTGCATCGCTCTCACACGAGGACGATGGAAAACAGGGCAAGCATCGTCATCCCCTGCAAGGTCACGTCGAGGCCGAGTAAGGGTATCATCACGAGGCTCGCAAGGATCGAACCCAGGCAGCCGCCGATCAGGTCGGCCGCGTAGAGAGGAGAGACCACCCTGTCCTGGTCCTGACGGTCGTGTAAGCTTGCGTACCCGAAGACCCCCGCGACCAGGACTCCTAATCCTCCCAGGAGGCCTGCCGTCGTCGTCAACCCGGCCAGATTGTCGGCCTTGACCTGAACCATGATGAGCAGGCAGTACAGGCCGAAGAGTGCCATCATGCCAGCGCCGATCCATAGTGCGCTTCTCCTGCGTCTGTCCCTTCGGAACACCCCTCTGTCGAAAAGAGCAGAACCCAGTGCGAGACCGGCCATGAACAGGGTCAACAAAATGCCGATATCCTGATAAAGGACACCGGACTTGACCTGGTAATGGAGGATCAGAACGGTCTCGAGCACCATCCCCAGGAACCCCGCCGTAAAAACAAGCATGGCGTTGCGCCACGAAGGGCGGAGCCGCGCCAGGAGAAAGATGGTGAGTACGACGGCGCCGGCCCAGTATCCCATCCCTTTCGCAACGTAAAATTCCACGTACTCCACCGGGTCCGGCAGTGCGAGCTGGGGGAAAAATTTCGCGAGCCAGGTCATCAGCGCGTACTGATAGCCCACCGGCCTTGAGTCCGTATTCGGCTGTACTGAGGACGCCCTGAGGGTGCCGTTGACCTCGGCGAACCGGTCGTTTGTGAAGAGATAACAAATATAAGGCGCAGACACGAGCCTTGCCTCGACCTTCCGTTGCTCCAGCCTTTCGACCATAACTTCGGGGGCGGTGGGAAGCGGAGACCTCGATGCCGTGATGATGTCGGTGGCCCCGGGAAGAACGAGAACCGACGGGAACACGGACGCCAGGGCGTGGTAGATGCTCGCCGTCCGGCGCCGCAACTGAGGCGTCCAGAAATTTTCGGCGGAGCGCAGCCTCAGGCCGACGACCCCCAGAGGGTTCAACCGCTCCGCGCAAAGGGAGAAGAACTCTCTCGTGAAAAACCTGTTGGACTGTCCCGAAGAGGGTTCCGGCATACCGATCAGGATGAGGTCGTACCGGCCGCTTCCCCGGAGGAACTTCCGCGGGTCGTCCACGATCAGCCGCACGCCCGGCTGTTCGAACGACCGGCGGATGTCCGCGGGGAGGTGCGGCAGGACAGCTTCCACCATCACGGGGTTGAGTTCGACATAATCGACCCGCTTCGGGGATTGTTTGAGAATCTCCTTTACCGTCCCCTCGACCCCCCCGCCCAGGATCAGAACGGACTCCGGGCCCGGATGCTGGAGAGCCGCGAGATTCGCGAAGGTCTCCGCCTCCGTCCCCTGGGTCTCGAAGGCGATGGCGTCGTTCTCGAAAACGGACACCTGCCCGTCGAGTTTTGTGACGGTCACACGCCCATAAGGGGAATCCCGGCTTTCCACCAGCCCCCTGTGATTCCAGGCCGTCATCAAGAGGTCCGGCGTCAGAGGCGGCCACAGCATGGACAGCATGAACCCCGCAAGGCCGAGCGCGGGGACGCTGAATAACAGCGACCGCCTTCCCGAAAAATACACAGCGGCGACGAGAACGGCGGCTGCGCCGCAGAGGACGGCCGTGCTGAAATTCTGAATGCCCCACTTGAGGCAGGTCGTGGCAAGAAGTCCTCCCGCCAGGCCTCCCATGCTCTCGATGCCGTATGCGGCGATGAGGGTCTTATGGCGGGCTATGTACATCCTTGCCGCCCACTGAAAGAGCAGGCCTGAAAGCACCCCGACGGGAAGGAGGGCGATGGCCATCGCCAGCAACTGCTCGGGAAAAGACAGATAAGCGCCCGGTACGGCCGCGAAGACCGTGCGGCTCGCGCGGATGAAGACGACACTCAGGACTACGGAAACCCCGAAGAGAAGAAAAAGAACGGTGAGCCCGTTAGGAGACGGCCTGAGTCTCCGGTGCGCCGCAAGCGCACCCAGGGCCGACAGAAAAAGCCAGACGCCGAGGGCGAGCAGGTAGATCAACTCGACGCCGTAAAAGGCTACGTTCAGCTCCCGCAGGAGGACCACCTGTCCCAGTATCGAGAGGAGGCCGATGATGAACAGGATGACGGGCATGCCGTAGCGCATATAAAAGCTCAAGACTCAAAATTCAGTGGAAGTCCTTCTCGCCGAACACAACCGCCTGGAACGTAAAGATCTTCGCATTCTCCTTCCAGCACCACCTTTCCAGCCCCGCCTTGAGACAGAGGTGTTCCAGCGTTTCTTCGCGCCCCCAGCCCTGCTGCGGCGCTACCTGGGGAAGGAAGAGGGCCGCCCGCCCTTCCTTCTGGAGGATGACGCCGTCCCTGCCGATCACCACGTCGCCGACCCCACCGACCCCCTTAGGGGTCGTGAGCACGGAGATTTCTATCTCCACGGTGTCGAGTTCCTTATCTCCCAAGGGTTCGAAACGGGGGTCACCGAAAGCCGCCTTCACTGCCATGGCGCCCACGAGGTTGATTAAAGGGGTGTCCGGGGGGACATGCCCGATACAACCCCGAAGCTCTCCTCGCTTGGTAAGGGTGACAAAGACCCCCCGGGGCGTCGAAAGCCGGGGGTCGAAGCCTCTCGCCATGGGGACGGTGCGCGTCTCTATAAATCGGGCGATAGACTTTCGGGCGAAGGCGAGGAGCGTTTTCTTGTCGGAGGGAGAAAGAGAAAGCGGCGCCAAGGCATCGGGTGTCTTTTCCCGAGCCTTCAAGGCCCTCTTCTCGCCAAGTGCCACGGCAGCGTAACCGACGACGCCCTTGGACTCCCCGATGGGGACATCACCTGAATGGTGGTAGCTGACGACCGCCCCGCCTTTCGCACCAAGGGCCTTGGCCGCTTCCATGGCTGCCATGATCGACCCTTCTCCACAGGCACAGGTGACGAGGTTCTCGACACCGCTTTTCATCAGCACCCCGACCTTCTCATGGAGTACCCCCGCATCGAGCTCGACAACGGCGGCCAGCGTTTCAGTGTCGACCCTCACGACGTCTTTAACATCCGGGTAATGCGAGAGGTCCGAACTCGCCACGATCAGGGTTCTGGTACCTCTGACGACGCTCGCGAGCGCCTCACCGAAGCGCCGGCAGAGGCCGACGTCGGGAGACCCCACCACCACCGGTACGACCTTCGCGCCCGAGAAGAGAACCTGGATGAATGGGACCTGAACCTCCACCGAATGCTCGCGCTCATGGACCGATTCATCGAACACACAGTCGCTGTCGGCCTCGACAAGTTTTGCGGCCATCGCCCTGTCTACCTCGGCGACGCCGAGGGGTGTGCGAAAGCCGCTGCCGGAATAAACGGAAATTTTTTCGAACCCTCGGTCCGTGTGGTTGGTGCCGAGAATCACGACCGTATCGTACCGCCTCCCGCTCACCTGCCGGTAACCGTCCGCGCAGACCTGCCCGGAAAAGGTGTACCCGGCATGGGGGACGATGACCGCCACCGGCTCCTTCATCTGGACCGGGACGGCCTCCTGCATGAAGCGCTCGACCGCTGCCCTGAGATAAACGGGTGATGAAGGATAGAACTTATCCGCTACGACTGGGTCCCGCACGCGGCCCGTCACCGGCTCATTACCGGCCAGACAGGCAACGGCCAGACTCATGACGACGATGAGCACACTCGTTCTCATGATTTTCTCCACCATCACCTTCTCGAGACTTCTTGAACCTTTTCGCCCTTGGGGCCTTGTTGACCCCCCCGGTTCTAAACTTCGAACTCTGCCCTACCCCCACACACCGGAGATCCTCCTGCGGCAAAAGGCGCAGCGGCCACCCTTCACGTGCACCTCGGTCACGAAGAAGGACGTCCTCTTTATCACTTCTTTTCCACAATAGGGACACCGGGTGTTGTTGCCGGGGTGGTCGGGGACATTGCCGACGTAGACATACCGTAAACCCCGCGCCATGGCGGCGTCCCTCGCCCGTTCAAGGGTCGCGACGGGCGTGGGGGGGAGGTTGAGAAGCTGGTAGTTGGGGTGAAAACGTGTGAAGTGAAGCGGTACGTCCGGCCCGACCTCGTTCAGGACCCACGTGATAAGGTCCCTCACCATCTCGTCGGAATCGTTCAGCGTGGGGACCACAAGGTTCACGATCTCCAGGTGGACTCGACTTTTTGCGATCTGCTTGATGCTTCTCAGCACGGGCCTGAGCTCCGCCCCGCAGACGTTTCTGTAGAAAGACTCGCTGTAGCCCTTCAGGTCTACCTTGATGGCGTCGAGGGCCCGGCACATATCGGCAAGCGGGGCCTCGTTCATTAGGCCGCAAGTGACGAGCACGGAGCGCAGGCCGAGTTTCCTTGCCTCCCCTGCGATGTCGAGTAGATACTCGGTAAAGACGGTCGGTTCGTTGTACGTGAAGGCGATTACCGGCGCCCGGCATGTCGCCGCGTTCAGGGCGACCGTCTCCGCCGTCTTTCTTTCTACCCGGTAATCCTCCGGCGCGGCCTGCGACATCTCCCAGTTCTGACAGAACTTGCACCTCAACGGGCAACCGGACGTCGCCAGGGAATAGGCCGCCGAACCGGGGAGAAAATGGTAGAAAGGTTTCTTCTCGATGGGGTCTACATGGATGGCGATGGGCCGCCCGTAAACGAGGCTGCGCAATTCGCCCTTAACGTTCATGCGGGTCCGGCACCTGCCGCGCTCGCCCTCCCCGATGAAACACCCCTGGGCGCAGAGAAGGCACCTGACAACCCGGCTTTTGTGCTCATGCGGCATACCTTCGACGCCCCGGCCGTGGCACTTCAAGCAGCTCTGGGCACCCTGGGCGGGAGACGTCCAGTAACGCGCCTTCGGGGCAGAAAGGACGAGCTCGTCATTCTCGGTCAGCGCAAGGGAAAGGCCGTCATTGAAGAGCACCCGGAAGGGGTCGCACAGCACGACCCCCGCGCCGGCCAGAGGCGCAAGCCTTGCCAGTTTGAACAAAAATTCACGCCGCGAAACCATGCGTTTTTATATTTCAAACCGCCACGATATGCAACGAAAGAACGGGCTATTGTCTGTTATCGCCTCGATTCACCACCAAAAAATACCTCGTTGATCCTGTGAAAACAGGGTGATAGGTTGCATGTGACACGGGAACACGGAGAACAACATAAAAACTGCCCCAAGGTGTAACTTAATTTTTCAAAAAAACTGTCGTGACAAATGGGTCCACCTCACGGCTCCCTTATGAACCCGAATATCGATGCGGGTCCTTCGAGAATATGGCCACTGCTTTTTTTAAGATGTCACGCTCCCGACGAAGTCGCTCACATTCCCGCTCTAACTGGCGAAGCTTATCCTCTGCCGGCGGCA
>ERZ795052.5597-NODE-5597-length-12117-cov-5.119632_pt1 | contig 12117 bp, 9 predicted proteins | sample MGYA00375136_ERZ795052 | MGnify/ENA primary metagenome ERZ795052 (study PRJEB30181, sample SAMN05720156) | activated sludge metagenome | isolation source: Anaerobic digester | place: Japan | collected 2015-05-26 ... | reverse complement strand
AATTCCCTGCCCTTGGCGGAGGTGAAGGCGGTCCTGGAAGATCTGCTGGAACTCCACGCCGTGGTTCGGAGGCGCGATGCAAGAGCCTGATCTCGATCTGGCTCGTCGAATCCTTGAGATCGAAGCAGACGCCATCCGGCGGCTCGCCGGTCGTCTAGGTCCCGACTTCGAGTCGGCGGTGGAACTGCTGGCTTCGACCCAAGGGCGCGTGGTGACCAGCGGCATGGGCAAATCGGGGATCATCTGCCGCAAGATCGCGGCCACGCTTTCCAGCACCGGGACACCTTCGCTGTTTCTGCACCCGGCGGAAGCGGTGCACGGAGACCTCGGAATGTTGGCGCGGGGAGACACCGTCTTGGTCGTCTCCAACAGCGGAGAGACTCAGGAACTCATACGACTGCTGAACACGATCAAGCGGCTGGGCCTACCTCTCATCGCCATGGTGGGTAACCTACAGTCCACCCTGGCCGCACATGCCGACGTGGTTCTGGACATCAGCGTCGACCGGGAGGCCTGCCTGTTCGGCTTGGCTCCCACCGCCTCCACTACAGCCGCCTTGGCTCTGGGCGACTCCTTGGCGATGGTTCTGTCCCGAAAAAAGGGATTCCGCCTCGAGGAGTTCGCCCGCCTCCATCCCGGAGGAAAGCTGGGCAAGCGTCTCGCAAAAGTGCAAGATCTAATGCATGTGGGTGACTCGATCCCCCGTGTCTCCCGTGAGACACCGATGGACGAGGTGATTTACGAGATGTCTCGAAAGGGTCTGGGTATCACGGCCGTCACCGACGATGGAGGAAGACTGGTGGGCGTCATCTCGGACGGCGATCTTCGTCGACTCTTGCAACGGGACCGGGAAGGCCTGCTGCAGCGTACGGCCGAGCAGTGCATGACGCCGAATCCCGTAACGATTCCGCCCGCAGAGATGGCCGCCAAAGCCTTGGATCTGCTGGAGCGACGCAAGATCACCTCCTTGATGGTGGTTGATGAGACGGCCCGCCTTATCGGCGTGCTGCACCTCCACGACTTGTGGGGAACCGAGCTGTTCTGAGCGACGCACGACGCCTTCCGCGTGAAACGTGGGCCGTGCCGCGTCCCGGGTAGGCATACAGCGTGGGTGCCGCACGGAGGGGTGTTGGGATCACCCCATATCAGGGCTTCGGTCGTCGATGGGGGCCCGCCTGGAGAGCAGCACTAGAAGTGGGGGCCCGCGATATCACGGAGATCTTGCGTGGCGGTCGGCAGGTAAACGACAAGCCGGGGCACTTCCAACGAGCGGCACACTGAGGACCGGTACGCTGAGATTCAATCCGCTAAGGTCATCCACGGCTTCAATCCGTTCCCACCGTAAAAGATCAGCCGGCTCCTCTGGGGAGTGCCGGTCGGAAATGCGCCGGGCGACGACTTCCGACCGGCCGGAGGCCCGAGGGAAGGCCTCCTCGGGGAGGAGGGGCTTCAACGGGAGGAGAGACTGTCTCGTGAGCTAAGCTGCACGCGCTCCTGCCGGAGAGTAAGCCAGTACAAGGGAACGTCCGACACGATCTCGGCCGTGCCCAGGAACTCTCCGGCCCTCGCCAACTCCGGAACGAGCTCCGTCCAGTTACGGGCCAGCTGCTCTCCAGGATCCAGAGTCAGCTCGCCTTCAGCGAAGCGGTTGCCGAACTGATCGAAGACGACCACGCTGACCAGCGCCTGTTGTGCGTTCTCCAAGGGATTTACGACGGCCACCGTGCTCGACAGCTCTCGCTGAGGAGCGGACTCGATTGTGAGGGTCGCAGCTTCCACCGCCGGACGAGGTAAGAGACTCGTGACTGTGAGCATCGAGCCAGAGCTGTCAAAAATCTTGTACAGTACTTCGACCGCCAAGTTGTCTTCCGTCGTGATCTCCAGCCGACCAACCTTCAGGGCCTGAGCACTGAAACTTTCCGCAACGGCGGCTCCCCGGCCGGGAATTTCCCGCTGCAAGATATCCGCAGCTTCGACCCCGCCAAGGTAGACGCGCCGCAACATCGCCGAAGCGGTCCCGTCCGGTGAATAAGTTCGAAGGGTTGCTCGGGCCGGGTTCAGTACCTCCGTTCCCAGGTTGACTAGAGTGACCGACGTCTCAATAGTGAGCCCCTGCGCCGAACCGGCCGCAAACTGGGGCACTACAAACTTCCGCTCTTCCGCAAAGACCGTACTTATCCAGAACAATAAGCCGGCCGCAACTATCTTATTTATCTTCACCTTGTTAGTCCTCCTAAGAAGAGGGGAGGCTCAGGATGTCCGAACGCCTCCCCTAATTTCAGCAATCCAAACTCAGAACGGTCCAAAGTACGTCCAGCCCCGATACCACTCGTCGGTGGGACCGGCACACCCGATAAAATCCACGTCGGTAGTGAAGAAACCGTCGTCGGGCGGCGTCGCGACGAAGTTCTTGTTCAGGGCGGGGGAGTTCAACTCTGGACGGAAGTCGGGCGCAAGCAAGCTGCTTGGATTTCTCAGCAGCGGATCCACGATTCGGTTGGTTGCTTCCTGCGTCACCCACCCGACCGAACTAAAACCGCCGCTGAAGGCGGCTCCATCGTTAGCGAACTGCCTCAATCCCTCGGATCCCGTACAGGGACGGCCTTGACCGGGAGCAGTACAATTATTGAAAAAGATCGAGTGGCTCAACGTCAGGTCTCCAGCCTGCGCGCGGTTGGCGGTAGACTGGTGGTCGACATCCACCGCGCTGTTCTTGAAGTAACCGACGACAACGTTCCGCAAGTGACCACCCGTTCCTTCGCGAAGCAACATCCCGATGTCGCTTTCGTTGAGATCACCCGAGGGATCCCCTAGAAGAGTGACGTTGTAGAGTGTGGGCTGAGAAACCGGTTGCGCCGTGTTATTCGTCGACAGATTGTCAGCTTCAATTGCGTTGTCGGCGTCGTCCGCGTCTTGCTTCACGCAGACGAACTGCACCTTGCCCCGCCAACCCAGCACCCAGTCGAGGCTGTCGTCACTGTTTCCGGTCAACACAATGTACTTGGCGTTAACGGTCCCGCCGAAAAACTCGACGCCGTCATCCTTGTTCTTGTGCACTTGGATGTGGTCCACCACCGTACCTGCCCCGACGCCCTGGAAAGCGATGCCGTTCAACTCATTGTCGGGGCTGAATTCGATGCCGGCGAACTCAACCCGTACGTAATGCAACTCTCCACTGCTGTCATTGGGATCGTTGCCGCCGAAGAGGCCGGTACCCCCCTCACCGTCCTGCTCGCCCGTGTTGATGGGAGCGTACCCGTTGATGATCAGTCCTCCCCAATCCCCGCTGTTGCGTTCTCCCACAGGATTGGCGCTGGTCATGATAACGGGCCGTGCCTTCGTTCCCATCGCACGAATCTTCGCCCCTCGATCGATGACCAAAGAGGAGTTTTGGCCGATTCCCAAAACGACGGTCCCAGGCTCGATGGTCAGTGTGGCCGGTCGTCGAACAAACACTGCGACGTCGTTGATGAAATAGGCATTGTTCGAGGTCCAAGTTGTGTTGGTAGTGATCTCAGGCGCTACCGGCACTATGCTATCGACCACGTTAAACAGAAAGTCGCTATAGACCACGGTTCGCTGGCCGGAAGCTTCACGAAGATCCAAAACCAACTGGTAAGTACCCGTCTCGAGCCTGTCCACCGAAATCCCCGGACCCACAAGCCCGTTCGGACCCAACAGGACTACGTCCTCCATTGCAGTCACGTCAAAGAGCGTGAAACTGCCTGGGCGACTGCCGTCGATCGCCTCCACCTCACCCGGCTCGAGCAAACCGCCGTCGCTGATGTAGTGAACCTCCCCGGTAGCCTGGTTGCGAAGGGTGAGAAAGAACACCCGGGGGGATTCATTTCCGTTGGGATCTATCGTCGCGCGCAGCTCCACCGCGGGGGGCAGATTCGGGTTGCCGCGCTGAAACACCACGCTGTTGGCGTAAATGAACACGACCGGGTGAGGCCCGTCGGCGACGGTACTCCGCAGAAAATCCCAGGGCAACGCTTCATCTCGTCGCCCGGCCGACAACAGTCCTGTGCAGCAGAGCACCACCGCAAGGAACCCCGTAAAGAAGAGCATCTTCTTTGATCTCTTCAGATCCGCAAACGAACGTACTAAGTCTTTTCGGTCGGCTTTCATGTAACCTCTCCATTCTGTGATTGAGTTAGGTTAGGCTACGCTTCAGAGACCAGGACTCCCTATCGTTCTCCGAAGAAGTCGTAGCTAAGGGAAACGTTAAACGTCCTGCCGGGACGATAGACCCGCTGCGGCAGCCCACCCTGGGTATAGCGAACCTTTTCGTCCAGCAGATTCTCTGCACTAAAGCGTAGGTTCCAGCGCCGGGAAGCTCCCAACGGCTGCAGAATGACGGTGTCGAGACGCGTATACCCGTCCTCGATGATGTCGGGTAATCCCAAGGCACCCACATCCGTGATCCGGGAGCCTTGGAAGTTGAGCAACGTTCGGACGGTGGTTCGCGACACCGGATGGCTGTATTCGACAACTGTATTGAAGACGTGGCGACTTTGACCCTCCAAGGGGCGTCGCAGCGTCGTGAGAACGACAATGTCCGTTCTCGGAATGGTCACATCCGAATCGACGAAGGTATAGTTGAGAATCCCTACCAGTGGAGAGAGACTCGCCCCCAAGAATCCGAGATTCTTGCGCAGGTCCAGCTCAATGCCGTAGTTTCGGGCGCGGTCGGCGTTGCGGAACGATGTGCGCAGCTGAGCCGTTGCTTCCACCACCCGCTCGATGGGGTTCGTAAAACGCTTATAGAAGAAACTCGCGGAGACGAGCTCTCCAGCTGCCGGGAACCACTCCCAGCGCAGGTCGTAATTCTGAATCGAGGCCTGCTTCAAGCCGGGAAAACCCTGGACGGTGCGTCCGCCTATCACGTCGGTGAAATCGAAGGGTGCCAGTTCCCTGAATTCCGGACGGTTAAGCGTTTTGCTCGCCGAAGCCCTTAGGTTCATCGAACCGTTCAATTGATAGACCACGTTGAGGGCCGGCAACCAGTTGCGGTTTGGTAGCTCAGTGGCTACCGTCACCGCTTCGCTCTTGAACGCATCAAAGGTCACCACCCTCTGGACATGGTTCTCTCTACGTGCACCACCTACAAAGCGCCAGGGACCGGTGGAAATGTCCGCCATCAGGTATGCGGCTCGGTTCCATTCCCGGGCATAATAAGAGTCTGTATTTCGAGTCTCTTCCCGCAGTTCGAAATTACGAGGATTGATATTCTCGGGTGCAAACAGAACTTCCGGCGGCGCCCCCCTGTCGATTCCCTTAAACGATCGGGGGATAAACCGGAAACGGCGAGCCCAAAAGTCACGGTCACGGTGCCGATAGGCAAAACCTCCCTTAACACTCCCTACGATTCCGCCACCGTGAAAGAAGGTCGTCAAGCTGACGTCCGGATCCCAGACCACTTCGTTTAAATTGATGAATTCTCGAAACCCGCTTTGGGACTCGTCGGCAATTACATAGCGAGCTTCCGCGGCGCTGTACTCGTAAAGTGTCTCCCGCAAGTCCGGCTCATCCATATCGGAGCGACTTCGGGTTACGCGCCACTCCAGGAGCGAATTCGCCAAGAACGGCAGATAGTGTTCACCGGTAACCTGGCCGGAATAGATCGCCTCCTCCGTAAAGCGAAGACGAAAGTCGCGAATATCCGTGTTGATATCCCGATTGAAACCCTCAAAGATACGGCTCTCGTCCCGACCTTCATGAGTGTAAAAGTTCTTGAAAGTGATCTTATGGTCATTGTTCAGACGGTAAGCGAGGTTACCCAGCAGTCCGGTCCGGGCGGTCGTGGAGCTAATGTCGAACTCGTACTCGCTGAAAGGCGTCAGTCCTTGTTCGTCCATGGCGTAATAGTTCTGGACCTCCGCCCTGGTGCTGTACTCCGTGCTGTGGGTGACGGCTACGATTAGGCCGACGGGACCCCATGTGTTGCCGCCAACGATCGAGAATTTCTGGCCGGGGATGGCGTCGGATCCCTTTGAGGGAGTCCAGTTGTTTGAAAACGCACGACCGAATGCCTGGACTTCCTCGGACGAGAAGCCTGGAGAGAACGCGGTTCCCCTGACTATCTTTTGCGGGGGAATCACCGAGGGAAGAGCCCTTGTCCCGTCGTCATAACCCCAAAAATCGTATGCCCCTCCGGAATAGTCCAAGAAGGGCTTGAACGTGGTCAGCGTGTTGAACGAAGACCCGTAAGAGACCCGCAACATCGCCGAACGGGGAAAATCGAGCGAAACCAACCTAACGACTCCACCCGAGAATTGCCCCGAGAGATCGGGGGTAAAAGACTTCACGGTCTCAACGTTTTCCAGCAAAGCCGCCGGGAAAAGGTCCATCGCCACCACTTTCCTGTCCGGCTGAGTGGAGGGAATCTCTGCTCCGTTCAGTTGGGTCGAACTGTAGCGCTCGCCCAGTCCCCGAACGAAAACGTACTTCTCGTCCACCACTGACACACCGGTGACCCGACTCATGACATCCGCCCCGTCTCCACCGGGTAGCAGGCTCATTTCCTGCCGACCTATCCCGTCGATAAGTACCGCACTGCCCTTGCGCTCACTTAACAGGGCTTCAACCGTCGCCCGTTCGGAGTCGGCCACCACTTCGACCGTCTCTTGAATCACTCCCGACTCGGGCATGATCGTAACTTCCTGCCACACTTCTTCATCGACCCGGACCTTGACACCTTCAACCACTCTCTCGAAATAGCCCGGTCTTCGAGCCGTCAACTGGTATTCCCCGGGTGGTAAGTCCACGCTGAACATTCCGTCAAAGTCGCTATGGACCGTCACCCCCACCGGCAGCACCTCAATGATCACGTCGTGAACCGTGGCGCCCGTTCTCAGATCCAAAACGAATCCCCGCAACGTTCCCTTCTCCACCGTATCCAAAGGAAACACCGTGGCCATACTTACGGCGGCTGCAACCGTCGCTGTATAGGCCAAGTAAACCCACCTGCGACATATCCCTCTCATTTCTTCCTCCGCTTCGACCGACTTCCCTTCCCGGACTCCCGTCGGACCGGAGCCGCCGTAAGGCATTCCGATTCCGACAGGGAGCAGTGTATGGGTCGTCTGTCAGAGTGGGATCAGATCCCGATTAAGGTTCGGTAAAGAATCGGAAAAGGTCCGAAATGGGTGACACGAAATCGGCAACGAAGCAGCCGACAAGCTCACATTTCTGCGTCAAGTCACTGAGGGCATTAAACTAAAAGGCAAGTTCGGCACGCATTTCTGTTGAAGGGGAGCGAGACTCGGCGGGGAAAAGCGCCCGGTCGAAACCGAGGATGCGGATTGCTCAAAATCAGTCGCCTGCTTCTTCGTATCTCCCGCTTGATCCCCGGTCGGCTCCCGGAACGTTCAGGTCTCCGGTACCCAAATGCCAGGCCTCAACTAAATGCGGGTGTTGTGTTCCGCCTCTCCGGCGGCACTACAGTCCCGTCGACTACCTTTCTTGCCGGTAATCCCGCCTTCTTCTCCGGGAACACCAACCTTTCAAAACCCGTAGGGATCTAACAACAAGGAGAATCACGAAGAGATCGGAACGGTCCTGAGACTAAGGGGGGGATTGAGTGGAAGAGCCAGAGCTGGTGGAACGAGCTCAAGCAGGGGACGTGGACGCGTTCACGCGGTTGGTGGCTGAGCATGATCGGGCCGTTCTCCGACTGGCATTGCGCTACACGGGTAGCGAGGACGAGGCGGCCGACCTCTACCAGGAGACCCTGTGGAGGGCGTATCGTTCGCTGCCCCGGTTCCGCAACGACAGCCGCTTCTCCACGTGGCTGTTCCGCATCGCCGTGAATGTCTGCCTGAAACGAATCGAAAAGCAACGGAAGGAGGCGGCCGTCTTGGAGCCGATCGCTTCGGAGCAGTCTCTGTCCTTCTCGGCGACAACTCCCTTAGCCGGACCGGAAACCGCCTTCCAGCTGGCCGAGTTTCGGCAGCGCCTTTACGCCGCTTTACAAGACCTCTCTCCTCGCCAACGCATGGTCTTTGTCTTGCGCCACTTTGAAGGTTTGCCCTTGGCCGAGATCGCGACCCTTCTGAAATGTTCAACCGGCTCCGTCAAGAAGTACCTCTTTGCGGCCACCCGCCGCTTAAGGGAACTGCTGCAAGACGTCTACCAGGAGACGCTATGAGAATAGAATCACCAGACACCTGTGGTCGGCTCAGTACTGAGCTGCTGGAACTGCTCTACTACGGGGAGCTTCCGTCCTCGAGAGCGGCGTCGGTGCGGGAACACCTGGACGGCTGCAAGGACTGCCGGAACCGCTGGGAGGCTCTACGCACCTGGCTCGACAAAGTACGGTCCCTCTCCCCCGAGCCGTCGGAGGAGACCTTGCATCGCTGTCGGGCGGAGTTCTCTCGTCGCCTGCTCAAGGAAAGTGTCGGACGGGGCAAAGTCCGCCCGGGCGCTTCCTCCCCTTGGTGGCGAACGCCCTGGGCGGCGGCAGCCGGCGTCGTCCTCTTCCTGCTCGGGTTCGCCGCCGGCTGGGTCGTGGCTCCGACGGCCGAGGGAAGCGCTGGTCCGGGCTACCTTTTGGATCACCCGGAGTTCTACACCACCACAGCGCACATCAGCTACGACGCCGACCGCGATGTCTTAAGTCTCGAGGTGGTCGCCGCGCGGAGGTTGCAGATTACCGGTTCGCCCCAGGACCCCGAGAAAGCCCGCCTTTTGGCCCGCAGCGTCCTCGCGGCGACGAATCCAGCCGTCCGGCGGCAGGCGGTTGAACTGCTGGGGGAACTATCGCCCTACGTCCAGGAGATCGAACCCGCTCTCATCGCGGCCCTGACCACCGATCCGAACGCCGCCGTCCGGACACGGTCTCTCGAAGTGCTTCTGCGGCGACGCGTCACTCCCGCCCTGTGTCAGGCCTTGATCGACGTTTTGCTGAACGACCCGAATCTTGCCTTGCGGCTCCGAGCCCTCGAGGCTCTGTCGGAATTGCTGGAGAAGGAGCCTGCGATGTTGCGACCCTCCGAGGTCACGCGCCTGTTGCAAGTGGCACAGAACAGCGAGAGCACGCTGCTCCGACGCCGTACCAACGCCCTTTTGCAAGAGTTTGAGAAATGAAAGATCGGCCGGCGGAACGAAGCACTGCACAGACGTACCGACACCGGACGGCTTGCGCTTCTCTCCAGCATCGTAAAACGCCGGACGTCCGTCGGCCCAAGAGAGACATCGAAGGTTGCGCGCTATTTCCGGCGTCCTTCGAACGCAAAACAGAAGTCACTTCCATTCACCGATCGACAGGAGGAGCAACATGAAGACGAATGAGCATGCATCCCTTACCCCCCCATGGTTTGCGACCCCGGCCCGGGCCGGGAGGTATCGACTCACGGGGCCGTGGTTCTTGGCGCTGGCCGTCCTGACTGCGGGATACCTGGGAGCCGCACCACAACCGGTGGTGAAGTCCTTCCCGGCGACCCCGGGCGGCTCCCTGGTGGCCGACATAGAAGGCGGCGACATCGTCGTCATCGCCGGGGGACACGACGTTCAAGTCAGTGTGGCAGGACTCCCCTCGGAACTAGCCGACGATCTGGTCATCGAACAAACGGCCGGCACGGTGCGGGTCGGCTTCCACCCATCTCGGCGAGCCCGTTCTTGGTCCGGCGTCCGCTTCGAGTTCACGGTTCCCCCGGAGTTCAAGCTGGACCTGAGGACCTCGGGAGGCGATATCCGCTTCCAAGGGACACTCACCGGAGAGATTCGCGCCAAGACCGCCGGCGGGGACTTCCAGTTCGACCGCCTGGCCGGTCACACCACGCTGACGACCTCGGGAGGCGATATCGTTGGAGGAGAAGTAGGCGGCGACATCGAGCTCCGCACCTCCGGAGGGGATATTCGCCTGACGGACGTAGGCGGTAACGTGACGGCGGAAACCTCCGGCGGTGACATCACCGTGCGGAGCTGTACCGGAGACCTGGAAGTCAAGACGGCGGGCGGCGACATTCATCTCGGAAGTATCGCAGGGGAGGTCACAGCCCAAACCGCGGGTGGGAATATCAGCGTGGAACATGCAGCCAAGGCCGCGCGATTGAAAACGGCCGGCGGCAATATCCGCGTGCTTCGCGCCGACGCGGGACTTGAGGCCACGACTGCCGGAGGCGACCTACAGTTGGGTGCCGTCGCGGGAGCGTTCTCCGCCAAGACCGCCGGCGGCGACATCTTCCTCGAGTTGGCTGCGGGCGCCCAAAGCGGCACCGCCAAGACCGTGGGAGGGGACGTTTCCCTTGCAGTTCCCCCCGACAGCCGTCTAACCATTGGCGCTCGAATCCAATTGCAGGGGAACCCCGCCCCCGACGACTACACGATCCGTTGCCTGATTCCCGGCACCTCCCCCGAGATCTCCAAGAGTCCCGACCTCATTAGCACGGAGATCAAACTGAACGGCGGAGGACCAATGGTGGAACTCGAAACCGCCAACGGGAACATTACGATTCGCCCGGTCGACTAAGTTTCCAACGTCAAGGCTAAGTAAAGAAGTTCCGCGGCTTCGGCTTCACGAGGCCTCGGAACTTCTCCCTCGGAAGCCGGACTGGAATGAACATCACGCGCAGATTGATGCTCCGATTCGCTGACACCACGCAGCAGGAAAATCACCCGGTACCGATCGATGCGGAACGGCAGGGAAGTTCACCGTTCCAGAAGCTGCTTTCGGAAAGCCCGACACGAAATCCGACTGTGGAAGCCGACAACCGACCTTGGGCGGCGGTACAGAGAGGGTACCGCGGTCGGGGTAGGCCGTACGGCGAAAATGGAGACTGGGTTTGCTTCTTACGGCGCTACTCACGGCGCTTCGCGGCCCGCCTGGTGCTTCCTCCGTAACATTTACCGCACGTCGGCCATCCTACGCCGCACCTCGTACGCGGGACGTTGTACTACACTTTCCGGCCGGCTCGGAAGCAGGCGCTACCCTTCGCGTACTTCCGACGCCCGAGCCGGGCCGCGACGCTTGCCCAAGTGGCGAATGTCCTTGCCCTCCACGAGAAACACCACCATCGCGGCTATGTTGCAGCTATGATCGCCCACTCGCTCCAAAGCCTTGTTGACGGAAAGGAAATGCGCCAGCGCCGGAATCGAGGCGGCGTCTCGGCACATCTGCTCTACCAACCGGCGATGGTTGTCTCGGTGCAACAGGTCCAAAGCTGCGTCGCGAGCGATGACCTCCCGAGCCGCCACCGCATCCTGAAAAACAAACGCATCCAGAGAACTCCGAAGCAAGGACCCTGCAAGCCCCGCCATTTCGCCGATTTCCGGCGGGAAGGGCACCGGGCGTTCATCGAGAAGTTGCAGACCGTGTCGAGCGATGCTCTTGGCGATATCACCAACCCGCTCGACATCTTTCACGATTTTCAGGGCGCTCGCAACGAAGCGAAGTAGGCGCCCCAAGGGCTGTCGCAACGCCAGCAACGAAACACAGAGTTCGTCGATCTCCAACTCGGTCAGATCGACGACCGTGTCCGCCGCAACGGCCTCCTCCAACCGCACGCTGTCACGCCGTCTCAGAGCGTCGACGGCGAGACGGATGTTCTCCTCGCTGAGTGCCGCCATCCTCACCAGCAGTTGCTGGAGCCTTTGCAGTTCCGGCTCCACTGCCGACCGTTCCGTGCTCATACGTCCCGCCTAAGGGTTCCTTCCCAACAAATAGTCTTCCGTCTCCCGCCGCATCGGTGCCGTAAACAATCCGGATACGGAACCGGATTCCACCACGCGTCCCGATTTCACAAACACCGCATACTTGCCCACTCGTGCCGCCTGTCGTGCATTGCGGGTCGCCCATAGAACCGTCATGCGCCCTTCCAGGTTCCGAACCAGCTCCTCGATTCGCCGCCCACCGCTATGGTCCATGCCCAGCACCGGCTCATCCAACAGCAAGACCGAAGGACTAAGCACCAACGCCCGCGCGATCGCCACAAGTCCTTGATCCGGAGGGCCGAGACGGGTCGCTTCTCGCTCCCTCCATTCCTGAAAGATTTCCCACAATCACACCGGTGCCAGGGTCTCTTGAATTCTCCTCCTCTGATCCTCTTCACCGGACAGACCCTGGGCTGCGAGACCGTAGCACAGGTTCTGCAGGACCGTGCCGGGAAAGGCCGG
>ERZ795052.5595-NODE-5595-length-12119-cov-4.189904_pt1 | contig 12119 bp, 9 predicted proteins | sample MGYA00375136_ERZ795052 | MGnify/ENA primary metagenome ERZ795052 (study PRJEB30181, sample SAMN05720156) | activated sludge metagenome | isolation source: Anaerobic digester | place: Japan | collected 2015-05-26 ... | reverse complement strand
CGTGTCGCCGTCGTAGACGGCGGGCCTCGCGTCGACCCCCGCGGCCTTATCCATCTCCCGGAGGGTATTCAACTGGTCGTTCGCCAGCGCCTTCGTGGGGTAGAGATAGAGGGCCGTGGCCGCCGGGTCCTGAAGCAGCCCTTCGAAGACGGGGAGGTTGTAGGCGAGCGTCTTCCCCGATGCCGTGGGGGTTGTGATGATGACATTCCGACCCTCCCTTATGGCCTCCACGGCCTCGGCCTGGTGGCTGTAAAGCTTGATCTTCTTCTTTTCGAGGAACCGCGACAAGGATTCAGGGAGCTCTCTCGCGAGGGTTCCCCAGGCAGGCCCTTTCTGCGGCAGAACCTCTACGTGCACGACCCGCCCGCTGTACCGCGGGTCTTCCTTCAGACGGCCGACGGCCTCTTCTACCATCCTCCCCACTCCTCATGGAGCTTAGAAAATATCCTCGCCAGGGTGACGAGGTCTGCCCGGTTGTGGCGGACGACCGGGATGAGCGGCCCCACGTTGCCCGTCCGGCGGTAGCTCTCGTAGAACTCGGGCACGAGCGCGCTCGGGACGTCGTCCTCGCGCTCGATGCCGAAGAGATAGGCCTCCAGGGTCGTCAACCGGCAATTCGGCGCCCGGTCCCGCCAGGCCCTCCGCGAGAAAGGGAGGACGTCGAAGTGGACTTTGTCCAGGTCGCCGCTCATCCGGTAGTAGGCGAGTCTCTCCTTGATGAAGGGTACGTCGAAGGCCCTTCCGTTGAAGGTCACGAAGGCGCAGTGCTCACCCACGTGGGCGAGGAGGGCGGCGAGGGCGGCGGGCTCCTCGCCAATATCGCGGACCAGGTACTGGTCCACGCGGATACCGCCGCCGGAAACCTGCGCCGCTCCGAAGAGGATGATCGGCCGGTTGAAGAGCCCCAGGGTTTCGATGTCGAGGATCAAGAAGTCTTCTTTTTCGTGGAGGCCGGATGTGTGGAGCAGCAGTGGATGGGACCGGGAGAACCATCGTCCGATCCACTTGTAAAGGCGGTCCGTATTGCCGCCGTCGACGATCTTCAAGAGCGCCTCCGCTCTCTCGCCAAAACGGGGGTGGCCGGCAAGGTCCTCGAGGGTGCTGTACCCCTTCTCCTTGAGGGCCCTTTCGGTAACCCAGCCGATCCCGTATATGAGCTTCAGGTCGGAGATGAGTTTCTCCCGCGCCTTCTCACGACCGATCACCCTGAGGTCGAAGGGCTCTTCCGTCCTCACGTGGTAACAGGCACCCCTCCCGGTGGTAAGGGCCTGTCCCGGGACGGCCTCTTCCAGGCTTACTCCGCGGTAAGCCCTGAGGAGTCTTTCTTTGAGCCTCCGCGCCTCTTCGTATTCTTCTCCGGTCAGCGCAGCGGCAAAAACGGACTCGAAACCGCTTTCCTCGGCGATTTCCTGTTCTTCCGCCCGGTCGGCACGGTTACCCCACTTTTCTTTGATACGGTCAAGCGTAGAGCTCACGGTTCCCTCACTTCCGGCCGACCATCATAACATCCCCGCCGGCCTATCCTGCAATACGATGAGGCGTGTTTCCGTTCTACCACTTTTCACGGCAACGGCAAAGGACTTCCGGGCTTCCAACTGGACGGCGGGGTTTTTCCCCCTCAGTCACGAGGGCGTCGGCCGCAAGCGGTTTGACCACTGTGCCGATTCCTGCTATAGAACAGCTTATCATGAATTTTCACAAGGTCGTGAGGAGTTCTTGTGCAGGTAATACTCGCCGGGTTCAACCTGGACCATGAAGTCATAAGCGACCTCCGCCGCAACGACCCCGATGCGGCGGCCCTCACGCCGGAGACGATTTCCGCCGCTTACGCCCGCATCAGCCGAAACCCCCTGCCGGTGAATGAGCTGCGGCGGATTGCCCGCAAAGAAGTGGATGCGGCGAGACAGTCCAACCGCAACATCGTCTTCGAGATGGGTCACAGCTCCGTAGCCGAGCATGCAGTGTTCAACATCGATGTCATCGGCGTGTCGAGGCTCCTCGTCGAAGAGGTCGAGAAGTTCCGTTTGTGTTCCTACACGGAAAAGTCCCAGCGCTACGTGCTCCTGAAGGACGATTTCGTCGTCCCCGAAGAGATCCGCCGGTCTGGCCTCGAAGAGTCCTTCGTCGACACCGTCCGCCTCCAAAACAGTTTCTATCACGAACTTTACGAGGCCCTGAAGGTCTACGTCTTCGAAAAAAACCGCGATCTGGCGTCGGACCCCGCCAATCACTCCATCTTGGAGGGATGGGCCAAGGAAGACGCCCGTTACGTCATCTCGCTCGCCACTGAGACCCAGCTCGGGATGACGCTGAACGCCAGAAACCTCGAGCTGATGCTGAGGCGGCTCGCGGCCCATCCCCTGGAAGAGGCGCGGGAATGCGGCCGCAGGCTCTTCGACTCCGTGAAGGATGTGGCCCCCTCTCTGGTGCGGTACACCGAGGCAACGGCCTTCGACTCCCGAACGCGGACGCTCCTCAGGGAAAAGGCGCAGGGTTTTGTCGAAAAGTGGGGCAAGAAGAAATGGGAGGATAAGGGCACCCGGGTCCTGGCAAAACGGGGGAACGTTTCCCTCGTCTACGCCACACCCGACGCCGATGAGAGGACGGTGGCCGGTCTGCTTCACTCCTCGTCGGGCCTTCCCATGGAGCGGTGCATGGTGATCGCGTCGCTCATGGAGAGGGAGGAAAAAGAGGAGATGATCGGGGCCGCCTGCCGTTACATGGAGGCCTACGACGCGCCGTTGCGGGAGTTCGAGTATGCGGACCTCTATTTCGAGCTCGTTGTGAGCGCCACCTGCTTCGCCCAGTTGAAGCGGCACCGGATGGCCACGGTCGTCGCCCAGGATTATGACCCGGGCCTTGGCGTGGTGATCCCGCAGTCGGTGCAGGCCGTGAACATGGAAGGGTCCTTCCGGCGGGTTATCGCCCGGACGGAAGAGACCTACGAAAAGGTGAGAAAGGTCGATCCCGTTGCCGCGGCCTACATTCTGACCAATGCCCATCAGAAGCGCGTTATCCTGAAGGTAAACGCAAGAGAATTCTATCATATGGTACGGCTCCGGGCGGACCGCCATGCCCAGTGGGACATCAGGGACACCGTGGAGAGGATGCTCAGCCTCGGCAGAAGGGTCATGCCGCTTACCCTCATGCTGGCGACGGGCAAGGACGGTTTCCCTGCCCTTCACCGTAAGTGCTTCCCCCATAACCCTTAGTGCGATTTCCCGAAGATAGAGTGACCGACCGAAGGAAGACAGATGGTCGAATACAACCCCCTTCTGGGGATATTTCTTTTTATATTCGTTGCCGCCGCCGTAACGAGATGGGTCCTGAACAGTCTCAATATCGGTCATCTCCGCCGGCACGGTTACGAGGTGCCAGAGGTCTTCCGGGGAGAACTAGACGAAGAGACCCTCTCGCGGATGACGGCATACACGGTCGAGTCCTCCCGGCTGAGTTCCGTCGAGTCCTTGGTCGGCGACGCCGTCCTGCTGGCGGTCCTCTTGAGCGGTGTCCTTCCCTGGTTCGCGTCCTTGATTGAATCCCTAAAGCTCCACCCTGTGCTGTCCGGTCTCGTGTTCTTCGGGACGCTCGCCCTGGGAGGGGTGCTGTTGGAAGTCCCCTTCAGCCTGTACGGGACATTTGGGATCGAGAAGCGCTACGGGTTCAGCACGATAACCCCGCGACTCTGGCTGACCGACTTCGCCAAGAACCTCATCATCTCCGCCGTCCTGATGGCGCTCCTCCTCGGCCCGCTGCTCGCGATGATCCATTACTTCCCGCAGGCCTGGTGGTTCCTGAGCTGGCTCTTTTTCGCCCTATTCCAGTTGCTCTTGCTATGGCTCTATCCGGTCGTCATCGCCCCTCTTTTCAACAAGTATGAACCCGTGAAGGATGAATCCCTGAAAGGACGGATTGTCGAGCTCATGGAAAAGGTGGGGCTCAAGGTCAAAGGCGTATACCAGGTCGACGCCAGCCGCAGGAGCAGGCACTCCAACGCCTTCTTCACGGGGCTCGGGAAGACGAAACGCATCGTCTTCTTCGATACCCTTCTTACGACCCACAGCCCTGACGAGATCCTTTCGGTGCTCGCCCACGAGGTGGGGCACTGGGTGAAGAAACACATCCTGCGGCAGCTTCTCTTGGTCGGAGCAGTGTCATTCGCTTTCTTCTACATCTGCTATCTCCTTCTCGACTGGCCCCGGCTCTACGAGGCCTTCGGATTCGAGGCCCGCCTCCCCTACGTGGGCCTTTTCCTGGCCGGTGTGACCTTGAAGGCCGTTTTTTTCTTCTTCACGCCGGCGGGCGCCGCCCGTTCCCGCTCCTTCGAGCGCGAGGCCGACCAGTATGCCTATTCCCTCGTGGGGACGGCGAGGCCGCTCGTGGAGGCCCTGAAAAGACTGGCGAAGGAAAACCTGGCAAACATCCATCCCCATCCTTTCTACGCTTGGTTCTACTACTCCCACCCGCCGCTTACGGAGCGCATCGCCACGCTCTTAACCCTCGAGGGGGAAAAAGGTCCTTGATTTTTTCCGCCGAATTTTTTTAAATGTTTCGCACTCGAACCTTGAATCTTAAAATGGTTTTAACCATGCCGATCTACGAGTTTTACTGCAAAAAGTGCAACACCGTCTTCAGCTTTTTCTCCAAGACCGTGAACACGGAAAAGGTCCCGTACTGCCCCCGGTGCAAACAGGTAAAACTGGAGCGGCGGATGTCCCTTTTCGCCAAGGTTACCCGGGGCAAGGGGGAGGAGCCCCCGGAAGACATGCCCCCCATCGACGAGGCGAGGATGGAAAAGGCCATGGCCATGCTCGCAAACGAGGCCGACGGCATGAACGAAGACGACCCCCGCCAGGCCGCCAGGCTGATAAGGAAACTGTCCGACGCCACGGGCCTCGATCTTGGCCCCGGGATGGAGGAGGCCCTGAGCCGGATGGAGAGGGGGGAGGACCCGGAAAAGGTCGAGGAAGAGATGGGCGACATACTGGAGTCGGAAGACCCCTTTTCCTTCGCCGGGACGAAGCCGAAGGGGGGGTCAAGGAAGCCAAAGCCCCGGGTTGACGAGACGCTGTACGACTTGTAACCGGAAGCGGTTCTTTTTTTCCATCAACCATAACGCCTTGGAAGGGGGAAGAAGTGATCGAACTCGTTGCGGAAAGCGAGGGCAAGCTCCTGGGGATTAGAGTCCGGGACAGACTCACGGAGCGGGACTATGCTGAGACTTTTGTCCCGCACCTCGACTGGGTTTTCCAGCAGCACGGCAAGGCGCGCCTCTTGTTCGCCATGGAAAAGGGCGTGAAAGGATTGGAAGACGACTCTCCCTGGGAGCCGGGACGGTTTGCGGCGAGGCATGGCGGAGAGGTCGAGAAGCTGGCCGTCGCCGGAGAAGGGCAATGGGGGGAATGGGCGCAAAGAACGGGAGGGCTTCTCGGAGGCTGTGAGGCAAAGGCCTTTGCGCCGGGGCAATGGGAGATGGCATGGGACTGGATCACCGACACATAGAACCGACTGCCGCGTTCGGCACACTTGACCCCTTTACCCACTTTGCCAACGATCAACTAAAATCACCCGATCATTGACGGTATCGAAGAAGAGGGGGTCGTCCCCTCACCGGCGTGAGGGGACGAGTTTGCTATTTTAGTGAATCCGTGAGTCAGATGTACATCTTCCTTAGCTCGATTTTATTAATCTTGCCGACACTCGTCTTGGGGATCGCATCGACAAACACATACTTGTCTGGGATGCCGTATTTCGGCAACCTACCCTCATCGGCAAACTTTTTCAAGAACTGCTTCAGGTCGTCGGCACTCACCTTACCCTTGAATTCCGGCTTCAGGACGACGACCATCATCGGCCTTTCGCCCCACTTTTCGTCGGGTATGCCGATCGCCGCCGCCTCCGAAACACCCGCGAACTGGCTGGTCAGGCTTTCCAGGTCGAGAGAAGAAATCCATTCGCCGCCGGTTTTGATCACGTCTTTCATCCTGTCGGTAATCTGTACGTATCCTTCTTCATCGATGTACGCGACATCTCCACCGTGCAGCCATCCGTCTCTCCATAACTCCTTCGTCTTCTCCGGGTCCTTGAAATAGCTTTCCGTAAGGTACGGCACCCTCATCACCAGTTCCCCTGTCGACTTGCCGTCATGTGGCAATTCATTACCTTGCGAATCCACTACTTTCAACTCCGCGAGGGGCAGGGGGAGCCCTGTCTTTATGAGTACATCCACCTTTTTGTCGGCATCCCAGTCGAGCATATGTTCTTTGAGGTTTGCTATGGTCACGACGGGGCAGGTCTCCGACATCCCAAAACCGGCGTAGATTTCTATGCCGAGATCCATCGCGGCCTTGGCCAGACCCTTCGGAAGCGCCGCCCCACCTATGATGACCTTCCAGTGGGACAAATCGACCTTCTTTGCCACCGGACTCGTCACAAGCATATGGATGATCGTCGGGACACAATGGGAAAAGGTCACCTTTTCTCCAAGGATTAATTTCAATAAAACTTCAGGTTCATACTTGCCGGGATAGACCTGCTTGACGGCCAGAAGCGTCGCTACGTAAGGAATGCCCCAGGCATGGGCGTGAAACATCGGCGTGAGAGGCATATAAACATCGCGTGACCTGAATCTCCCGATAGACTCATAACTCCCAACCATCAGAGCCGTACACATAGTGTGGAGCACAAGCTGTCGATGCGAAAAATATACGCCCTTGGGAAGACCTGTGGTTGCAGTGGTATAGAAGGTCGTCGCCTTGGTGTTTTCGTCTAAATCGGGAAAGTCGTATGTCGGTGAAGCCCCCCGCAACATCTCCTCATATTCAATGTCAATGTTCAGTTTGGTCGCCGGCTTTTTATCTTCGTCGGTGAGGAGCACGACCTTTTTCACCGTCGTCAGCTTATCCCATATCTCCTCTAATACGGGGAGGAAATCGGAATTGATCAAGACAACGTCATCCTCTGCATGGTTCATCGTGTAGAGTATCTGCTCCGGAGACAACCTCCAGTTCATGGTGTGCAGCACCGCCCCCATCATGGGAACGGCGAAGTAACATTCAAGGTAACGGTTACTGTCATAATCGAACACGCAGACGGTGTCGCCTTGCTTTACCCCCAATTTTTCGAGCCCGCTTGCCAGTCTGTTGATCCGCTCATACAACGTCCTGTAGGTGAACCTCGCCTTGTCTCTGTAAACAATCTCCTTGTTGGGCGAGTAAATGATGGGCGTGAGGAGCAATTTTTTGATGATCAAAGGATACTTGTAACTTTCCCCGGGTTGATACACTTTACCTGCCATGACTTATCCCTCCCTTTTTTTGTTTGGCGAACAGAATTACTGGGCGCCACGCTCAATCATGAGTGAAAAACTCCACCTCGACGGACATATCCGCCAGGCATATTCCTCCTTGATCAGGGTGTATGGCACAAATCACTATCCCGAGACTCTTTCTCATCGCGAACACCCCTTTCATGAATACGACTGTTCAAAGTGGGCCGGGCGTGTGATAGTCCCGGAAAGGCGCCCTCCGGGATTCGGACACGCGCATCCACTCCGTGACGGCAGCGCCGGCCATGTGACAAACGGCCTCTTTGGCGACCTTGACGGCCCCGGCATATTGCATTCGGCTCAAAGCGTTGATGTTTGGTGATGGTTCGATTTTCGCTGGGGCAACCCCACAAGAGATCACGATCGGTTCTTGAAGAGATTCGGGAAGGACGGCCTTTTCCTGTCTCACGGTGTTTTTCTCGTGCGCGGAGGCGGGGGAGGGTGCCGGAACTCCGATCGCGTTCCCTGAATGTTGCTTGGGCACGGCGTCCGCCTCTCGTTGGATGTTACTTGTGGCGTCTTTGAACCCAACCTGAGCTTCGTGGAGAAAGAGATCCCCTTTCACCGCCTGTCGGGTAGTCCGGTCATAAGTCACGACTCCCCGAGCAAACCCTCTTCCCGGTCGACCTTGTCGGTAAAAACTCTCTTGGGGTATCTTTTCCCCTGCCGGGCCATAGCTTGTTGACGATGGAGTCGCCTTTCGACAAGTGCTCCTTCCGCTCCTCCCGTCGCAACCCGATTTTACCGTGTCGACAGTATTTGGCATTTTAAAGGAAAAAAAGCGCTCGGTCAACAAGACAGGTGGTGCATGTCAAGACAGATGGTGCGTCTAAGATTCCTATTGACACTCTGATTGTTTCCTCATAAGTTCAAGCTCGACGGAACACCTTTCACACCAACCCACAATGAAACAGGCCGCAATGAAACAGGTTTTTTGTTCGTCGCACAGAAGCGCTGTGAATACGCCTGGTCATTGTTACAGATGAATCAACGCACCCGACGGACGCCACGATGGATTATCGGCTTGTGAAGAGCGCAAGGAGAAAAAAAACGATCTCTCTCCAGGTTAGAAGTGGCGGCACGGTCGTCGTCCGGGCACCCCTTCGCACGTCGCAAGAGGAGGTAGAATCATTCCTCGAAGAAAAGAAGGCCTGGCTGCGAAAAATGGTCCTGGAGCAGAAGGAAAGAGAACGGACCTGCAGGGGAAAAACCTTCAAGACGGGCGAGACCTTCCTCTTCCTCGGCAAATCCTACCAGCTTCAGGTCATCAAAAAAAGCGACGGGCTCGACGGAAACGGCGCCCCGCTGACATTTTCCGGGGGGCGTTTTATCCTGGAAAGCGGCGAGGCCGTGAAGGGAAAAACCCATTTCGAAAGCTGGTACCGACAGAAGGCCTTCGACCACATCATGCAAAGGTCGCAGGCGCTCAGCCTGGACCTGCAGTGTTTCCCCTCCCGTGTCCGGCTCAGCGACGCGCACCGCCGCTGGGGGTCCTGCTCTGCCGACGACCGCCTCTCCATAAACTGGCGGCTGATCATGGCTCCGCCGAAAGTCATCGACTACGTCATCCTGCACGAACTCCTTCACATCAAAGAAAAAAGTCATTCCCGTCGCTTCTGGAAGCTCATGGAAATCCTCATGCCGGATTACCGGGAACACCGGTACTGGCTCAAAGAAAACGGCCATCGACTGATCGTATAAGGCAAAAAATAAGGCAATAAAATCCTTGACTGGAGGCGAAGGTTTCGCGTATCTTCCACAAATCTTTGCAGGTCCGTTCGCTGATTCAGTCTCACAAAGGCCCTGAAGGGTTATCAAAGATGCACGGCCAACCCCGCTTCCGACAGTCAGAGCGGGGTTTTTCGTGTGATATACTTTGCTTTATCGGGTACAGTCTGCATGAAAATCGAAAAAATAGGCCTTTCCCATCGCCCCATCATAAGCCGCCGCTTCGCCGCGCTGGGGACGTGCATTTCCGATTTTACCTTTGCCAACGTCTTCTTGTTCCGGGATGTCTATAACTACAGTCTCGTCGAGAACGACTACACCGTCATCGACTACCGGATGGATAACGACAGGCCCTGCTGGATGCCGCTCGACGACCTCAGGACCATCCCCAGAGAGGGCCTAATCCGGCTCCTGGCGAAGCATGGCGTCCTCTTCCCGGTGCCGGAAGAGTGGCTCGATGCCTTTCAGGGTCCCGAGTTTTCCCTTTCATACAAAGCGGGCGAGCAGGATTATCTCTACAGGGTCGAAAAGATGGCCACCTTCCGGGGTAGGAGGCTGAACCGGAAAAGAAACCGCTTGAAGCAATTCCTCTCCCTTTACCGACACGAGGCTGGAGAGCTCACCCCTGACAGGCTTCCGGATGCCATCGGAATCCTCGATGCCTGGCAGGCGGAAACAGGCCTTGAAGAGGAGGAAACGGATTACCGGCCCTGCCTCGAAGCGCTGCACCTGTCGGAACCTCTGCATCTCGACGGGAGGGTCTATTACGTGGAGGGGGAGCCGGCCGGGTTCCTTGTCGGGGAGAGTTTGAACCACTCAACATACGCGATCCACTTCGCAAAAGGGATAAAGTCGTACAAGGGCCTCTATGAATTCATGTTCAACGACGCGGCGAAACGCCTGCTGAACCGGTATGAGTTCCTCAACCTCGAAGAGGACCTGGGAAGAGAGTCCCTACGGGTCGCCAAGTCGGCCTACGACCCCGACCTTCTGGTGAAGAAATTCCGGGTGAGTCTGAAATAGGACCAGCCGTATGGATAGAACAGCTAAAGACCTGGTAGCACTCCCGTCTCTCAACGAGGGGGAAGAGGGTATCATCCAGGAGATCACGGGCGGCCACGTCTTGGCGAGTCGCCTTGCCGGGTTGGGTATCGTACCCGGCGCCAGGGTCAAACTGCTCCGCGGCAGCGGCGGTCCCGTCATCGTCGAGGTGGCCGGGACGCGGGTTGCGCTGGGCGCGGGGGAGGCGTCCAAGATCATGTTGTGCAGGGTCGAACCGGTGCCGGTCGAAGAACCGGCAGAGTGCAAGACCCTGCTGGTGGCGCTGGCTGGCCAGCCCAACGTCGGCAAATCCACGGTCTTCAACATCCTGACCGGACTCTCCCAGCACGTGGGAAACTGGCCCGGGAAAACTGTGGAGAAAAAAGAAGGGACACACACCTGCGAAAACGTAGAGTTGCGGATCGTGGACCTGCCCGGCACCTACAGCCTGACGGCCTTTTCCGAAGAGGAACGGGTTGCCAGAGATTTTATCATCAACGTGACGCCCGACGTGATCGTCCTTCTCGTCAACGCAGCGGCCCTGGAGAGGAGCCTCTATCTCCTGTCGGAACTGCTTCTCCTCGGCCCGCCGGTCATCGTGGCAGTCAACATGATCGATGTCGCTGAAGCACAGGGGATACGTGTCGACGTCCAGGCCCTGCAGAAAGCATTGGGCATCCCCGTAGTTCCCATGGTTGCCACTAAGAACAGAGGTATCCGGGACCTCTTAGACTCGATAATCGCCCTCTCGAGGGGGGAGATTGCTTACAACCCCCGTATCCCTAACGTCTCCGCCGACCACCAGGCCATCCTCGCCGCCCTGACGGACCTGATCGCCGACTACGTCAAGGCGCCTTACACAGTGCGCTGGACGGCCACCAAACTGATGGAGGGCGACCCCGAGATCTCGCAGATGATAGAGAAACTGGTGCCGGCTCCGGTCTGGAGCGAGATCCAGCGGATACTGGTCAAGCACGAAGACGCCCTCCACGCCGTCGTGGGCGGCCGGTACGACTGGGTCGAAGAAGTGACCCGGGCGGCCATTTCCCGGCCGAGACTCGGGCAGGTCCTCATCACCGACCGTATCGACCACGTCCTGACCCGCCCTGTCTTCGGTATACCGATCCTCCTCTGTGTCATGGCCGCCGTCCTCGCCATGACTTACCAGATCGGCTTCCCAATGCAAAAGGCCCTGGAATCGGCGGTCGCTCATCTTGCCCGGGCGACGGACCCCGTCCTTGCCCATGCGCCTGCCTGGGTGAAGGGCCTCGTCATCGACGGGGTAATCGCTGGAGCAGGATCTGTCCTCACCTTCCTGCCCATCCTGCTCATCTTCTTCGCCGTGATGGCCTTCCTGGAAGACGTGGGCTACATGGCCAGGGCCGCTTTCGTCATGGACCGCTTCATGCACGTCGTGGGACTCCACGGAAAGAGTTTTCTGCCCCTGTGTCTCGGCTTGGGATGCAACGTCCCGGCGATCCTCGGCGCGCGGATCGTGGAATCCCGAAAAGAGAGGCTCCTCACAATGTTCCTTGCCCCCTTCGTCCCCTGCACGGCCCGGCTCGCGGTCCTTACCTTCGTGACCGCCGCGCTTTTCGCCGAAAGGGCCGCGGCGGTGTCTTGGGCGCTCATCTCGCTCAATGTCGTCGTCCTCGGCATCGTGGGCATGGCGACCACAAGGCTTTTTCTCAAAAAAGAAGAACCCACGCCCTTCATCATGGAGCTCCCGCTGTACCACCGCCCCGACCCGAGAACCATCGCCATGGTAATATGGACAAGGACGGTCGCCTTCGTGAAAAGGGCGGGAACGGTGATCCTGACGGTGTCCGTCGCCGTCTGGTTCCTGTCTTACCTTCCCGGCGGTCAGGTGGAGGGAAGTTTTCTCGCCCGGTTCGGCCGTCTCGTAGAGCCTATCGGCGCGCCCCTGGGCTTAGACTGGAAGATGATCGTTGCGCTCTTAACCGGTGTCGTGGCCAAGGAAAACGCCGTCGCCACCCTCGGCGTTCTGTACGGCGTGGGCGAG
>ERZ795052.5592-NODE-5592-length-12126-cov-7.911026_pt1 | contig 12126 bp, 9 predicted proteins | sample MGYA00375136_ERZ795052 | MGnify/ENA primary metagenome ERZ795052 (study PRJEB30181, sample SAMN05720156) | activated sludge metagenome | isolation source: Anaerobic digester | place: Japan | collected 2015-05-26 ... | reverse complement strand
GCCCCGTGGCTTCTGCTTAGTTTACTAAGCATTCTTTTTCTTGCTTCAACGACAGTTCTAACGAACCATCTTCACAAGCGTAAATTCCGCTGTGCCCCAGCGTACTTAGACCTATATTTAGGATATTTAGAGATGCGTTTAAATCTCTATCTATAGAAATACCACAATCTGGACAATCAAAAACTCTTTTGCTCAAAGGCATTTCCTGAACACATCCACAGTTTGAACATGTTTTACTTGTAGGCGCAAATCTTCCGATTTTAATATAATGCTTAAAACTCCATTTACATTTGTATTTAAGTTGTCTATTGAACTCCGACCATGAAACATCACCGATTGATTTAGCTAAACAATGATTTTTCATCATTCCTTTGATGTTTAAATCTTCTACAACTATCCCATCATACTTCTTGGCTATCGAATTAGAAGTTTTGTGTAGAAAATCCCTACGAGTATCTCTTATTTTGTTTTGAATCTTTCTAACTTTAAGTCTTTGTTTAAATCTGTTTTTACCTCCTTTTTGTTTTTTGCTTAATCTCCTTTGCTCTTTTGCTAATTGTTTTTCATATTTTTTAGTATGCTTTGGATTGCTTATTATAGTTCCATCTGACAATGTAACAAATTCTTTAAGCCCAACATCACACCCAACAATAGTATCAACTTTTTTCTTACTTTCTTTAATCTCATATTCACACAACACTGAACAATACCATTTACTACCATCTTGTGAAATCGTAATTGATTTAGGTTTGCCTTTCATTGCTCTGTGTTTTATCCATTTTACTTCTCCAATTTTAGGAATAAAAACAAAGCCTTTCCCCAATCTCCATTTCTGAGGACAAGTGAAACTATCATTCAACAACATTTTCTTTTTAAAAGTTGGGAATCCCTTTTCTTTCTTGAAGGAGTCTTTCAGTGCCTTATCAAATTGTCGTAAAACCATTTGTAAAGACTGTGAAAACGATTCTTTAAGAAAAGGGTATTCTTGTTTAAGTTTTGGTAAAGAAACGGCTAACTCGTGATAAAATTTAAACCTACCTGTTTCTTTATAGTAATCTTGGTTGATTTTAAGTACGTAGTTCCATAAAAATCTGGTATTACCCCCACATTGAAGCAGAGATTTCTCTTGCTCTTTAGTCGGTAAAATTCTGTATTTATATCCACGTTGTATTAACATATATTATTTTCCTTTTTGGTCTGCGATATATTTCTTGATTGTTTCAGCAGAAACATTGCCAATAGTGGATATAAATTTACCTACTGACCAAAGAGAACCACATCTACCGTAAAAAGATTTTAACTTTGGGTATTTCTTAAACAGTTCGATAGCGGTAATACTTTTAAAAACTCTTATTATGTCTATTGGAGCAACAGTTGGCTTAGCACCAACAAATATATGAATATGGTCTGGCATCACTTCCATCTGTATGATTTCATATTCATACCTATTTGCCACATCTATCAATATTTCTTTTAAACTGGTTTCGACACTACCTTTTAAAACAGAGTACCGAAACTTTGGGCAGAAAATAATGTGGTACTGGCACAGATATTGACAATGTGATGTTGACTTATATTTACTCATTTTTCTATTTCTTTTAATTCATATTTTTCTTTAACTGCTCGCCTAATTAAATCAAGGTAAGTTAAAGTATCCTCTTCCTCAACAGAAAAAACTCTTGCAAGTCTTTCTAACTCTTCTTTCCATTCTTTGGGTAAAGCTATATTTATTTGAGTATTCGTTGTTTACCTCCTATCTATATATACAATGTACTATCATATTTGTAATTTGTCAAGTCTTTTAAAAAATATTTTGCCAATTCATCCTCGGGGCAAGCCCACGAGGTTTTCTTGGCAATTCCCTATAACTTCTTGACAATCGTCAACTAATTTTTTAAATTATTCAAAAAAAATTTTTAGATTTATTTGTCGGAAGAAGCCCAAGATCTTGGTCATATTCACAAAAGGGTGGAAAAAACCGTTCCAATTAACTTGTAGAAATATGACACGTATTTGGTTTGCAACAGGAACCATATTTTCCTGTAAATTTTCGCTTGACAAAATGACATAGATACATATACATTGTATAGTAGAAAAAATGTAAACATATTTACATTTATCAATAAGACTATTTATACCAACACTAGGGGTAGCGAAGATGAGACAAACTGTATCAACACACTCACCACATTTCAACACATTTGTCGCTTGGGAAAAAACAACCAACGACACTATCGACTTCAAAAAAGTCTACTTCGACATCACACAGGATTTATACGCTGCATTACTACTCTCACAAATCGTCTACTGGTTTCTTCCACAAAAAGACGGCTCAAAGGCATCACGCGCAAAAGTGCAACGCCACCACAGGCGATGGATCGTCAAACAACGTAGCGACTGGTGGGACGAAATACGCATCACCGAAAGACAATACGACCGCGCTATCAAAATTTTACAAGCAAAAAAATTAGTCACCATAATGGTCGGAAAATCACCATTTCACCAATTTGAACGTGCGCACTACATTAGCCTAAACTTTGATATCCTTACTCACGCCATCAACACAGTCATAAATAATATAAACAAAAACGACAAAAAAGTATCTAGTAGTAATATAAACGAACATGATGATAAAGTATATAGTATGGATAATATAGACGATTACGATTTAGAAGTACATTTTAATAATATAGAAAATAAGACTAAAAAAGTTTACAATAATACCCCATCTCACCAATTGGTAATTTCTACATCTAACCAATCGGTAATTTCTATTAATACAGAGACTATAGAATCAAAGATTAATGAAGATAAAAAACCCCCGGTTGGGAATTTCTCTTCCGAAAATGCTTCGCATTTTCGGAAGGAAAATTCTGTTCTGGAGAAACCTCCAAAAGAAGCTAAAGGAAAAGCATATAAGAGTAAGGAGAATTTAGAGTTTATTGAAAATAAAATACCGGCTGTCAAGTACCAGGAATTGAACAATTTTTCTGAAGAAATGTTTACTTATGAAAATACAACAGAAAATGCGACGGAGGACGATCTCACTAAGCGTCTTTTAGAGCAATTGAGAGACTATTGCCTGAACACATTTAACCAGATTGATGGGGCATATATCTTAGATTTCTTTCTTAGCTTACGTGATTGGGAATCTGTACAACAGTTATATGACTTTGTGCGATTTTTAGTTGAGACATATGGCGCCGATGTAGTAAAAGAAAATGTAGACAAATTAATAAAAAAACGCGAACGTGGGATTTACGGGTATTACACACCATCTTTTGTGAAGGAGTTTTTTATGCGAACAGCGATACAAGCGAATTTAAAACACAATTTTAAACAATTTTGTCTTGACAAATTTCACGATGCATCTGTAGCTGATAGAGTATATAAATTTTACTACAAAACATTGCGGGTTCGAACGAATAAAAATGCTCGCTACGAGTCCGTCAATGAGCGTAGGAAAAAGAATATTGAGATGCTGTTAGAGAAATTGGGGATATATAAATTCTTAGATATGGTCGAAAAATTTGAAACGCGCATTAAATCTGGGGTAATTGCTCAATCCGATGCAACGTTAGAATATTTTACTAACTTTGCGTTGTATGTACACAAAAATAACGGGAAATTTAAAAACACCTCATATCAAGGTGCACAACAACCAATGATGATGCCTGAAGAAATAGACTATTCAAAATATATCCCCGGTGAACGAAGTATCGTACCTGTTCCAATTCTTGAGACTTCGGAAACCGAGCGTGTGTCAATGTACTACTGGCGTAATTATACATATACCTGTGAGTGTGGTGAAGTGGTAGAGCCTTTTAACGAACAAGGAAAAAAAGTAATACGATGCCCGAAATGCAAAGTGGCGTTTGAGTGGGAATATTTCTTAGAACGTGAGCATTCAGGTTTCTTGAACGATGTGACCAGCATCATTGAAGCATAAAATTTTATACATTGGGGGTAGTTATGGACGAGCTTTTTCAACAATACCACAAGACCGGGGATATCGCACTGCGAAATAAGATTATCGAGCAATCACTTAATCTGATCCATTTCGTAGTTCGTCGTATGAAGCGACGTAGTTTTTTGTATAACTACGAATATGACGATTTAGTTTCCTATGGATATTTTGGTCTAATTCAAGCCGTTGAAAAGTATGATGTGACAAAAGGGTATAAGTTTTCTACGTATGCGATTAAACGCATACAAGGTGCCATCTTAGATGAAATTCGACGCGATGATTGGGTGCCAAGAGATGTTAGATCAAAATTAAAACATGTGCGTGAAGATTTAGCATGGTGCAACCAACTTGGTTGTATGATAGACTCGCAAGCGTTATGTGCACATTATAATCTCGATGAGCGCGAATATTCGTTGTTGATGAACAATTTGTTGTTGACATATGATGACGCAATGTTATATAGTCCACAAACACATTCAGAACACACAAATACGGGGGTAGCACATGATTCTATTTTTTAGCGATGCACATTTAGGGTATAAACGTTATTCGTCAATTACAGAGAATTTTATTTTTGAGTCCGAACAGGATGCGAGAAACGCTCTCACTGAAATTTTAGATATCATTTCTCACTATCCTGTATCAAAAATTATTTTCTGCGGAGATTTATTTCACTCAAATAAACCTACCCCAACAAATATCAAATGGGTTATTGAGTGGTTTCATAAGTTAGATAATTTAGGTATTGAATCCTATTTTATTGTTGGAAACCACGATGCATCTGAATATTCACACGCATTTGTATTTGCTCATTCGTTAAACCTGAAAAATATTACTATCATTGAGAAAACTACTACAATAGACTTGTCCCCAAACATACATGGAATATTTATCCCATTTATGTTTGGGGAATCGCTTCAAAACAAGTACCATAAAACACAAGACGCATTTAATTCGCTAAACGATCTGGTTGACCCAACGAGAGTAAATATTGTAATTTCTCACTTACATGAAGTGCATGCAGGATTTGGGTCTGAAGCCCGTATGATCTCAAATCTTGTGAGCAGTGTGAATATTACTAAAACAGCAAGTAATTTGTATTATGTCTTTGGACATGTACATACACCCCAACAATATAAAGTTGGCGAATCATGTGTCTATTACCCAGGCGCATTGATAAACATGACCTCTGATGATTGTGAGATACCAAAGTATGTATTACTCTGTGATGAACGCACATTAGAATTTTCTTATGTTCCATTAACAAAAATAAGAAAGTTTAAACTTATCAAAGCCAAAACAATTGACGATGCCGTAACTGCAATTAGACAAACACGGTATCCTACGGGAACTGTCGTGTTTATTGCCGTAGAATCGAATGTATTAGGATCCACCAACGAAGTATTGTCTGAACTACAACGAAAGCGATATCGATTCGGTAAAATAATATGTGGAGCATCAAAAGATGCGCATAAACCAATTACCGATAACTTTTTGCCGGATCAGCAGAGTCGTAGTTTAGATGATATTTTACAAGATTATCTAAATGGGGTATCAGAGAAATTACCTAAAAACTGGAAGACAAACGTGTTACCGCGTTGTAAGAAATATTTAGAAATGAGTACGATGAATTAGGAGAATATGAACTATGCATCTTATTAAATTCGAATTATGCGGGTTTGGCTCGTATAGAGACTATTCCTATGTTGACTTCCCGTTAGGTGTAATTTCGATTCACGGGGTCGTAGCAAATCGGAGTATGTCCAGTAATGGTGCAGGTAAAAGCACGTTGGTGATGGCAATCCTATTTGCACTCTACGGTGAAGGAAAATTCGACACACTCGAGGATATTTGGAATACATCATTAGAAAAAAATAAGCATGTATATGTAAAGCTAACCTTTTCGATTGCTAATGACATTTATATCGTAGAGCGTGGGAGAAATAAATCTGCATCCTATCTTGATGTTTATATCAATGATGTACGGGTGGGGTCATCAATAAAAGAAGCACAAGATATTTTAACAAAAAGTTTGGGCCTCGACCATAAGCTATTTACCTCATCCTTATTTGTACAACAAGGGGATGTGTTTGCGTTTATTAATTCAACACCTTCAGAACGCAGAGAATATTTAGATAAGATTTTAGGGTTAAACATTTGGCGTGATGCATATAAGTATGTAAGCGATGACAGAAAAAAGTTTAATGTTGAACATGAAATGGTGGTATCAAAGCTTGTTCAGCATACTACCACATTAGAGGCACTTACGAATGAAATTTCGCAACTAGAGAATTTAGTAGCCTCAAAAACAAGGATTGAGCAAGAATTACAAGCCATTGAACATCAATTAGAGGATCGTAATAAACTAGTTACGTTACAAAAGGAATTACAATCAATCACTAAAGAATTAGATACCCATAAGCAACTTGAATTACAAATTAAGACTACGCTTACCACATTGCAATCTCAAAAGGAACGCACACAAAAAGAATTATCCGAGATAGAATTAGTATATAGTCAATACAAACCTGATTTTAAATTCCAGTCTGAAATACTTATTGATGATTATGAAAAGACGATTGCCTCATCGCGCAGTGAACTAACGACTATAGAACAAAAATTGAATGATACCAATAAGAAAATATGGCAATTGCAAGAATCTATTAAATCATATGATGCAAATATTAAAGCAGGTATATGTAGCTACTGTAAACAGACTATTACGACAGACTATATTAATGAATTGCGTGCGAACTATGATGCAAAAAAGATTGAGCTTGCCAATGAAATTACATCACTAATGACTACAACAAAAACTTTAGAACTCAATCGAACTGAACAACAAAATCAATTACAAGAATACACACTAAAACTACAGAATACAAAAAGAGACTTAGAAAAATTCGTAGAGGTAGAGTCACGTTTTAAAACATTATCTACAAATGCAACCCAGGTATTAGCAGAGCTAACACAAAAGATTACCTATGAACAAAATCATTTGCACGAAATTACAGAAAAAATTGCACTACTTGAGAATCAGAAGACGGAACTGGAGAATCAATTACAGGTGTTACATACAGATAACTATGATATATCACAATTGACTACACAGAAAATACAATTACAAAATCAATTAAAGGATATTTTCGTTACCGAAGGTAGATTAAAATCTAAACGAGAAATATATACTACGCTCACCAACGAACTTGAAGAATTGAAAAATAAAAAAGAGCTATTAGCGGAGGAACTTTCTCTGTTAGAGATTGTAGAAAATGTGTATAAAGATATCCCAACATTTCTATTTCAAGAGTCAATTCGTCGTTTAGAATATTACACAAATGAGATATTGTATAATATTTTTCCTAATTTTAGTGTAAAAATATATGAAGACTTGGATAAAAAATCACGTAAAATCATGATTATATTTAATATCGATGGTAAAAGCCGAAAATTTAATATGTTAAGTGGTGGAGAGGCAACCATATGTGCATTAAGTCTTCGGCTTGGTCTCAGTCGCATTATTCAATACTCAAATCAAAGTCCTGTAAATATTATTGTTCTGGATGAAATCTTTGGTGCACTCGATCAAGAGAATCGAACTTTAGTGGTGGAATCAATATTATCGTTAGCCAATTATTTTTCTCAGATATTTGTGATTACACACACTGAAGAACAGTTCTTGTTTCCGAATAATATTATAGTCTCTAAAGATAATGATGGAATTAGTATGATATTACATGAAGGAGAAACCACCCATGTTAATTAAACCAATTGTTGATGAATTTATTGCCCACACTAATGTCACAAATGATAAGTATCTATCTGTTTTTGATTTACTGGTATATAAATTCTCAATGTTGGAGAAAACAAAATTTAGGAAACTTTCGTTTACATTCCTCTCATCAAATCAACAGACCGTATATGATTTTGAGGTTGTTAATAAAGTACCATTTTATGTTGTTGAGTTAATATTAAATATTTTTGATATGCGGTATTATATACTTCCTAATGACCTGGAAGTGCAATTTGAGATTGAGTGTGATAAGGTACTATATACAATTGTTGCACGAGGAAATCGGGTATCCATACCGGAAGATTTAAATTTTCTTGTAAAAGATCAACTCTATAAATTGTTATTTATACCGCTACGCATAAATGATATCTATTATGAGTATGACTTCTTCTTCAAACCGATGTTGTTATCGACCACTAATTCACAATATATTCATACCGCCATTTTAGAAGACTTTGAAACGTACCATGCCAATAACTTCGTAGAAAATCAAACTAGTTGTGCCTCATCAGACGAAGCAAAACTTGCTATTGAGACATTAAAAGCAAAGATTCAAGACATCTTGGCTAGATTAGAAACGCTTACTGCTGAACGTGACAAACTACTTTCAGATGAAGCAAAACTACGTACATATTTACATTCAAAAGACGCCCTTGATAATGAACAGAAGGTATTAGAAGGGCAAATTGAATCTCTCAAAGAGAGCAAAATGCAAATCTCGGAAAAGGTAGAAAAAGCTAAGGCATTACTTAATAAGGTTGATTTAGAACTCTTATCAGCTGTCGAGGCACAAAATACAACCTATGCTGAATTTTTACGAGAAAAGAAAGTAATTATACAAGGTGAATATGAATCCTTTTATAACGCCTATATGGATATTTGTAAATTATTGGACGATGCGCTGTTCAAATATAAACAGTTAAAGGACGAATTTATCCAATTAGGAAATTATTCGTTTGATGATTTAACCGTAATAAATACTAAGATTAAGAATATTGATAAGGAATATGATGTATTATATAGCGCACTGGTATCCTTTGAAGTGCAACTAAAAGATTATCAAAGCCAAGCAACGAGGTTAGAGCTTACAAAAACCTCTGCTGAGAAGGTAGTTGAAGCTCCGAATCTCAAAAAAGCCTCTACTATGTATTTTGAAACTGGTGGGCATGAGAAACATAATATATTTGTCTACAATTATTTAAAATATTATTATGCCTACCATGTGACCAACCTCGCTCAAACTGAATTAAAAGAACTACTACCCAATTATGATGACACTATATTATTAAGTATTGCATCACGGGTATTTTTTCTTAGAAAATTCGGGCTGGTATTGCCATATCTCCTGTCACCATATCCCTTCATGGATCGTAATTTACAGAAAGTTATAACATTAGAACAAGACTAATTTGTGGAGGGGATTATGTCTATTTTTGGGTTGTGGCGGAGATTTACGTCAAAGCATACAGTAGCCACTTTCTTAGCGTCTAAGAAGAAGATTGTAGACTTAAGATACGCAATTGAAAATCAAAAACAGCAATTAGCTGATGCAGAATATAAGCTATTGGTAGAGAACAAGGATGATATATTTTTGTCACTAAGTGATTTTTTAGAGATTATGAAAGAGCCTAATATTTCAATTCAAACTGTATTATTAAAGTGTAAGCATCGGGCAGAAATTAGTGAAAGCGTAAAATATTTTGATGTAGATGTCTATACTGATTCGTCTCATATTATTATTTGTCTGGATAAAGAGAATTGTGACCACCATCGAAATGAAATTTCGAATCCGTTAAAGTTAGTTACCTTGAAATAAATTTACCTTATTGGAGTAGTCGTCGTGTCTGAAATTACATCTATATCATCTCCAAACGAACTATTTGGGCGGTATATTAAACGCAGTAGAATCTGTCCGATTTGTACTAGTTCTAACCACATGGAAATAAATCTCCTTCGTGCAAGAGATAAGGTATCCTTACAAGAGATTAGTACACAAACACAGTTTACAATTGATACATTGGAGAAGCATTTTAAGAATCATTGGTTAATTGCGCCAAAAGAGAAAAAGATTCTTGATCTGATGGAGAATTCAAGCGAAGAAGCTAATCTACTAGTAGAACGTATTATGGAAGGTGATGCTGACATCTTTTCAGGATCACAAGCCGTATTAGAATCCAAAATCCAAAGATTGCACCCTATTCAGCAACGCTTAAAAGTCTTATCTGATAAATTGGAATGTGATGCATTAGATGATACTGAAAAGCAAGAATATATATTATTACATCGTTTAGCAAACGATATCGAGAATTCAATTACAAAGATCCAACAAATTATTCATGAACAGTTATTCCCGGTCAAGCGGGAAGAATTATCTCGGGCAATTTTGAACTATAAGCTATCAGTGCTACAAAAACTAATCGATCAAATTATATTAGTCTTTCTTGAATTCGAAAGTAAACCGGAGTATAAAGCGTTGATTGCGGACTTGAGATTAGAACTTGCACAACGAATTAATGCAATTGAAGAAAACATTCTACGATCTGGCACATTATTAACTTTATCAAGTAATTCACCTGTTGATTCATCTGACACAAGTAACCCATCACCTGAATCTACAGTAGAATAAAATATCATGGAGGAGTTATGAAGGAGTCTATTATTCATTTTCTTCGTCAGCGTTATTTTCTCTCACACGAAGGTTCATGGGATGATATTGCTCGTCGAATGTGTGAAGTATATCCTGATATGCTCCCGCATATTCAAGCGATGGAATATCTTCCTTCATCTCCCACACTTATGAACTTTAATACGAAGGGTGAAAAGATTGGTACTTTATCTTCTTGTTTCACTATGGATATACAGGATAGTATTGAAGGTATCTTTGATGCAATCAAAGAATGCGCAATCGTCACCAAAAATGGTGGCGGTGTAGGATATAATGTCTCCGCATTACGTGGGAGTAGTGAGTTGGTGAGTGGGATTAATAGGCCATCATCCGGACCACTACCATTTATTGGGGTTATCAATAGTACGCTCGATAGTATTATGCAAGGTGGGGTACGTCGTGGTGCTGGGATGGCTATGTTAGATATTGACCACCCAGATATTTTATCTTTTGTGACTGCTAAGTTGGATACGTCGTTGTACACACGATTAAATTTTTCTGTGCGTGTGTCTGATAAATTCTATCAGCAATTAGAAACTAATCCAGATGAACCATGGATAGTAAAAAATCGAGTTGATGGTCATGAATTCGCATTAAAAGATACTGATGGAAATGTGGTCTCTGCTAGAAGATTGTGGGATACTATTATTGAATGTGCGTGGAAATCGGGCGAACCTGGTATTTTTAATTGTGATATTGCGACACGACAGTGCCCAGTTGTACACTTGGGCACAAACGTGTTAAGCAACCCCTGTTCAGAGTTTGTGAGTGTTCCGTACCTGTCATGTAATTTAGGATCTATTAATGTCTCAAAATTTGTGCATGGGAAGAGATTTAATTGGGATGGATTCGAAGCGCTAATCACAAAGTCGGTAAGGTATATTGATACCTTAATTGATCTAAATCATTATCCATTAGATCGCATACGCCAATTAACATTGCAAGCACGTCCTATTGGGCTTGGATGTATGGGAGTTGCGCATGCATTATATAAAAAAGAAATCCCATATAATTCTGAACGTGGTTATAAATTCGCGGACGAATTGATTAAGTATTTAACGTTGCGTTCTATTCAAGAATCGGTCGAATTAGCAAAAGAAAAAGGTGCATGTGAAGCATTTGATTACGATATTTACATGAATGCCTTTATTCGATTTTTTGAGCATGATGGAGAAGTACGAAACATCAGCATAGGAAAATTACAGAAAGATATCAAGCGTTATGGTGTGCGAAACGTCGTTACCACATCAATTGCTCCGACTGGTTCAATTTCCTTCATTGCGGATTGTTCCTCTGGGATTGAACCAGTATTTGCACTGACATATGAACGAAAAATTGAAGTAGGCAACAAAGAGTATGAATCTGTATATATCACAGACCCAGTTTTTGAAGAATATTTAGATTCCAATTATGATGAGACGAAAAAGACACACATTCTAAAGCATATTGTGGAACATAATGGTAGTTGTCAGACTTGTGAGTTAATACCGGAAAATATGCGTCATGTATTTGTCGTGGCAGGTGATATTCATCCATTAGAACATTTAGAATTTCTGGAACGTGTATCTCGTAATTGTAGCACATCTGTATCAAAAACTATTAATTTACCATATACATCTACGCGAGAGGATGTGAGTGGTGTCTATATCAATGCTCATAAAAAGGGAATTATTGGAGTTACAGTGTATAGAGATGGATCTC
>ERZ795052.5586-NODE-5586-length-12132-cov-6.310508_pt1 | contig 12132 bp, 10 predicted proteins | sample MGYA00375136_ERZ795052 | MGnify/ENA primary metagenome ERZ795052 (study PRJEB30181, sample SAMN05720156) | activated sludge metagenome | isolation source: Anaerobic digester | place: Japan | collected 2015-05-26 ... | reverse complement strand
AAGGTCAGCGTCCTTATCTCGGTTGTCGTCTTTTGAAGCTGGTCGGCGAAGCGTTCGGCATATTCGGTGCCCGTCAGCTTTTCACCGAACTCGATGAGCCCGAAGCCGTCGTGGACGCACTGCTTCAGTATGCCGCCTATCCTCGCCTCGCGCTCGATTAAAAGCGTCTTTGCGCCTTTCTTTTCGGCGGCGATTGCCGCCGCCATGCCCGCCGGGCCGCCTCCAATTACCGTGACGTCGTATCTCATATGCGCCTCACTTGGTCGAGCTAATCAGAATTTCCGACTGCTCGCCCCCCTTTTTGACTTCGGTAAGCGGAATATTCTTTACTTCGGAAATTATGCCCGCGACAAGGGGCGAGCAGAAGCCGCCCTGACAGCGTCCCATGCCCGGCCGCACACGACGCTTGATGGCGTCGATGCTGTCAACCGGCACGGGCGAGTTAAGCGCGTCGATGATTTCACCGCGCGACACCTCTTCGCAGCGGCAGACGATTACGCCGTAGTCGGGGTTGTTTTTAATGAACTCGTCGCGCTCCGAAAAGCTCATGGATGCGAGGTGCGGAATTGGCTTTCTTATGGGATTGAAGTTTTCTTTTTTGCCGGCTCCCAGCATTTCTGCCGCCCACGCCGCAGTTTCCACGCCGATGGCGGGTGCCGCCGTTATGCCGGGCGACTGAATGCCCGCAGCTTCAATGATATTTTTGGTGAAAATGCCCTTTCGGACGACAAAATCCTCTTCGTAAGTCGCGGCGCGCGTGCCCGAGAAATAAGTGATGACGTCGCCGTAATTCATCGACTGCGCCGTCACTTTCTGCTTGGCCATAATCATGTCGATGTCAGCCTTGTCGGTTCCGTAGTCCTCGCGGTCGGGAACTTCGGTCGCGGTCGGCCCGACAAGCACGTTGTTGTCGATGGTGTGGACTACACCGCCGCCCTTTGTGTGGCTTTTGGAAGTCGCCGCGGCGAGAAAGTTTTTGAAAGTGCTTTTGTTGAGGTTTTCCACGGCGTCGGGAACAAAGGAAAAGGGCGACTTCGCCATGGATGTCCTGACGTAGCCCGCCGCTTTTTTATCTAAAATAATATTGGTGCCCTTCCTCGGGTGAACGGTGAATGTGCGGTCGCCCGCCATATCCGCGATTATGTCGGAATATACACCCGCCGCGTTAATGACGAGCTTGGGGTAAACCCTTCCGCGGTTGGTTAAAACAGATTTAATCTCGCCGTCACGGACTTCCATACTTTTTACTACGGTGTTCAAGGACAGCTCGACGCCGTTCTCCACCGCGTTTTCGGCGAGCGCCACCGTCAGCTTATAGGGCGATACGATGCCGCCCGACGGCATATAGATTCCGCCGCTGCACCACGACGGAAGCTTGGGCTCCACCGCAAGAAGCTCGTCGCGGCTCATATATCTGACGCCCTCGATTCCGTTCTGCTTGGCGCGGAGCTTAAAGAGCGGCGCGAACAGCTTTTCGGCTTTTTTGTAAAGAAGGAGAACGTGGCCCCTCTGCTCGAAATCGACACCGAGCTCGGCCGTAAGCTTAGGAAAGAGCTTGTTGCCCCGACCGTTGTAATAGAGCTTTTGCTGGCCTTTATGTAAATCTATTCCGACGTGAACGCAGCCGTCGTTTCTCGAAGACGCCGCCGTCGCCACGTCGTAGCCCTTGTCGACAATAAGCGCCGAGAGCTTATATCTTGCAATTTCGCGCGCTATCGCCGCTCCAACTATGCCGGCGCCGATAATGAGAACGTCGGGCGAACGCCCTTCGAGCGCGTTATCGGATATCTTGGGCGCGCGGACGATTTGGGTGAAATTCTTGAGCTTGATGTCGTTGATAACGCCCAAAAAGCGCTTGGAAACCGCCGCTTGTCCGGCTTCGATCACTTTGTCCCAGCTATCGGTCTCACCCCTTAATACGACGCAGTTCCGCTCCAGCGAAACCGAAAAGTCGGGCGAAACCTTCTTAACCGCCTTGACAATCTCTTTTAAACTTTTGTTCTTCATAACCCAGCCCTTACAATATTGATAAATCTTATCCGATAAATAAACTTATGTGCAAATTCGGTTGTTTATTAATTCAAAACAGTATGAAAAAGGCCTTCTTTTGACGAAAAGCGCTAAATACGACATTATCGGCCAGCCGCTCCAAAAGCTTGACGTCGGTCTTGCCGAGCTTGGTCAAAGGAAGCGAGCCTAAGATGACGACGCGGGAGGGGATAAACCAGCGGTTGAGCTTGCTCTTAAGATAAGTGACGATGAGTTTTTCGGCGTTCTCGTCGCTGCCCGCCAGCACGACAAAGAGGACGAGGTAGGGTTTGCCGTCAATCCGCTTTTCGACGGCGCAAGACTCCACGACGGTGGGAAGCTCGTTGACGGTGCGCTCTATTTCGGAAGGAAATACGTTTATTCCGCTGATTTTTATGAGCCTTTTCGCGCGGTCGCAGAAAAAGAGGTTGCCCCGCTCGTCGGTTTCAACCAAATCGCCGGTGGAAAGCCACAGCTTGCCGTCCTCGGTTTTGAGGGAGGCGGCGGTGGCCTCGGCGTCGCCGAGATAGCCGCTCATGCATTGCTCCGACGACACCCAAAGCAGCCCTTTCTTGGCGGGCTTGCCGTTTTCGTCGGTGATTTTTATCTCCACGCCGTCGAGCGGCTTTCCGATGGAAAGCGGCGTGTTATCGAGGTTTAAAACGCAGACGGAAGCCGTCTCGGAAAGGCCGTAGCCCTGGCAGAAGCGGGCGAAAGCGCCGCCGTCGCGCATCCTTTTTTCAAATTCGTCCTTGAGCGCGGGGCGCATGTAGTCGCCGCCGCAATAGATATCCTCGAGCGACGCCAGCCCTTCGCCCTTAAAGTTTTTAGCGCGGAGCATCTTTTCAAACATGCGCGGAATGCCGGCTATTGCGGTCACTCTCTCGCGTTTAATCAAGGGATACATCTTTTTGGCCTTGAAGACAGGCACCATCACCAGCTTGGCGCGGGTTGAGAGCGCGGCGTGATAGGTGACGGCCATCCCGAAGGCGTGAAAGATGGGCAGCACGGCGAGCATTGCGTGCTTGGATGAATAAATTTTTCCGACCGTGCCCAGCATGTTTTTGACAAGCGCGTTGATGGCGCGGTTGGGCAGCATGACGGTCTTGGGCACGCCCATGGTGCCGCCGCTGTGAATATAGACGGCAATATCCTCGCCGCCGACAGAAACCGGCGATGGTTTTTGGCCTTTAAGTCTGTAAAAGGGTGTGGTGTTGGGAAAAATACTAAGCGCCCGCTGAAGCTCGCCGCAAAGCACGACTTTGATGCCGCTGAAGGCCTCCTTCAGCTTTAGAAAAAGCGGCGCGTATGCGAAAATCAGCTTTGTTTGAGTGGTTTCCAAAATGGCGCGGAGCTTGAGGGGATGAGTTTTAGGGTGAATGGCGTTGACGATGGCGCCGGCCTTGTTGATGGCGTAAAAAGCAATCGCCGCCTCGGGGACGTTGGGCAGGCAAAGCGCGACGCTGTCGCCCTTTTTTATGCCTTCCGCCTGGAGCGCGGCGGCAATCCGGTCGATTTCGGAATAAAAACGGCGGCGCGAGATGTGCTTGCCGCGATAGGCGAGCGCGACGTCGCCGGCCTCCTCGGAATAGCCGTCCATAAATCCGAATAACGACTGATAAATATCCATAGCATAGATTATAATATACCTCTGTTTAATAGTCAACCTTAGTTTTTATTTAACTAAAGAGGTTTTTTTGCAAAATATCCTTTTTGTTTAAGTTATTGAAAGAACGAAAAGTCAAATGTAGGCATCATGAGCAAAGGTGGAAGAATAACAATTCAACGGCAAAAACGAGTTTTGATAACACGCCTGTCCGCGTTGCCGAACGATCTGCGGCTTGTTGCGAGGCATAAAAAGCTAAAAACACGCCTGCCCGCGTTATTAAACGCGGGCAGGCGTGCTAAGGGGGGAGATTATATCTTTTGTGATATAGGCGATATAAGCTTTTCGTTGATATTATTAGCCAAGCCGAGCTTTTTATTCAAGGCGGCTATAATATTTTTTCGGGCTTTTGGTTTTGCTTAAGTTAATCGTTACTTTTCGTCGACGACAAGGTAGGTCATGGGGTCGACGTGGACGCCGTCCTCTAAAACCTCGAAGTGCAGGTGCGTCCCCAGCCCCGATTCGATGTCCATTGAATCGGAGACGTAGCCGATGAGCTGTCCCGCGGCGACGATATCGCCCACAGCCACCTTGACGTCGGGCGACAGCGAGGAGTATACCGTGGTCAGGCCGTCGGCGTGGGTGATGGTGATTGTGGTGCCGTGGTAGACCTCGGTCGTGACAGCGGTAACGGTGCCCTTATATGCCGCCGAAACCTCACTGCCCTCGGGTGCTATGAAGTCGAGGCCGAGGTGCGTCTTATATTCTTTGGCGGCGGAATAGTAGACGACAGGCGTTTCGTTGTAGCCGTTGCCTTCGGTCGCCCCTTCGACGGGCATGGTGAACACCACAGGCGTTACGACGGGCTCGTCATCGTCGGGATTATCGGTCGGGTCGTTATCGTTGGGGTCGGTGTCGGCCGGATCGTTGTCGTTGGGATCCTCGAAATTGATGGGCGGCTCCTTCTGGTCGAAAACTCCGCCCAAGGCGAGTCCGACAAGGGTGGCTATGACGGCAACCGAGAAGATAATCAAAATAAGATAGATATTCTTCTTGAAAAAGGCGCCGATTTTAGATGTGCTTTCTTTAAATTTACTCATGAAAAATGTTCCTCCGTAGCCTGATTATTTACCTAAATCAGGACTTTATACATATGTATCGAGATTATTAACCTCTTTTTTTGCGATTAAGCCTTAATAGCCGCCCAAAAGCGCGGGATGGCCAATCTTTATTTTCTCTTCCGAGAGGGCTATTTGAATGTTGTTGCCGCCGCCATCCAAAACGTTGCTGTGGCCGGTGACCAAGGTCAAGCCGTCGAACTCCTGAATATGGTAGCTGACAACCACAAACCGAAGTAAAAGCTCCTCCAGTCTTTTTACGGGAGTCAGCACTATCTCCTCGCCCACCGTCGCCGCGGTTTTTTTGTCGGAGATATAGACGCCGGTGCCGAGCACGGCAAAGACCGCTTCGCCCTGCTCCTCGGTGGTATAAGCTATATATTCGCCGCCCAGCTCGGCGGCAAAAGAATAAAACTCCCGCTTGGAGTAATATCCCACGAGAATCGCCGAGATTAAAAGCAGCAAAACAAATATAATCAGCTTACGCACGCCATGATTATTGCCCGAGCGGCCTGTTTTAAAACAATTAAGGGAAAAATCGTTTGCTTTTTTCGGTCGACTACTTTAGAATAATTCCAACGCTCAAATGCATAAATATTGCGCGCGGGCGAATAATGTTGTTTTCGCGCGGATTTTTATACGGGGTAATCTAAACCTTTTAAGGAGAAAAAATGAAAAGTCAGTTGATTGCGGCGGCCGTAGGCTCCGAAGTGGCAAAATACCTCACGCTCGGCGCCTACATATTGGTGCTCGCGCTCATCGCCATCATAAAAAAAGTTAAAAAGAATTCTATCGACGAGTTTCTGCTCGCCAACCGCAATATGAACGGCTGGCTTTCGGCGTTCGCCTACGGCGCGACCTATTTTTCGGCGGTCGTCTTTGTCGGCTTCGGCGGCAAGTTCGGCTGGAGCTGGGGGCTGGCGGCGACTTGGGTCGGCATCACTAACGCCGTTTTGGGGACGCTGGTCGCTTGGCTGGTGCTCGCCGACCGCACGCGCATGATCAGCCGCAACCTTGACACCAAGACTATGCCCGATTTTTTAGCCAAACGCTTCGGCGACAAAAAGCTTAAAATCGCGGGTTCGCTCGTCATCTTTATATTTCTGGTTCCTTACAGCGCCTCGGTCTACCAAGGTTTGGGCGCGATATTTGAGTTGACTTTCGGGCTCGATTTTATTTGGTGTGTTTTAATTTTAGCCGGCATCACCGCGGTTTACCTCTTTTTCGGCGGCTATCTCGCATCTTCGATTGCCGACTTTTTCCAAGGGCTTATTATGGTGTTCGGCACAATCACAATGATTATGTTCCTTCTTAAGAGCCCCGAGGTCAACTGGGGCGAGGGATTGTCGGCGCTCTTTTCAAGCGAAAAGTTCGGGCTCTTCCCGCCAGCGGGCGATAATCTCATCACCAGCCCGCTCTTTAACTGGATTATCATAATCATGCTGACTTCGTTCGGAATTTGGGCGCTTCCCCAATCCATTCATAAGTTTTACGCCATAAAGGACAGGGCCGCCATCAAAAAGGGCCTCATTATCAGCACTGTGTTTTCCTTCGTCGTGGGCGGCGGCGCCTATTTTACCGGCAGTTTAGTGACGCGCTTCGTATCTCCCGCCGAATTCACGGGCTTTGACTCGCTTGTTCCCACCATGATAAACGAGGCGCTGCCCGGCGCGCTGCTCGGCCTCGTCGTCGTATTGCTTCTTTCGGCAAGCATCTCGACGCTGGCCGCGCTTTCACTTACTAGCGCCTCCACCGTTTCGGTCGATTTTTACAAGGCATTCGTCCGCAAGAACGCCTCCGATAAAGAGACCAGCATTCTTATGCGCGTGCTCTGCATAGTGTTCGTGGCAGTCTCGGCAATCCTCGCTTACTTCAGAATCGACGCCATCGTCACCATGATGAGCTTGAGCTGGGGGCTTATCGCGGGCTGCTTCATGGGCCCCTACGTCCTCGGCCTTTACAGCAAGCGGGTGACAGCGGCGGCGGCTTGGTCGTCCATAATCGGTTCTGTCGTCCTCACAATAGGCCTCATCGCGCTGTTCGGCTTCCTCTATCCCGAACCCAACTTCAGCGGCGCTGTTGCCGTCATCAAGGGCGGAATCGGCAAGAGCCCTATTATCGGCGTCTCTTCCATGATATTCTCGCTGCTCATTACTATCGTCGTCAGCCTGTTTACCAAGCCGCCCAAACAGGAGCTTATTGACCGCGCCTTCAACGGAATAGGAAAAGCAAAGGCGGCCGCGGCCGAGTCAGCCGAATAATCCGTGCTTGATAAACCTATAAGAGCTGATACAATAAATATATATCTTAAAAATTTGATTTTAGAGAAAAAATTCGACCAAGATAAAAAGAGTTAAAAAAACGCAAATTCAACAAAATTAAAAAAAATTGTGTTATAATCGTTAAGGAAAAAACTCTTCCGCGCCTTGGCGCCTAAGGAGCAATATGCAGAACGATAAATATTCCAATCCGCTTTCCGAAAGATACGCAAGTGCCGAAATGCTCAAAATTTTCTCGGAGCAGCACCGAATCGGGCTGTGGCGCAGGCTGTGGCTGGCGCTCGCCGAGTGCCAGAAGGAGCTGGGACTTCCCATAACCGAGGAGCAGCTGGCCGAAATAAGGGCAAATCTCGACAACATCGACTTTGAGGCGGCGGCGGCGCGTGAAGCCGAGGTGCGCCACGACGTCATGGCACACATCTACACGCTGGGGCTGGCCTGCCCCGCCGCAAAACCCATAATACATCTCGGCGCGACGAGCTGCTTCGTCACCGACAACTCCGAGCTCATTCAAATGCACGAGGGACTCACCATCCTTTCGGCTAGGCTCAAAGCCGTCATAAAAAACCTCGCCGCTCTCGCCTTAAAATATAAGGACCTTCCCGCGCTGGGGCTCACCCACTATCAAGCGGCGCAGCTTACCACGGTGGGAAAGCGGTTCACCCTCTATATTCAGGACTTCATGCTCGACCTGGAGAATTTGGCCTCTGTTCTCGAGGGCTACCGCCTGCGCGGCGCCAAGGGCACGACGGGCACACAGGCGAGCTTTCTCGAATTGTTCTCGGGCGACTACGAAAAAGTCAAGGCGCTCGATAAAGCGGTCGCCAAAAAGATGGGCTTTCCCCGGGTCTTCGACGTCAGCGGCCAGACTTACACAAGGAAATTCGACTATTTTGTGCTTTCCGCGCTGTCGGGGATAGCGCAGAGCGCCTCCAAATTCGCCACCGACTTAAGGCTGCTTCAGAGCCGTAAGGAGATGGAGGAGCCCTTCGGCAAAAATCAGGTGGGAAGCTCGGCGATGGCATATAAGCGAAATCCCATGATGTCGGAGCGTGTCTGCTCGCTTTCGCGCTATCTTATGAGCCTTCCCGTAAACGCCGCCGTGACCGAGGCGACGCAATGGTTCGAGCGGACGCTGGACGACTCGGCCAACCGCAGAATCGTCAATTCACAGGCCTTCCTTACCGCCGACGCCATCTTAATTATTTTGGAAAAAATCACGGCCGGCCTCAACGTCTACGAAAAAGTGATTGAAAAATATATAAACGAGGAGCTCCCCTTCATGGCGAGCGAAAACCTTCTGATGGAAGCGGTCAAGGCGGGCGGCGACCGCCAGACGCTTCACGAGGTCATAAGGACGCACGCCATGGCCGCCGCGCTCAACGTTCGGGGCGGCGGAGCCAACGACTTTATTGAAAGGCTCCTAGCTGACCCCGCCTTCGCGCCATACGCCGACTCGGCCGCCGCCGCCCTAAATCCCAAGAACTATATCGGCTGCGCCGCCATGCAGACGGTGGAATTTATCGAAAAAGTCCAAAAAAGGCTTGCCTATTTATAATTAAGGTATAGGATTGCACGAACATAGGCTTATAATTTTCGGAACAACAAAATAAGCAGAGAGCCGCCTTTCGGCGGCTCTCTGCTTTATCTTTTGTATTTCTTTTGTGTCTTTTGTATTTCTTTTGTATCTTTTGTATTTCTTTTGTATCTTTTGTATTTCTTTTGTGTCTTTTGTATTTCTTTTGTGTCTTTTGATTTTTTCGAGCGGTATTTCTTTAGTGATTTAATCTTGAAAAAAACTACCGAAACCTTTGTTTTTCCTTTGTTCTTCTTAGGTCTTACTTTTGTTTTTCGCTTGCGCTCGTCGGTATTGCTTAGGTATTTTTTGTGTTCTTTAGTATTTCTGATAACATTTTTTTCGAGCTTTGAGCACCAAAACACCTAAAGCTTGAGTTTATTATACAAAATGTTTGGTTTTTCGTCAAATTAAAAAGGCTTGATTTTTGGAAATTCTCTCAAAAAACTACAACATATTTGCAGTTTTGAAAATAACCCACAATATGTTGTATATATTTATTACTTTTTGCGTTGCATTTGCTTTATAAAAAATCGCCGCGGCATACCCCGCGGCGACTGAAAATACTTAATCTTTAATGATTGAATTATACTTTGAGATTGTTATAATTTTGTAGTTGTTTTGCGGTTATTTGATTGCCTTATAAAACTTAAAAGGCTTTAAGGTTTTGGCGGCCGCAAAGCTCTATTTATCCGAGAATAAGTTATAGCCTGCCTCGAACGCCGCGAGGTTGGACGCGATGAAGGCGGGCTTTGCGCTGAAATATTTCGATATCGCGGCTTTTGCCGCGTCATAGCTCAAAAAGCCCGAAAGCGCGAGATACGCCCCCATCATAACCAAACTCGCCGCCTTGTCGTTACCCGCCGAATGCGCTATGTCGTTGGCGGGAATGCAGTAGGCTTCGATGTCGGAGCGGCTCGGCTTTTCCGAAATGAGCGAGCTGTTAATCAAAATTTTTCCGCCCGACCTTACTTTGCTTTCAAATTTGGTGAGGCTGGGCTTGTTCATGGCAATCAGCGTGTCGGGAACGGCGATGACGGGCGAGGCTACCGTCGTTTTATCGATAACGACGCTGCAGTTGGCGGTGCCGCCGCGCATTTCCGGTCCGTAGGAGGGAAGCCACGTCACTTCCAGCCCTTCGCCCATCGCGGCGTATGCTATAATTTGTCCCAAACTTAAGACGCCTTGTCCGCCAAAGCCCGATATAATCAATTTTTCCATACTAGTTTTCTCCGATGTCTTTGAAAATGCCTAAGGGGAAGGTTTTTGTCATCTTCTCCGAAACGAACTTGAGCGCCTCGACAGGATTTAGGTGCCAGTTGGTGGGACAGGACGAAAGCAGCTCGACAAAGGAAAAGCCCTTGTTCTGCGCCTGATATGAAAACGCCTTTTTAATGGCAGCGGCGGCGGCACGGACGTTTTTGACGGAATCAAGCGCGCAGCGCGCAATAAACGAGGGGCCGTCAAGCGTCGCCAGCATCTCGCAAACCTTAATCGGGTTGCCCGCCTCGGCGGGCGTTCTTCCGCCTTGGCAGGTCGTCGCCTTTTGTCCCGCGAGCGTGGTGGGCGCCATCTGGCCGCCCGTCATGCCGTAAATCGCGTTGTTAATGAAAATGACAGTGATATTAATTCCCCGCGCCGCGGCGTGGACGATTTCGCCGAGGCCGATGCTCGCCAAATCGCCGTCGCCTTGATAGACGAACACCGTCTTATCGGGGAGCGCGGCTCTGACGCCGGTCGCGACGGCGGGCGCGCGGCCGTGGGCGGCCTCAATCATGTCGCAGTTGAAATAGTTGTAAGCGAAGACGGCGCAACCTACCGGCGCGATCCCCACGACGTTGCCCGAATAAGGTTCAGTAGCCTCGGCGAGGAGGCGGTGGGCTATGCCGTGGCCGCAACCCGGGCAGTAATGGGTAGGGTTGTCCGTCAGCATATCGGTTTTCTTAAAGACGATCGCCATGCTATATACCCTCCTTTTCGGCAAAGGCCGCGATATCCTCGGGCGTCACGACGTTGCCGCCCGCACGTCCGAGAAGCAGCACGGGCTTTTTGCCTTCCACCGCAAGCCGGACGTCCTCGACCATCTGGCCTAAAGAAAGCTCGACGGTAATAAACTTTTTGACGTGAGAAAACTCGGCAAGCTTTAAAAACACCTCTGAGGGGAAGGGATAGAGTGTAATAGGACGGAGTAGGCCGGCCTTAATTCCCTTGCTCCTGAGAATGCCGACGGCGGATTTCGCTATGCGTCCCACCGTGCCGTAGGCGGCGAGCACTATCTCGGCGTCGTCCGTCAAATAGCTTTCCCACGCCGTTTCGTTTTTCTTCATTTCGGCGTAGCGGGCCGCCAGCCTCAAATTGACCGTCTCAAGCTCGTCGGGCTCTATGTAGAGCGAGTTGATGATTTTTCTCGATTCGCCCTTATTCTCTCCCGTTACCGCCCACTCCGGCTTCTTTATCTCGGATATGTCGCGCATCTTTGGGAGTTGAACCGCTTCCATAATTTGGCCCAACATGCCGTCGCCCAAAATCATGACGGGAAGGCGATACTTTTCGGCCTTATCGAAGGCGTTGTAAATGATGTCGACGCATTCCTGAACAGTGGAAGGCGCGTAGACCAACATGCGGTAGTCGCCGTGGCCGCCCCCCTTGACCGCCTGAAAATAGTCGCCTTGAGCGGGCTGGATGCCGCCGAGGCCGGGGCCGCAGCGCATCATGTTGACTATGACGGCGGGCAGTTCGGCGCCGGCGAGATAGGAAATCCCTTCCTGCTTTAAGCTGATGCCGGGGCTGGACGACGACGTCATGGCGCGCACGCCGCAAGCCGCCGCGCCGTAAACCATATTAATGGCGGCTATCTCGCTTTCGGCCTGCAAAAACTTGCCGCCCACTTCGGGGAGCCGCTTGGACATATATTCGGGAATTTCGTTTTGCGGCGTGATGGGATAGCCGAAATAGCAGCGGCAACCGCCTAAAACGGCGGCCTCCGCAATCGCTTCGTTGCCTTTCATCAATGCTTTGTCGGCCATAGTATTCTCCTAAGCTTTGTCTTTGAACACCGTTATCGCGCAGTCGGGGCACATCTCGGCGCAAAAGGCGCAGGCTATGCATTGGGACGGTTCGGCGACGGCGGCGACGAAGTAACCCTTGTCGTTGCTCTCGGTTTTGGAGAGCTCGAGAATTTTTTTGGGACAGGCCGCGACGCAAAGCCCGCAGCCCTTGCAAGCGTTTTTGTTGATTTCGATTCTGTTCATCTTGTTCCTTCCTTAAGAAAACAAAACATTCAACCACCGGCAAGGTGGTTGAATGCATTATTTAAGGGGAATTGGCCTAAGGCTTTCCCTTAAGTAACTCTTATTAACCGCCGGCCAGAAGCTTTTGAAGCTGTGCCATCAGGTCGTCGTCGCCCGATTCGGCGGCGGGAGCGGGTTGCGGTTTGGCGGCGGCGGGAGCCTTCTTGGCGGGCGCGGTCGCGGCAACCTTCTTATAGCCTTCGGTGTTTACGACCTCGGTATAGGGCGCGTCGGG
>ERZ795052.5576-NODE-5576-length-12147-cov-6.446907_pt1 | contig 12147 bp, 10 predicted proteins | sample MGYA00375136_ERZ795052 | MGnify/ENA primary metagenome ERZ795052 (study PRJEB30181, sample SAMN05720156) | activated sludge metagenome | isolation source: Anaerobic digester | place: Japan | collected 2015-05-26 ... | reverse complement strand
CGATAGGCGTGTGCTGGCGGAACTGGCTTTGCGCAACGACGCGGGTTTTGGCGTGCCGCCCACCTTGGTCGTTCCCTTTGGCGTCCTGGAGGCCGGCTTGGAGGAAATCGCGGGGTTGAAAGCCGGATATCATCAACGGATTCAAGAGCTGGCCGCGGCGGGCACTGCTGAGGCCGCCAGCCGCCTGGCGCAGGAGCTGCGCGCGCTCGTCCAACAGGCGCCGGTGCCCGGTGACATCCTGGAGCGCGCCGCCAGTGAATTCGGAGGCGCCGCTCGCCTGATGGTACGCTCCAGCTCAAACGCGGAGGACCTGCCGGGCCTGGCCGGCGCGGGGCTTTACGAGTCGGTTGCCAATGTCGCGGTCGCCGAGCTTCCGGCCGCGATTCGCCGGGTTTGGGCCTCGCTCTGGAGCCGGGCGGCGGTCTTGAGCCGTCAGGCGGCGGCCATCCCGCCCGACCAGGCTCACATGGCGGTCGTGCTCCAACCCCTGCTGAAACCGGACCTCTCTTTTGTCCTTCACACCGTTCATCCGATGACCCTCAACGAGCGCGAGCTTTATGTTGAAGTGACCGTCGGCCTCGGTGAGACCCTGGTGTCCGGCGCGGTGCGCGGCTGCCCTTACCGCCTCGTCTGCGACAAAGCCTCCGGCGAGCATGTGATGCGGGCATTCGCCAGCTTCAGCCGCGCCCAATACCCGGCGCCGGCGGGCGGTTTCGCCTCGCGCCTGCTGGACTACTCGCGGGTGGCCTTTTCGTACGACGGAGAGACCCGGCGCCGGTTTGCCCGCCAGGTGACGGCCATCAGCCGGGTCTTGGAATCCGCGTTCGGCACGGCGCTGGACGTCGAGGGGGCGGTGGCGGAGGGTCAGCTTTGGCTGCTTCAGGCCCGGCCCCAGCCAGGCATTGGCCGGGGGGAGGATGCTCATGAGTGACCGTGGGACCGCAGGGCCGAAAGTGCTCGGTCTGTTTGAGAAACGGATCGAGGGGGATGATTGTCTGCTCGAGCTGGCGCGGCGCCGGTTCCAGGCAGCCGGCCTGGGCGTGGAAGTGCATGCCGGCATGGCCGACCCGCTCGAGCATTTGCTGCGCTTCCGCCCCGCGCCCGATGCGCCGGTAGTTGTCCACCTGCCCCGGGAGTTCAGTCTGACTCACCCCGGCTGCCGCCAGCAAATTGTGGAACTGGCCAGGCGGTTCTCGCGGCGCGTCGAGGGTTTCGTCATTCATGACCATCCGGATTTGGCGAACCAGCCGGAACTGTTCCGCGGCGCCGGCGAGGTTGTGAACGCGGACCTTGCGGCCCTGAGCCCGGGGCCGATGCTGTTCATTGAATACGCCGCGGGCCTGCAACCTGAAGTCTTCGCGGAGTTTTTCCATTCGATTCGGGGGCTCCCCCGGGTGAGCGCGTGCCTCGACATCGGGCACGTGGGGATTTGGCAGGCGCGAAAAGCCTTCGCTCAGAGGCATCCGGGCCAGGATGTTTGCGCGTTGAAATCCCGGCCGGAAGAACTGCCGCGATACCTGTCCGACATCGAGCAGGCGGTGGGAACCGCCCTGGAGGCGGTGCTTGACTTGTTGACGGCCATCGGCTCCCTGGGCAAGCCGCTGCACTGCCACCTCCACGATGGCCATCCCCTCTCTGAATTCAGCCCCTTCGGCGTTTCGGACCACTTGAGCTTTTTCACCTCAATTCCTCTCCCTGGAGCGCCTGGCGGACGCCGGTCAGTCCCGCCGATGTTCGGTCCGGCGGGGCTCAAACGCATCCTGGAACGCGCCCTGCAATGCGCCGGCCCGGAGCAACTGTCTCTCACGTTGGAGATTCACCCCACCTTCGAGCGGAAGCCGCTGGCGGACGCGGCGCCGCTGTTCGCCCATTGGACGGACAAAACCAACGCGGAAAAGATGAATCACTGGGTGGACACGCTGACCCAAAACGCCGGCCTGGCGGCGGAGGTGTGCGCCGAGGTCCTGGCTTCATTGAGCCGGACCGGTTCGCCGTCGTCCGCGCGGGCCGGCAACTCCCGTCCACCCGCAACTTGACAATTACCTTGTATGGCCACTGTTTATCACGCTCTGGTTCTCAACCTCCATCAACCGGCAGGCAACCTCGAAACCCTGCTTGCCAGCAACGAATGGGAAGCCAAGGAAATTCTCTACGCGCTGGATCGCATTCCGCGGTCACTCTGGAACTTCGAGGACACCGCCCGGGTCCACCTCTCGCTCTCGGGGACGCTGCTGGAAACCCTCTCCAATCCGGCATTTCAAGAGCGGGTTTATGGCATCGTAAAGTGCGGAGATTTGCTGTGGCACCTGCAGAACCGCCGCCTGTTCCGCATTCTGGGAACGGGATATTACCACCCGGTTTTGCCGCTGATTCCGCCGGCGGACTGGGCGGCCCACCTGGAGCGCTGGCAGGGGATTGCCTCCCATCTTTTCTGGAGAAGGGACTTTCCCGGGTTTTGGCCGCCGGAGATGGGGTTTTGCATGGAGTTGATCCCTTTGCTGCGCCGGCTGGGCTACCGGTATGTTTTGGTGGACAGCGAACACGTCGAGCCGGTGACCCCGATGCGCTGGGAGGAAATCCGCTACCGGCCGCACCTGGCCCGGCACGGGGAGGCTGAAATCACCGTCATCGTCCGCGACCGCGAGCTGTCCTACGCACAGGAATCCGGCATGGACCACGGCTGGTTCATGTACGAGGTGCATGAACGGGTGAAACATTGCGATTTTCCGCCGCTGGTCACGACTTGCTCGGATGGCGACAATGGCGGCTGGTTCCGCAACTCCTCGTATCGCGGCAACTTCTGGGGAGTCTTTTACCAGCCGCTGCTTGAAACGGTCCGGCGGGGCGAGACCGAGGTGCGGCCGACGTTTATCGAGGATTATCTGGACCAATACGGCGCCCAGGGCGAAGTGCGGGTGCGCACGGCGGCGTGGAACACGGGCTGGCATTCGGGCATCGGGTTCACCCAATGGACAGGTTCGCAGGCACAAAAAGACGCCCTGCGGCGGGTGCATGAAACCAGCCAGGCGCTCCACGAAGCGCTGCGCCGGGCCGGCCCGCCCACCCCGGAAAACGCCGCGATACATCACCGGCTGGCGGAAGCCCAGTGGCGCCTGCTGCGCGCCGAAACCAGTTGCAACTTTTTCTGGGGCGAAGCGTGGGTGTCCCGCTGCCACCAGGACCTCGACGACGCGTGGAGGCATCTTCAGGCGGCCGGCTGACGCCATGACCCCGGCGCACGTTCTGACGCTCGAGCCATGATTATCTACAATCTCTTTCCGCTGCTGGCCGGGCGGTTCACACAATGGGAACCGCATTTGAAACGCGCCGCCACGCTGGGGTTTGACTGGGTGTACCTCAACCCGGTGCAGCGACTGGGCGCCTCGCGCAGCCTTTACTCGATTGTGGATTACTTCAGCTTCAATCCCGAGCTGGTGGATCCCACCCTGGCCGACCCGCCCGAGGCCCAGTTTCGGCAGGCGGTTGAAACGGCGCGCCGCCTCGGGCTCAAGCTGATGATAGACCTGGTCATCAACCACTGCGCGATTGATTCGCCCCTCACTCGCGAGCATCCGGAGTGGTTTGTCCATGAACCCGACGGGCGGATTGCCAACGCCTCCTGCGAGCACAACCGGCGGAAGGTGGTGTGGAAGGACCTGGCCCAATTCGACCATCGCCACGCTCGCGACGCCGAGGGGCTTTACCGGTACTGTCTGCAGGTGGTGGAGCACCTGCTGGGCCTGGGCATCGAGGGCTTTCGCTGCGACGCCGCCTACCAGGTGCCCCGGGCCTTCTGGCACCGCCTGATCCAGGAGGTGAAATCGCGCCATCCCCGCGTGGTGTTTGTGGCCGAAACCCTCGGCTGCAACGCCGATCAGACCCGCAACACCGCCCGCGCCGGATTCGATTTCGTGTTCAACAGCTCGAAGTATTGGAACTTTCACGACTGGTGGCTGCTCGAGCAGTACAACCTCATTCGCGAAACCGCGCCCTCGATCAGCTTTCCCGAAAGCCATGATACCCCCCGGCTGTTTGCAGAGACCCACGGGAATGTCAACGCGCTCAAGCAGCGTTACCTCTTTGCCGCCTTGTTCGCGACCGGCGTCATGATGCCCATCGGCTTCGAATTCGGGTTTCGCCGGCCGCTCCACGTGGTCCATACCACCCCGGCGGACTGGGAAACCGGCGGGCCCGACTTGTGCGCCTACATCGCGGCGGTCAATGCCATCAAGAAGAACCACCCCGTTTTCCAGGAGGAATGCCCCACCAGCTTCCTCCCCTGCCATAATCCCAACGTGTTGCTGATGTGGAAGGCCGCCACCCGCCACCGCGAGGAATCGCTGCTCATTCTCAACAAGGACCCCTGGAACTACCAGGACTTCTACACCGACCACTTCCGCCACTTCCTTCAATCGGGCGCGCCCCTGCGCGATGTGTCGCCCGAATTCCCCCTGGATTACATTCACGAGCCGTTTCACTACGGCCTGCGCCCCGGCCAGGGCATTGTGCTGATCACGCGCCGGACCTGAGTCCGCCAATCCTGTCTGGCCAAAAGACAAGCCGGTTGTGCTCGCCGGGACGCGCCGCCGCCCTATCCTGCGCCCATGGCTCAATCCTTGCGTATTCTTCTGAGCGCCGCGTTTGCCACCGGGTGGGCGGTCGGCGCCCACGCCGCCCCGTCCCGCGGTTACTCGATTCCCCTCATTGACCTTGCCGATGAAACGGCGCGGCAGGTGGTCGTGGATCGCGAACCCGGCCAGTACCTGGGCCATCCCACCACGGTTTTGCTCGAGGATGGCAAGACCCTTCTCTGCGTTTATCCCAAAGGCCACGGCCGCGGCCCGATTGTGTATAAACGCAGCCCCGACGGCGGCCGGACCTGGAGCGAGCGCCTTCCCGTGCCGGAAAACTGGGCCACCAGCAGGGAGACTCCCACCATTCACCGGGTGGTGGACCGCGACGGAAAAAAACGGTTGATCGTGTGGTCCGGACTTTACCCCGCCCGCCTGGCGGTCTCCGAAGACGACGGAGCGACCTGGTCGCCCCTGAAGGAAGCGGGCGCATGGGGAGGCATTGTGGTCATGGGGTGCGTGGAGCCGCTCCGAACCGGCAAGGGCCATTACCTGGCCATGTTCCACGACGACGGCCGGTTTTTCCAAGCCCAGCCCCAGGTCCGCCAGCCCGTCGTATTCACCCTCTACCAGACCCTCTCAAGCGACGGCGGCTTGACGTGGGGCGCGCCCGAAGCCGTTTATTCCTCGAGCGAAGTTCACCTCTGTGAGCCGGGCCTGATCCGCTCTCCCGACGGCCGGAAGCTGGCGGTCTTGCTGCGCGAAAACGCCCGGCGCAAGAATTCCCATGTGATTTTTTCCACGGACGAAGGACGGACATGGTCGCCACCCCGCGAGCTGCCCGGCGCCCTGACCGGGGACCGGCACACGGGAAAGTATGGACCCGACGGGCGGCTCTTCATCAGCTTTCGCGACATGGCCCATGAAACGCCGACCAAGGGCGACTGGGTGGGGTGGGTGGGCACCTTCGAGGACATCGAGCAGGGCCGGGAAGGGCAATATCGCGTCCGGCTGATGGACAACAAAAAGGGGGCCGACTGCGCCTATCCCGGCGTGGAAGTTCTCCCGGACGGCACGTTCGTCGCGACCACCTACGGCCATTGGACCGAAGGGGAACAGCCTTACATCGTGGCGGTCCGGTTCAAGTTGTCTGAACTGGACGCCAAGGCGAAGGCCAGGTAATGGCTCCCCCCCGCCGGGCAGCGGGGCGCACTCCGCGGGACCCGATTGTCACAGCGATGGAGGACGCCGTCCCCCCAAGCCCTTTGCCGTGGGTTTATTTGCCCGCATTCGGCTGCCGCACGAGCTTGCAACGAAGTTTCAGGACAGGCTCCGGCCTGGCACTTCAGGCAAGTCGCCACCTTCTCAGGGTGACCTTGCTCTCATTCAGGGGAACCACGGGCTTCTCCGGTTCACCCATTGAACCGGGGAAGACGCGCAATCCCAGCCCTCAGCGTTGGGCGGTCAGATGTATTCGACCGTGGCGGGCGGTTTCGGGGTCAGGTCGTAGAGACAGCGGTTGACGCCCGGGATGGCGGTAATGCGGCGCGTGAGGCGGTGGAGCGTCTTCCAGGGCAGCTCGCGCACCGTCGCCTTGCGGGCGTCCGTGCTGTCAATGCAGCGAACCACGATGATCCGCCCGAATTCGCGTTTTCCGCCGCGAATGCCGGTCGCGTAATCATTGAGCAGCACGGCGAGGTATTGGAACGCGCCGCTGTTCTGGAGCTCCTCCTCGACGATGGCCGTGGCCGCCCGGACAATGCCGAGTTTTTCCTCGGTCACTTCGCCCACAATCCGCGCCGCCAGCGCGGGGCCGGGGAACGGAATCCGGGCGGTGATGCTGCGCGGGAGTCCCAGGAGTTCGGCCACCCGGCGCACGCCGTCTTTGCGGAGGGTGGCGAGCGGTTCGAGGACCTTGTAGCCGTAGGCTTTTTGGGGGTCAATGCCGAGCTGGGCGAGAATGTTGTGTTGTCGTTTGATGCCCGCCACCGTCTCTTCGATGTCGGTCAGAATGGTGCCGTGCAGCAGATAGGTGGCGCCGAACCGCTTGACCGCCTTCGAGAACACGTCCCGGTAAAAGGTGTCGGTGATGGCCTGCCGCTTTTCCTCGGGGTCGGTGAGGCCCTTGAGCGCCCGGAGGAAGGTCTTGCGGGCGTCAATCAATTCGACCGGAATGCCGAGTTTGGCAAACGTCTGCACGACCCGCTGCGGCTCGCCCTCGCGCATCAGCGCATTGTCCACAAAAACCGTTTTCAACTGTTTGCCCAGGGCTTTGTGGGCCAGGGCGGTCACGACGGAACTGTCCACCCCGCCGCTCAGGGCGTTGATGGCAATGCCCTCGCCAACCTCCCGTTTGAGGGCCTCGACTTGTTGCGCGATAAATTTGCGATAATTCATATTTCCATTCTGGGGGTTGTGAGTTGGTTGTTAAACGGTCGGGGCCGAAACTACCGGTTTCTCCGGCCAGTGGCAACGCCGCAAAAAGCGGCCAATTTCTGAGACGAAAATGTATATTTACAGGACAGGCGGCAGGCTGGGAAACCTGGCGGACCCTGTTGAAATCAAGGCTTTGGGGCTGTGAGCTGCCGGAACCACGGGGCTGGGGCCGATGTGGCAACGGCTTTGCTTATGCCAGGTGAAAGGGTTTGTTTTGGCGGGCCGTTGGCAATACGCTGCCCCGCAAAACAACACCGAGTCGGTTTCCAAAAACATGGAAGTCATACTTGAAACCAGAGATTTGCGGGTCGAGTACCGGGCCCAGAACGGCCAGGGCAAAAAGGTGGCGGTCAAGGGCTTGAACCTGAAGGTGCACGCTGGCGAGGTGTTCGGCTTTCTCGGTCCGAACGGCGCTGGCAAGACCACGACGATGAACGTGCTGCTGGGTTTCGTCCATGCCACCGCCGGCGACGCCTACCTGTTCGGCGTCAACGTCCGCGAGCCCATCGCCCGCCAGCGCATTGGTTACCTTCCGGAGCTGACGTATTACTACAAATTCCTGACCGCGGAAGAGCTGCTCCGGTTTTACGCGCGGTTGTTTGGCATTCCCCGCGCCGAGGCGGACCGGCGGATTGATCAACTGCTGCGGTTGGTGGAGCTGGAGGCGGCGCGCAAGCGGCCCATCAAGACCTACTCCAAAGGCATGCAGCAGCGGGTGGGGCTGGCGCAGGCCTTGATCAACGACCCGGACCTCCTGATCCTCGACGAACCGACCAGCGGGTTGGATCCGTTGGGGCGCATGAAAGTCCGGGAAATCATCCAGCGCCTCAAGAACGAGGGCAAGACGGTGTTCTTTTCCTCGCACGAACTGGGCGAGGTCGAGACGGTTTGCGACCGCGTGGCGATCATCAACCAGGGCGAACTCAAGGTCGAGGACCGGGTGTCGGCGCTGGTGGAAAAGCACCAGGCCAACCTCGAGCAGATTTTCCTGAGCCTGATTGGCTATCAAGCGGAGGTGACAGCATGAATACGGTTTGGGCGCTTGCCGGCGTGGTCATCAAGGAGCTCTACCGTCGAAAGGACTTCTACGTCCTGTTCGTCCTCACGGCGGTGATGACGCTTTTGATGGGCTCGATTACCTTCTTCAACGACCCCCGAATCGCGAGTTACCTCAAGGATATTTGCCTGCTGCTCATCTGGATTTCGGCCCTCGTCATCGCCATCACCACCACCGCCCGGCAAATTCCCGCCGAGCGGGAAAACCGCACCATCTTTCCCCTCCTGGCCAAACCGGTCACGCGCGGCCAGGTTGTGGCTGGCAAGTTTCTCGGTTGCTGGCTGGCCAGCGGGATTGCCCTCGGAGTGTTCTACCTGTTTTTCGGCGTGGTCAGCGCCTCCCGGGAGCATGACCTGGCGGTCATCCAGTACCTGCAGGCGCTCTGGCTGCATTGGGTGATGCTGGCCATCGTGGTGGGTCTGGCGCTGCTGGGCTCGCTGGTCTTTGCCGCCCCCTCCTCCAACGCCACCATTTGTTTCATCGTCGTGCTGGGCATTCTGTTGCTTGGCCGGCACCTCAATCAGGTCGCCCTGCAGCAGCCCGAGCCACTGCGGACGGTGGTTTACTCGATTTATTTCCTGATTCCGCACCTGGAATGGTACGACATCCGCGACTTGCTGCTGTACGACCATCCGGGCCTCCGGTGGACGGACTGCCTGCTGGCGACGCTCTACGCGGGGGTGTACACGGCGATGTTGCTGCTGGGCGCCTGGCTGTTGTTCCGACGAAAACCGTTGCACGCGTGAACCGCCCCGTTCGCCATAGCCTGCTGCTGCTGCTGCTCGCCAGCGCCTGCTTCACGCTGGCCACCCTCCTCCAGCCCCGGGTCGCCACCTGGGGCCAACGGCATGCCGCCGACAGCTTGATGAAAGTCGTGCTGGGGGATGGACGGCGTCTGTTTGCCAACCACTTCTTCGTTCAAGCCGACGTCACCTTCCACAGCGGCTATTACCCGTCCATTTTTGACCGGGACCAGGCGCCCAAGGGCACCCGTCACCTGACCGCCTCCCCCGAGGATCACGAGGAACACGACCACGAACCCCCGGACCCAGGCCGGGAAAAGGACGAGGACCACTCCGGCCACGCGTGCGAGATGAGTTTCCTGGGGCCGCCGCGGGACTGGATTGAAGCGTTCGGGCGCCGGTTCATGGTGACCGAACACACGCACTTGAAAGGCGGCAAAGAGCGCGAGATGTTGCCCTGGTTGAAGATTTCCGCGGAGCTGGACCCGCAGCGGGTCGAAACCTACACGGTGGCCTCCTACTGGCTCCGCAACCTCGGCAAGTTTCAGGAAGCCGAGCGGTTCCTGCGCGAAGGCCTGCGCAACAACCCCAAGAGCTACGAGATTCTTTTCGAGCTGGGCCGGCTCTACAACGAAAACCTCCAGGACCCCAATCGGGCCCGCAATGTGTGGGAGCTGGGCGTCCGGTGTTGGGACGAGCGGGAATCCAAAAAGGACAAGCCCGACCTGTTGGCTTTGGACGAACTCACGGTGCACCTGGCCGATCTGGAGGAGAAAGCGGGCAACCTCGCCCGGGCGATTGAGTGGCTCCAGCGGGCCCTGCGCGCCTCGCCCCGCCCCGAAGCCGTGCAGGAGCGAATTGAGGACCTGCAGCGGCGCCTGGCCGCGGGCGGCTCCCGCCCCTCGCCCTGAATCCCATTTCCCCTCCGGCGCCGCCAACGGTCCGAGGTCGGCAGCGCAAACACCAGGCCGGCCTCGATATGCCGCGGGGCGCGAGACTTTTGCAACGGGGAACCGGCTCCGGGCTTTGATGCCTGTTTCCGGGAAGGATTCCGTCGAGCATGCCTGCCGGTCGCCCTCCGCGGCAAACCTGGCGAAGGCGGCGGTTCAATCCAACCGAACGCAGGAATCCATCTCGCGATACAGGAAGGGAACGTGGTCCACCATCAATTCCAGGTGCCGGACCTGGTCCTCGCGGATGAACAAGAGACCTTCCTTGAGACGGAGCTTTCCACGCAGGCGCACGCCGCCCTGGAGCCAGACCTCGACCTGGTGTCCAAGGGGCAGGTTGATTTTGCGGGCCAGTTCCTCCGCCGCCAGATGGCGGCCACTGAGCCAGCGGACATAACCCTCCTGGCCGTCGGCCGCCTCGAAGTCGAACTCCCCTTGGGCGCTCACAGATTAACACCGCCCGGCGGCCGGGCCGCCGTTCAGCGCATCAACTGTTTCTCCAGGTAGCTGACCACCTGGCGGACGTTGGGGTCCACTTCCATGCGGTCCCGGACCAGCCGGCAGGCATGCAGGACGGTGCCGTGGTCCCGTCCGCCAAACGCTTCACCAATGGCATTGAGCGAGCTTTCGGTCATTTGCCGGGCGAGGAACATGGCCACCTGCCGCGGAAACGCGATGTTCTCGGGCCGGCGTTTGCTGGTCATGTCCGCCAGACGGATGTCGTAATGCTCGGCCACCTTCTTCTGGATGGCCTCGATGCTGATGGAGTAGCGGCCCTCCTCGTGCAGGATTTCGCGCAACAGGCTCTCGACGATCTCCAAAGTCAGCTTTTTGCCCGTCAACGTCGCGTACGAGGCCACGCGAATCAGGGCGCCTTCGAGCCGGCGGATGTTGGTCCGAATCCGGTTGGCCAGGAACTCCATCACTTCGGATGGCAACTGCACCCCCATCAATTGCGCCTTTTTGTTCAGAATCGCCAGGCGCATCTCGACATCCGGCGGCTGCAGGTCCGCCACCAGGCCCCATTCAAACCGCGACACCAGCCGGTTCTCGAGGTTCTGAATCTCGCTGGCGGGGCGGTCGCAGGTCAGCACGATCTGCTTGTGGGCCTCGTGGAGAGCGTTGAAGGTGTGAAAGAACTCCTCCTGAATGCGCTCCTTCCCGGCGAGGAACTGAATGTCATCAATCAATAAAACGTCCGTCTGCCGGTACTTCCTCCGGAATTTCGCCAGTTGATTGTTTTGAATGCCGTCAATGTACTCGTTGGTGAACTTCTCCGACGAAACGTAGGCGATTTGCGCTCCCTTTTTCGTCGCGGCCGCCAGGTGGCCGATCGCGTGCAACAAATGCGTTTTGCCCAGGCCCACCCCGCCGTAGAGGAACAGCGGGTTGTAGGACTTGCCGGGCGCCTGCGCCACCGCCAGCGCCGCCGCATAGGCAAAGTTGTTGTTATTGCCCACCACGAAGGTCTCGAAGGTGTTCTTGGGATTGAGCCCCAGGTCGTGGTTGCCGCCGGAGGAACGCTCGGCTGCCACGGGGGCCTTCGATTTCGGGGACGAGGCCCGGGCCGGCGCGGCCGCCGGGGCGGGCGCGCTCAGGGTTTCGCCGCTGGCGACTTTGAACTTCACCTGCAGTTGTTTGCCCGTGCTCACCGCCAGCACATCCTGCAGCAGGCTCAGGTAATTATCCTGGAGCCAAACCTGACAGAATTCGTTGGCGACTTCGAGTGTGAAACTGTGGGCATCCATGCCGGACGCCCGCAGGGGCGCAAACCAGAGATTGTAGATGTCCGGGCTGAGCATGGAACGCAACCGTTCCTGCGCCGCAGCCCAGGTTTGTTCGGCGGAAATTTGCATGTTATCACTCCCGAAGCCCGGTTTTTCGGGCATTTTATTCACCTGACCACTTTCCGCGCTGTTAAAGCCGGGTTCGGCCACGTGTTGACCCGCGGAAGCGCGTTTCCACAGGTCATCACTTTCAAAATGGCGGCCTTTTCCCATATCAAAAATCGAAATTCAAATACAAATAGTTGAACACGAGTTAGTTACACTAAAGAAAATCAGGGCATCCGACTCCGGTCTCGCGCGCCTCGCCGGCACCACCGACCGACCCGTTGCCCGGGAAACGCTTTTAGGACAACCGAGGTGAGGTTGCGAGGACAACATATTAACTCTTATTCACGAGTTATTCACAACGCTTTTTCCCCAATAAAATCAAGGTATTTGACCAGGTCAGACAACAATAAGGGCGCGCCTGAAACGAGGCGCCCGGGCCGTCCGAGCGCCTCTGCTAAACGTCGTAGTAGAGGAAAAACTCGTAGGGATGCGGGCGCAATCGCAGGGCGTCATGCTCCTTGCGCTTGGCCGCAATCCACATGTCCAGAAAATCCT